>Ga0310786_10012149_pt1 | contig 10680 bp, 9 predicted proteins | sample AusTroGonzalo_MG_FD_203881 | JGI IMG/M metagenome (GOLD analysis project Ga0310786, IMG submission 203881) | Bovine rumen microbial communities from tropical cattle in Woodstock, Queensland, Australia - Gonzalo_03 (v2) (version 2) | ecosystem: Host-associated > Mammals > Digestive system >...
GGCGATATTCCGGATCTCTTCTGTGTTATAATTCTTCATAAAAGCATTAATTGGTTGTCAATTAGGTTAGGTCCTATATACTAGGCACGCAAATATAATTAATGATGTGTATAGTTCCAAAGTTTTTGGGGGGCAATTTTTTGGTATTTTCAGGTTTTACTCGCTGCTTCGCAGCTCGGGATTTTGATCATGTATTCCATTATCTTCCAGCCGTTGAAACGGCTGGCTACCCTTATCATGTGCCTAGCGGCACTATTTTATCACGTTCTAATTTGAAGAGGGAGGAGATGATGGAGTCGCTGATGAAGAATTTGGACTCGGGGATGCGGAGGCGGTTGTTCTCTAACTTGAGGGAGTTGGATTTTATTAGAGGTTGGGCGGAGCAGAGGATGGAGGTACGGTCATGGGGAGAGAGGGTGCTGAGGTCGAGGCCTGCGGAGGTACGAAGACGGAGCATGAGGCGCTCGTTGTAGAGATCGGTCACGGATAGATTCTCAACATCAAACTGAGGGGTACCCTGCTCCATCCCGTTGAGATAGACGTCAAGGTCACTGGGATTCCACTGGCGGGAAGAGCCGTTGTAGGAGTGAGCGCCGGCCCCTACTCCCAGATACGGAGTTCCGTCCCAATAACTGCTGTTGTGACGGGAGTGATAGCCGGGACGGCAGAAATTGGAGATCTCATAATGTTCAAAACCGGCGGAGCGCAGATGGCTGCACATGCGGTCATACATGGCGGCGCAGGTGTCATCATCGACAGGAACGACACGGTTTTGCCTGCGAAGACGGTCCAGCGGAGAGCCCTCCTCATAAGACAGGCAGTAGGATGAGATATGCTGTACATTGAGAGAGGTTGCAGTCTCCAGGTCATGCATCTGTATATCCGATGTCTGACCGGGCAGACCGAACATAAGGTCGATACTTACGTTCTCTATACCGGACCGATGACAGATTTCTACTGCCTTTATGGCCTGGGCAGCAGAATGACGGCGCCCGAGGAAACGAAGAAGGTCTTCACTAAAGGTCTGTACTCCCATGCTGATGCGGCTGACTCCAAGTGCACGAAGGGCCTCTACATATGCAGGGGTAATATCATCGGGATTACATTCTATGGTAAGTTCGGTGAGATGATCAAGGCCGTAGGTCTGACGGATGCAGTCAAGAATCTGTCCAATCTGTTGAGGAATCAGACGCGAAGGGGTGCCGCCACCGAAATAGACGGTTGTAACGGGAGCGCCGCAAAGATAATCACTGCGAAGGCGGAGCTCAGCACAGAGTGCACTGACATAACGTGCGGCTTCATCCTCACGCACGGTGGAGAAGAAGCCGCAGTATATACAGCGTCGGGCACAAAACGGAATATGGACGTATATGCCCGCCATAAAAGTCTGAAATCAGATCATGGAGTTGATGACTTTCATCACATCCTGACCGATGGCATCGGCAGCCTCCATGGTTGAAGCCTCGGAGTAGACGCGGATGATAGGCTCGGTATTGCTCTTACGCAGGTGTACCCACTTATCGGGGAAGTCTATCTTGACTCCGTCAATATCATTGATTTCCTCCTTGGCATAGATGCCCTTGACTTTGGCCAGGATGGCATCGACATCGGTACCGGGTTTGAGATCGATACGGTTCTTGGCGATGAAATAAGGAGGATAGGTCTTGCGAAGCTCGCTTACGGTCTTACCCTCATGTGCCAGATGACTCAGGAAGAGAGCGATACCTACAAGTGCGTCACGTCCGTAGTGAAGAGCGGGATAGATGACTCCGCCATTACCCTCACCACCGATTACGGCGCCGGTCTCTTTCATCTTGGTGGTTACATTGACCTCACCTACTGCAGCTGCGTTATACTGACCGCCATACTGACGGGTCACATCACGTAGGGCGCGGGTTGAGCTGAGGTTGGAGACGGTATTACCTGGGGTGTGCTTGAGGACATAATCAGCAACGGTAACGAGTGTATACTCCTCGCCGTACATGGCACCGTTCTCATCGATAAACGCAAGACGGTCAACATCAGGGTCAACAACGAATGCCACGTCACGACCACCCTGTTTCATGAGGTTCATTATGTCACCCAGATTCTTCTCGAGCGGCTCAGGATTATGCTGGAAGTCACCGGTGGGTTCGCAATAGAGCTTGTCTACGCTCTTTATGCCAAGGGCACTGAGCAGCTCAGGCAGGATCACACCGCCTACTGAGTTCACGCAGTCTATAGCAACCTTGAAGCCGGCCTTGCGGATAGCTTCCACATCAACCAGGTCAAGAGCCAGGACAGCATCTATATGACGACGGTTCATGGTGTCATCGGTACGATACTTACCCAGGTCATCCACATAGGCGTATGAGAAGGCCTCGGCATCAGCAAGTTCCAGGACACGTTTACCATCGGCTGCACTGAGGAACTCACCGTCACGGTTGAGCAGTTTAAGAGCATTCCAATGGCGCGGGTTGTGGCTGGCAGTGAGGATGATACCGCCATCGGCCTTGAGCCAGGTTACGGCAAGTTCTGTGGTAGGTGTGGTAGCCAGACCTATATCGGTCACGTCAAAGCCCATACCCATGAGAGTACCGCATACCACCTGGCGGACCATCTGTCCGGAGAGGCGGGCATCGCGGCCTACAACGATATGTTTTGCAGAGGGGTTACCCTCACGTACCCATGTGGCATATGCCGACACGAACTTTACTATATCAAGCGGAGTCAAGCCATCACCGGCAGGTCCTCCAATCTCTCCGCGGAATCCGGAGATTGATTTGATCATTGCCATAGTCGCTTAGTTATTTTGTTGCTTTGAAATTTCAATCTCATAAAAAGTGGGATACACATTTGCCGATGCCGTCTGGGTTCCCTGATTGTGAGGTACTATGAGACGGACCTTAGCACTGCTTTCACCATTGAGCAGTTTTGGTTTGATATATGGCATTACCATAATCCATGAACTGGGAACTGCCGGCGATGAGTATATATTATACATCATTGAGCCGACCATGAAACGTGCGGAATAGTTGTCACCTGTACGCTCCACGAACATGATATCAGGCTCACTTTCAAATTTATTCATCGAGATGGTATCACCGTTTGAGACATATCTCTCAACGTATCGGGCATTCATATTCCACCTGTCACCGGACTGCATGATTTTACCGGTTCCGCGACGGATGATCTGCATGTAGACTCCGTTATCCTCAAAGAGGACATACTCGTTACGGGTAAAGTCAGGTCCAGTCTCAGGATTGTTGGTTATTGTATCCTTAAGGAAATCTGACAGGGATATTACATCAATGTCATTGTCCGATATCCACTTGCGGATCTGTCTGGCCTCACGCTCTTTCTGATCGGCATAGGTTTCCTCATCATCACAAGACGTGAATGCCACGGTTGACGCGAGGATTGCAAAAGCTATATTGAGTATCTTTTTCATCTTACTTAGCAAATAATATTCTGATACACTCTTCTTGTGACTTGGACCATTTATCAAGACCTTTACGGAAACGGGCCACAGCCTCATCAAGGGTTCCGTGGAACTCACCGCCGGCAGCGTTCTGATGACCGCCGCCATTAAAGAAGTCACTGCTGAAACGGTTGCACGGTACATCACCCACTGAACGGAACGAGAGTTTTATGACACCCTGCTCCTTATCCTCGCGGAAGAACGCGCTCATGAGTACACCGTTGATCTGAAGGGGCATGTTGACAAAGCCCTCGGTATCACCTTTCTTGTAGTTGAAACGACGCAGTTCATCATCATCAAGGGTGATAAGTGAGGTTGAGCAATCTGTCAGGACCTGCATCTTCTCATTGAGGACGTATCCCTGCAGACGCAGACGGGACTCGGAATAGGTGTTGTAGACACGGCGATAAGTGAGATCCTTATCGACCCCTTTCTCCAGCAGATGGGCAACAACCATGAAGAGGTTGCTGTTGTTGCTGTTATATGAGAGTGCGCCCGTATCGGTCATGATTCCGGTATAGATGCACTGCGCAAGATCTTTATCGATGGACTTGAAACCGCCCAAGGCACAAATAAGATGGAACACAAGTTCCGATGTGGACGATGCCTCAGGGTGAGAGAGTATCACATCAAAATTGGCGCCGGGATACGGATGATGGTCCAGAAGGAATTTCTTGGCCTTGGAGTAGAGGAAGCTGGCAGCAATCTTTCCTATGCGGCCTACCACGTTGAAATCAAGGCAGCAGATGACATCGGCTTTGTAAACCAGGTCCTCGGATGCATCGGGGTCATCGGCAAAGACGCGGATATCCTCTGCCCCGGGCAACCATGTGAGATAATCAGGAGCAGAATCAGGAACTATCACCACAACATCCTTGCCCTTGCCCTTAAGGTAATGATACAAGCCAAGTGATGAACCGATGGCATCACCATCGGGACCCATGTGGGTCAATATGACATACCGGTCAGCCCACCCCATCCAGATACGGAATTCGGATACGTCACTGCCGGAAAAAACATTCTCTATCATAACACCGCAAAGGTAGTCAATATGATTCAAATGACAAAGCCCCTGATTATGCCCAAAATACCACAGGCAGCTATGCACGCCAACGCCTGGACAAGATGGTGCGTACGTTTCTCCTTGTACCAGAGGAATACCAGTATCACGACTGCGTAGATGGTCAGGACCTGCCACCAGCTACTGAGGGAGAGCTCCACGCGGGCATATGGCAGTTCCGATATAAACGTAAGCACACGGGTAAGCAGGTTGATTATCCAGGTGAGTACCGATACCGTGACACCCCTAAGCAGCGGTATCCATCCGGTAAGCCACAGGGACATGGAGAGTGCCACCACAACGAACATGACGGGCACGACAAAGAGATTGGCCAGCAGCACATATGTGGAGAAGCCGGAGAAATGATACAGCACTATGGGGGTGGTCCCTATCTGGGCCGACAAGGAGAGCATCGTGACACGCCAGACATATCGGAGCAAAGGGTTACGGGGCTCATAAATCTCAAGGAATGCCGGAGTGAGTATGACGATGAACAGCACCGCGCTGAACGAGAGCTGGAAACTCATGTCAAACAGCGCAGAGGGATTGGCCACGAGCAGCAGCAAAGCCGCAATGCCCAATGAGTTCAGGGCCGAGCTCTCCCGGTCTATGGCTCGGCACACCGCCACTATGGAGAACATGACCAGAGAGCGTGTTATGGATACGGGCAGTCCTATCACGAACGCATAGCTCCAGAGAATGCCCATTACCATCAGCTCACGTATCCAAGCCCTGCGACGGAACAGGAAAGATGGAAAAATAATATACAGGAACCAGCACATGATACCCACATGCAGTCCCGACACGGCCAGCACATGACTCACTCCCGATGTGGAATAGACCTGACGCAGGCTGTCATCGAGAGCACGTTTCTCACCCAATGACACGGCCGATGCCACCGCTAGTGCGTTGCTGCTCAGCCCCCACTCCTGATACTTGTGTATTATGCTGCGGCGGAACCTCACGGAACGGATGCGCAGGCTGGCGCCATCACGGTCCGGCATGACATGCCAGTCCTTGGCCTGTACCCTTAGCGTCCCGGACACGCCATGACTTAAGAGATATGACGCATAATCAAAATCAACCCCATCACTGGACGGTTTGTTTATCTTACCGTCAAACTCTATCACATGGCCCGGCTCTACCGCCCGAGCCATACTGTCCTTGGGCAGGTAGAGATATATATTGCGGCCGTCATACTGACCATCAGTAAGGGTCAGTTCCACCTTGTAGGTGCGTTCACGCTCAAGCGGGTACGAGGTCACCACCCCGTGATAGATCCCGTATCGGTCCGGCCACTCCACCCTGACCTTACGCATCTGGAGGCTATGGGACAATGCACCGGCGAGCACAAAAGAGAGTGACAGGAACAACCCGGAAAGACGGGGTTTCCTGCCACCCAATATTATAGAGATTGTAATTGACAGAGCTACTGCAATGAGGGCACACCAAAACGGCACCTCAGCCCAGGCGTTTCCAATGGTATCCGATATGATGATCCCTGCAGAAAGGGGAATGACCAGCCTTAAAGAGGGCCAGTCCGAGAGTCTCACTGCTACCTTACAAGTTCTTGAGATTTATGATAGCCTGCTCCGGATCTGGTGCGGAGAATACGGTGTTGCCCGATACCAGGACATCGACACCTGCCTTGACGAGACGCGGAGCTGTCTCAAATGTCACGCCTCCGTCTACCTCAATCAGAGCTTTGGAACCGGTCTCATTTATGAGTTTACGCAACTCCTTGACCTTGTCAATGGAGTGCTCGATGAATTTCTGGCCGCCGAATCCGGGATTCACGGTCATAAGCAGCACCATATCAACGTCACGGATGACATCGGTAAGCATGCTGACGGGTGTAGAGGGATTAAGAGTAACTGCGGCTTTCATGCCACGGTTCTTAATCTCATAGATAGTACGGTTAAGATGAGTACATGCCTCATAGTGCACATTGTAGGTCGTAACGCCGAGTTCCTGAAAACGGTCCATGAACTTATCGGGCTCCACAATCATAAGATGCAGGTCAAGAGGCTTGGTGCAATACTTGGCCACATACTTGAGAACAGGGAATCCGAATGAAATATTGGGTACAAACACTCCATCCATGATATCCAAATGGAGCCAATCCGCCTGACTGCGGTTAATCATCTCAATGTCCTTACGGAGGTCGCCGAAATCGGCCGACAGAAGAGAAGGTGCTACTATTGTGCTCATTTATCCAGTATTAAGAATCAGATCCGATACCGAATCCAGCCACAAAAGTAGTCAATTTTATCCTGCGATACTCATTTGAGCCGCGAAATTGCGGATAAAATCCACGGTGTGCTGCGCAGGCTGACCGTATGAGCCGCCCTTTACGGCAGCGCGGATAATGTTTTCAGAAAGATAAGAAGAAGTAGTAAAAGTTTGATCCATAGGCGTCCTTTCGTTTGGTTCACTATTAAAACGCGAACCGAACGGAATTAGTATATGAACCAACAAAAAATTTTGAGTTTAACTCAACAATCTGTGCAAGTTAGCTTGCGAGTGTGAGCGCTATGCCCTTCTCACCGGCCATCTTGCGGATATTGATGAGTGCGTAGCGCATACGGCCCAATGCAGTATTGATGGAAACGCCTGTGATATCGGCAATCTCCTTGAAACTGAGGTCCTGATAATAGCGCATGAACACTACCTCACGCTGGTTGTCGGGGAGCGCATCGACCAGGCGGCGCACGTCACGCAGGGTCTGGTCATTGATCATGCAGTCCTCTACGTTTGACTCGGCCAGGCTGGCGTCATTGAGAAGGTCGTACTCCTGAGCGTCATTGCTCACGGTATTCTCATTCTTGTCCTGACGGAAGTAGTCAATTATGAGGTTATGGGCTATACGTGTGAGCCAGGCACCGAACTTGCCGGTACTGGTATAATTGCCTTTCTGAAGGGTTACTATTGCTTTTACGAATGTATCCTGGAATATGTCATCGGCAAGGTCGCGGTTGCGTACAACAAAGTTGATGTACGAATACAACTTATCCTGATAACGTGATAAAAGGGTATCGAACGCCTTTGTGTTTCCGTTAGAATAGAGTGCTACCAACTGGTCGTCGGTGAGCTGAATTAAATTCTGCATTACTTCTTCTTTACTTAGTTTGTAGGAGTAAAGTTCAGTCTATAGGCAGTTCGGTTTTAGTTGATAATTGTGTTATTTCAAAGCCTTACTTGGCTATTGATGAGGCAAAGATAATGTGAATTTTTCTTAACGCGCAACAAAAATGCCGATTTTAACACTTTTGGAGCGGAAAAACTTGGATTTCGTGGTCCGGACTATGAGTTTACTACGCCGGACTATGGGGTTGGAGAGACAACGTTTCGGGGCTACGCTGGTGCGTAGCCCAGCCTCATTTTATTTTGCTACGCAAAAGCGCGGCGTTGCCGCTTAGCTCCTTCCAGTCGCGGTAACATTCGCAGGCTTTTACCTCCCTTTGGGGGTTAACGTTCGTCAGACATGCGCCGTTCTTAACGGCCTTTCCAGGGCTCTCGCTTAACGTCGCTGCACTGATGGTCCCCAAAGGGGATAGTCCGGCTACTGCAAATGGAAACATTGCATAGTCTGGGCCGCGGAATCCAAGTTTTTCCGCTCGTTGGGGGCAGTGGATCAGATGAAGGTGCAGGCGGAGAGGTCGTTGCCGCAGAGGAAGGCGCAGATGGGCATTCTCTTCTTGCCGGCCAGCTGGACGTCATCAAGGCGGAGGGCTCCGTCGGCGGTTGATACGATCAGGTTCTTGCGGCCGTCGCAGGTTATGGTGCCAGGTGCTTGGAGGGGGGCATCGGGAACGGGCTGGGCCGAGAAGATCTTGAAGTCGCTATCGGTGCCGTCGGGGGTTCTGAGGACGGTCCAGGCGGCGGGGTATGGGGAGAGACCGCGGATAAAGTCACGGACGCGCGTGGTGGGTTGGTTCCAGTCTATGCGGCAGGTCTCCTTGTAGATCTTGGGAGCGGGACGGAGCTCATCGGCCGGGATCTCTGATTGCGGGATCGGCTTGATGGTACCGGCAAGGATATCCTGGAGGGTGCGGGCTGTGAGGTCTGCTCCAAGCGCCATCAGTTTGTCATGCATGGTCTCGGCATTGTCATCCGGGAGGATGGGTATGCGCTCCTGATAGATTATGTCACCGGTGTCTATCTCATGCTTTAGGAAGAAGGTGGTTACGCCTGTCTCCTTGTCACCGTTGATGATGGCCCAGTTTATGGGAGCGGCACCGCGGTACTGGGGCAGCAGTGAGCCGTGGAGGTTGAATGTGCCCAGACGGGGCATGTTCCATACTATCTCGGGGAGCATACGGAAGGCAACGACTATCTGGAGATCGGCCTTAAGGGCACGGAGCTGTTCGATGAACAGAGGATCCTTAAGTTTCTCGGGCTGGAGTACGGGTATCCCCTGCTCCACCGCATATTTCTTGACGGGACTGCTCTGGAGCACGCTTCCGTGACGGCCCATGGGTTTATCGGGCATGGTTACCACACCTACTATATTATATTGGTCCTCTACCAGACGACGCAGGGTGAACTCCGCGAATTCGGGGGTTCCCATGAACACTATCCTCAGCTCTTTCTTTTCCATAGCAGGCATTATATCAAACAGATTAGGGATATCGGCGTTCTTACGCTCACTCCTCAGAAAGTTCAAGTAAGACATTTCTGTATGAGTTGAATATCTTGGACTTGGAGACGAAACCTACGTAATGGCCGTTCTCGTCCTCTACTGGGAGGTTCCAGGCTCCGGTCTCATCAAACTTTTTCATCACCGTTTCCATGGGGTCCTTTACCGACAGACGGGCAGGCGGCAGTTCCATGAGTTTCTGCACCGTAAACCTATGATACAGCTCCTGACGGAACATGATGTTACGGATACTCTCCAGACTGACGATGCCCACCAGGCTTTCAGCCTCATCCACAACGGGGAAAAGGTTACGCTTGGAGCGGGCAATGATATTAACCAGCTGACCCAAGTCCATATCGGGACTGACCTTGAGGAACTCCTTTTCTATAAGGTTGTCCATACTCATGAGGAGCAGGACAGACTGGTCCTTGTGGTGTGTCATGAGCTCACCCTTCTGGGCCAGACGCATGGAGTAGATGGAGTGCGGCTGGAACAGGCGTATAGTGAGGTACGACATTATGGATACCATCATGAGCGGCAGGAACATGGAGTAACCGCCGGTGAGCTCGGCTATGAGAAACACACCGGTAAGCGGGGCGAACATGACGCCCGACATGAGACCGGCCATACCCAGCAGCGCAAAGTTCTGGACCGATATATCGGCACCCGGTGAAAGGCGGTTCATGAGCGTTCCGAATATGAATCCGGTAAGGCAACCCAGGAACAGGCTGGGTGCGAATATACCGCCGCATCCGCCTCCCGCATTGGTTGCGGTCGATGCAAACACCTTGGTAAGCACCACAAGCCCCAGATAAAGCAGGATATTGCCGCCGTAGAACAGGGAGCCCTCCATTACCTTCTCAGGGTTCTCATTCACATTGAGCAGCATGCCTATGGTGTCATAACCCTCACCGAACAGGGACGGGAACAGGAATATGAGTATACTCAGTACCACTGCGCCGATAACGAATTTGACCCAGGGGTTGTGGAATCTCTTGAACCAGGTCTCAAACCAGTGCATGGTCTGGGAGAAGTAGAGTGACACAAGACCGCAGGTGATGCCCAGCAGCAGCGCATACGGTATACGTGCCAGTTCAAATCCGTGCTCGGAGACGAAATGGAACATGGAATCCGTTCCGGTGAATACATATGATATGGTGGCAGCTGTCACGGATGATACCAGCAACGGCAGCAGCGATCCCATGCTCAGGTCAAACATAAGTACCTCAAGCACAAACACAAGTCCTGCAATAGGAGCCTTGAAGATGCCGGCAATGGCACCGGCCGATCCGCAGCCCACAAGCAGCATCAGCGTGCGGTGCTCCATCTTGAACATACGGCCGATATTGGAGCCGATTGCGGAGCCAGTAAGCACTATAGGAGACTCGGCACCCACAGATCCGCCCATACCGATGGTGATGGCACTGGCAATGACCGATGAGTACATGTTGTGAGGTTTGATGCGGCCGTTTTTCTTGGACAGCGCATAGAGAATCTTGGTTACGCCGTGACCTATATCAT
>Ga0310786_10012150_pt1 | contig 10680 bp, 7 predicted proteins | sample AusTroGonzalo_MG_FD_203881 | JGI IMG/M metagenome (GOLD analysis project Ga0310786, IMG submission 203881) | Bovine rumen microbial communities from tropical cattle in Woodstock, Queensland, Australia - Gonzalo_03 (v2) (version 2) | ecosystem: Host-associated > Mammals > Digestive system >...
ATCTGTAAATGAAGTTATTGTGGGCTTCTCGACAGCTCTGCAGCACATGCATCGTGGTGACCATTGGCGCGTGACTATTCCATACCAACTTGGTTATGGAACCTCAGAATATAATTCTATTCCAGGCTATAGCACGTTAATTTTCGACATCCGGTTGGTTGACTTTGAGTAAGTCCCTTCGTGACTTCGACTTCGTCACCAACCAGACACCGCTGAATACGAGGACGACAGCCAGTGCATGGGTGGGTTTCAGTATGCCGATACCCATCAGCAAGGTGGCTGCAACAGAAACAACCGGTTGCACGTAGTTATAGACGCTGACAACTGTTGGACGCAACGTGCGCTGACCAATCATGGTCAGGATATATCCAAAGAATGTGCCTACGCATACGACGTATGCCACTTCCCACCACGTACTCGTTGGTATTGGTGCCTCCAATACCCCTTTCACATGCGTAAATGTAAATGGTAACAGCATCAGCGTGGCCCACGAGAACATGTATTTATTGATTGTAAAGACGTTGTAACGACGAATCAGAGGATTGAACAACGACAGATAGAGAGCAAACGAGAACTGCGCAAACAGACACAGCAGGTCGCCACGGATGTCGCCTACCTTGTCGCTGGTAGCAGCTGCTGACGTCAGAATCAGTATCAGGGCACCGCTACAACCCATCAGCACACCCAGCGCTTTCTTACCTGTGATAGGCTCTTTCAAGATGAGGGCTGACAGAATCATCGCGAAGATGGGCATCGACGTGGTGACAATCGAGGCATTGATAGGCGACGTAATGCTCAGTCCTATCGTGTAACAGCATTGGTTGCACAGCAGACCGAAGATGGCAGCTCCGATAAACATCAGTTTGTCCTTTGTGGGCACATATTCTTTCTTTGCAAAGATTGAGGCTATCCAGAACAACACACAGGCACCAACCACACGGAATGTCACCATTGACATACCATCGAAACCATGTGTCATGGCATCCTTGCCGATAGGTGCCATCAGACCCCATCCAGCACATGCACCAAACATACTTAGATGCGCTATGAGCGCTTTGTGATCGCTTGTTTTATTCATTTTAGTAATTTTTCGCCTGCAAAAGTACGAATTATTCGGGAAATAATCGTATATTTGCAGAAATAAATCGGTAAATCGTAAATTCGTAAATCGTAAAATGCTATGGTGAAGTACGCAGACTATATCAAGCAGATTGAGATTGACTCGCTGTGGAGTGGTAAGAAGCACATCCTTTGGACGCTCGATCCACAGGTGAACATCCTCAGCGGTATCAATGGTGTGGGCAAGAGCACTATATTAAATAAGGTGTTCCGCAGTGTCAATACCAATGGTGATCTCATCAACCACCTGTTAAAGGGGGTGCATATCACGGCTGAGCCGGAGGATGCTACACATGTGCGTTTCGACATTATCCGTTCGCTCGACTCCCCCATGCTCGATAACGAGACGTTGAACATGGTGGATTCGCGCATCACGTCGGCTCTCGATTTCCAACTCTACCATCTGCAGCGTAAGTATCTGGACTATCAAGTGAATATCGGCAACCGTATCATCTCTGAACTGCAACGGGGCAATACTGACGCTGCCCAGCAGTTGTCGCAACCCAAGACGCGCTTCCAGGATATGGTAGACGACCTGTTTGAGGATACCGGCAAGAAAATCGTACGTACGGAGAACGAGATCCGCTTTTCGCAGATAGGCGAGACGCTGGTACCTTATCAGTTGTCGAGTGGTGAGAAGCAGATGTTGGCCATCCTGCTGACCGTGCTGGTAGAGGACCAGCAACCTTATATCCTTTTTATGGACGAGCCTGAGGTGTCGTTGCATATCGAGTGGCAGAAACGGCTCATCGATCTCATCGTCGAACTGAATCCCAATGTGCAGATTATCCTCACTACCCACTCGCCGGCAGTTATCATGAATGGCTGGGTTGACAATGTGACCGAGGTGAGCGACATAACACTATAGTTTCTTCAAGTACTTCTAGTATATCTCGTATGCCTGGTAGTTTGAAAGATAATCTTAACAGTCGGTACTTCGAGGCGGCAAACCGAATGACCTCGAAGCAGGCGCGACGTCGTATCGTAGCTTATGTAGAGAGCTATGATGACGTCTATTTCTGGCGTACGGTACTCTCGCGCTTCGAGGACGACACACGCTATTTCGAGGTGATGTTGCCCTCGCATCGTCGACTGGAACGTGGCAAGAAGGCTGTGCTGATGAGCTTTTTAGATAAGCCGACAACCCAACTGGGCTCAGATATGATAGCTTGTGTGGATGCTGACTACGACTACCTGTTGCAGGGCGTGACAGCTCAGTCGCAGAAGGTGATAGAGAGTTCTTATGTGTTTCATACCTATGCCTATGCCATCGAGAATCTGCAATGTTATGCCCCGTCGTTGCACGATACGTGTGTATCTATCACGCTGAATGACCACCGTATCTTCGACTTCGACGACTATATGCGCCAGTATTCTGAGGCTGTCTTCCCACTCTTCGTGTGGTCGGTCTGGGCTTATCGTACAGGACATCATAACAAGTTCTCGCTGACGGACTTCAATCGTGTGGCTGATCCTGGCCGTTTCAATGTCTTTGAACCACAGCCTTCCCTCGACCATCTGCGTCGTAAGGTAAATACCAAGGTGCATCAGTTGCAAAGCGAGTTTCCTGGTAATAAGGAGAGCTATTTGCAGACCAAGGAGCAAATCAAGGCGCTGGGTGTCACCCCACAGACCACTTATCTTTATATCCAGGGACATCACCTCTTCGATACGGTTATCGTACCTATATTAAATAAGGTATGTAACCGCCTGCGTCAGGAACGCCAGGACGAAATCATGCGTATGGCTCGCCACCATACTCAGCGTACCAACGAGATGTCGTGTTATGAGCATTCGCTACAGGACATCCGTCAAATGTTACGAAAGAATACGGGATACGAACGTTCCCCACAGTATCAGCTCATCCAACAGGATATAGAAAAATACCTCAGTTATCCTTCCAGAAAGTTCGGGTGAAAAGCACTAACACCGACATGATTTCCAGACGACCTACCAACATCAGGAACGTACAGGTCCACTTGATATAGACGGGCAGTTCGCCCCACGTCATCGATGGGCCGATTTGCGTTGTCAGGTCAGGACCGACGTTGCAGACGCAACTCAAGGCGATAACGATAGACTTGGTGATGTCGATATCGGCAACCAGCATCACACTGGTAGCCAATAGTATGATGACAACATTGATGGCAAAGAAGGCCAACAACGTAGTCAGTTTCTGCTGAGGCACAGGTTGTCCGTCAATCTTGACAGGTAGTACGGCATTGGGATGCAGTATCTTGCTGAACTCATTATGCAACACTTTGAATACCATGACGGCACGTACACTCTTGAAACCACCCGTCGTAGAACCAGAACAGGCTCCGATAAACATCAGACAGCCCAGTATCACCCACGTGATATGTGGCCAGCGGGCTGCATCATCGTTGAAGAGACCAGTTGTGGTACAGAACGATACCACTTGGAACAAGGCACTGCGGAAGGCATGTTCCAGTCCGTAGCCGTTGCGTGTTATGAGCAGATAGCCTATCCATATAGTGGCTCCAACCACCATGCCGATATACAACTTAAATTCGCTGCTCTTGAACAACAATTGCCAACGACCCTTAAACAGGACGAAGTAGAGTAGGGTGAAGTTGATACCTGCCAGGAACTGGAACAGGATAGAGACATAGTCAATGGTGGGCGAGTCGAAATAGGCGGTGGTGTCGTTATGGGTACAGAAACCGCCTGTTGCCGTGGTTGACATCGAATAGTTGATGCTGTCAAACCAGTTCATGCCTGCAGCATAATAGCTCAGCAGACAAGCGATGGTCAGGGCAAAATAGACACTCCAAATCCATTTGGCTGTTGTTGACAGACGGGGGTGCATCTTTTCACGCATAGGACCGGTGGCTTCTGCTGCAAACACTTTCACACTACCGCCACCAACCATTGACGGCAGGATGGCAATGGTGAAGAACACGATTCCCAACGCGCCAATCCATTGGGTCTGAGAACGCCAGAACAGAATACCATGAGGCAGTCGTTCTACGTCTGCTATCAGCGTGGCTCCCGTCGTTGAGAAACCTGACATCGTTTCGAAATAGGCATCTGTGATATTGGTGATGTAGCCGCCTATCAGGTATGGCATCATGCCTAACAGTGAAAAGACGGACCACGTCAACGTAACCAGCAAATAAGAGTCGCGACGGCTTAGATTGTTGTCGGCGTTACGTCCCAGATATTTCAGTACCAAACCACAGCAGCAGGTAAAGATGGTAGATATCAGAAATGACATTACGTCATCTTCCTGATAGCCCAAGGCAACGCCTGCGCAGATGGCTTGCAACGTACCTAACAGGAACAGCAGCGAGCCCAGAATCTTATATATCAGCGCCGTATTAAGCATTCTCTAAACTTTAAACTCTAAACTCTAAACTATTTAAAGAACTTTTCCAGTTTTTTCAAGTTCTGTTCGTGACAGAACACCATTACCGAGTCACCTGGCATAATCTGGGTGTTACCATTCACCAGTATTCCTTGCCCTTCACGTACCAGTCCACCGATGGTCACACCAAATGGCAGACCCAAGTCCTTGACCAGTCGCTTGGTGACCTTTGAACCCTCGGCAGCAATGAATTCTGCAACGTCCGAATCAACCATCATCAGGCTTCTCACATTGCTTACATCGCCGTCAAGCATCATCTGGTAGATATGACTGGCTGCCACATTCTTCTTGTTGATAATCGTACCGATATCCAGGCTCTCTGCCATCTCGACGTAATCCAGATTCTCGACCATCGCTACCGTCTTGCGCACGCCTAAGCGTTTTGCAGTCAGACAAGCCAGGATGTTGGTCTCGGCATTATCGGTCAGTGCCACAAAGGCCTGTGTGGTTTGGATACCTTCCTCTTGTAACAGTCCGATGTCTCGTCCGTCACCATGTATCACCATTGTGTCAACGTCGTTCAGCAATTCGTTCAGACGTTCGCAACGGGCTTCGTCGTTCTCTATGATTTTCAAGTTCATATAGTCAGGAGCTGTCAGTGCCACACGAACGGCCGTCTTGCCACCACCCATAATGATGACGTTCTTAACGTCGGCATAGTGCTCCTTGCCACTTATCTGTCGCACATAGTTGATATATTCGCGAGTGGTCATCAGATAGGCCAGGTCATTGATTCTCAACTCGTCGTTACCACCTGGAATCAGCGTTTCACCATTTCGTTTGATGGCAACCACATGATAGGGATCGTCAGCACCACACAGGTCCTTCAATGGCTGGTTCAGTATCTGGCATGTGTCGCGCAGCTTAATGCCTAACATGACTAGCGCTCCACCATGCACGTCCCAACGCTGACGTACCCACGACATTTTCAGACCGTTCACAATATCCTGTGCAGCCAGCACTTCAGGGTATATCAGGGAGTTGATACCCATCTCGGTAAAGAAGGGTTTCAGGTTTGGTGCCAGATATTCGTAGTTGTCAATGCGTGCCACCGTCTTTTTGGCTCCTAATCCATGGGCAATAGTACAGGCATTCATGTTACGACTCTCGTCAGGCGTCACACCCACAAAGAGGTCGGCTTTCTCTACACCAGCTTCTTTCAGTACATGGATACTGGTGGGCGAACCTTGCAAGGTCATGATATCGAACTTGCTGTCCAATCCGCCTAAGCGTTCTGCACTCTCGTCAATCAGCACGCAGTCCATGTGGTCTTTTGACAACAGACGTGCCAGATAAGTTCCTACGGCTCCTGCACCGCCAATGATTATTTTCATCCCTTTATTACTCTAACTTCTCTAACTCCTTTATCGCCTTAACAATCCCCTCTTCGTCAATGCCAACGATGTGTTGCAGTTCCTTTACGGTTCCGTGTTCTACGAAGTTGTCGGGCAATCCCAGTCTCTTCACCTTGGGCGCATAGCCGTGGTCGTTCATCCATTCCAATACTGCCGATCCCAGTCCGCCTTGGCGTACACCGTTCTCTACGGTTATCACATGTTTGAACTTGCGGCCTACCTCGTCAAGGATGGCTTCGTCCAGAGGTTTTAGGAATCGCATGTCATAGTGGGCAACGCTGGGAATACTGGTATCACTATTCTGGCTAGTTAAACTAGCTATCGCTCTTGTCACGTTATTGCCTATCGGACCAATGCTCAGCACAGCCACATCCGTGCCGTCTTTCATTTTGCGACCCGTACCCACCTTGACTTCTTCGAACGGACAGCGCCAGTCCATAAGCTCACCGCCACCGCGTGGATAGCGTATGACGAATGGACCCTTGTCGGGCAGCTGGGCCGTGTACATCAGTCGGCGCAACTCATGCTCGTCCATGGGTGAGCATATTGTCAGATTGGGGATAGGACGAAGTGCGGCCAAATCGAAAGCACCGTGGTGTGTGGGACCGTCTTCGCCCACCAGTCCTGATCGGTCAAAGCAGAATACGACATTCAGGTTCAGTAGGGCCACGTCGTGTATGATGTTGTCGTAGGCTCGCTGTGCAAAGGCGCTGTAGATGTTGCAAAATGGCAACAGACCATCCTTCGCCATGCCACCGCTGAAGGTGACGGCATGTCCCTCGGCAATACCTACGTCGAACGTCCTTTCAGGCATCTCCTTCATCATGATGCTCATTGAACATCCACTGGGCATGGCAGGGGTCACTCCCACTATCATCGGGTTCTGTTTGGCCAACTCCAATAGTGTGTGTCCAAATACGTCCTGATACTTCTGCGGCTTTGTCGGGTCGTTGTCCACAATGCGCTCGCCTGTGTCGGGATTGAACTTGCCTGGTGCGTGCCAAGTCGTCACATCCTTCTCAGCTGGAGCATAGCCGTGTCCCTTTTGGGTGTGCAGGTGCAACAGTTTCGGACCCTTCATGTCCTTGATCTGCTGTAGGATACGTACCAGTTCCTTGACATTGTGTCCATCGAAAGGTCCAAAGTAACGGATGTTCATACCGTCGAAGATGTTCTGCTGATGGGCAATAGCACTCTTGATGGCGTTCGACAGGCGTTGTATGCCTTTCTTTCTGTCGTCATTCATCAGACCTTTGCTGTGAAGCCAACTTGTGGTCTTGAACTTGATGGCATTATACGTCTTGTTGGTGTTCAGGTTCAACAGGTATTTCTGCATGCCACCCACGCTGTGGTCTATCGACATGTCGTTGTCGTTCAGGATAATCAGCAGATTGTTAGGACTTGACGAGACATTGTTCAGACCCTCAAAGGCCAGTCCACCGCTCAGTGCACCATCACCTATCACGGCTACCACGTGGCGGTCTTTATTGCCCTCCAACTCTGCAGCCACTGCCATACCCAATGCTGCCGATACCGAATTGCTGGCATGTCCGCAGGCAAAGGTGTCGTATTCGCTCTCAGTGGGGGAGGGGAATGGACGGATGCCGCCCAGTTTTCTGTTGGTAAAGAACTGTTCGCGACGGCCTGTCAGAATCTTGTGCCCGTAGGCTTGGTGTCCTACGTCCCATACGATTCTGTCTTCTGGTGTATTATATACGTAGTGGAGCGCTACGGTAATCTCAGCCACACCTAAGCTCGATGCCAAGTGACCGGGATTGACACTCAACTCCTGTACGATGTCTTCGCGCAGTTCCTGACACACTTGTGGCAACTTATCCACCGACAAACGTCTCAAGTCATCAGGGTATTTAATGGTTTCTAAAAGTTTCACCTTATTATATAATATTATATTTGAATGCAAAATTACGAATAATCGGGCGAATAACAAAGAAAAATGCAAAAATTATTACGCTTTTTTATTTTTGCGATATTTTCGACCAACTGCTCAGTCGCTCTCAAATTTACGTTAATTCGTGTTAAATCCGTTGCACTGAAAAGTATTTTTTATTATCTTTGCATCGTCAAATATGAAGCGTTTCGTTCACATATGGCTGCTTTTGTTCATTGCTGTTTTGGCAATGGCGCAACAAAGAAAGGACTCTATCATGATTCTTTTCCCGGATGCTTACACTGCAACCATCGATTCAGGTTACCTTAACACTTCCCAAGTTCTTGATTCAATTGTTGCCAGTCTGGCACTACCGCAGAATGCGGAACGACATATTTACCTCTCTTCAATGACGCCCCACGAGGGCGTTGATTCGTTATATAAGGGGGGTGATAGTTTGGTGTTCAATAGGTTGCAAAGCGTTGCACTCATACTTAAGGGCAATGGAGTCCAAGACTCGTTAATTCATTTTAATACAGATAGTTGCAACGTTTTAGATGCTTTAAATGACACTGCAACTGCAACGCTTTTACCTTCTCAAGAGGGTGTCTGGTTATACATGCCAGGCGGTATATTCTTAGGTACGGGTACCTATGATATATACCAGTTGGCTTCTGACTCAACAGCATTGAGTTCCTCTAGTCCTACTAATCTTTCTAGTCCTACTGGTCTTTCTAGTTCTCCTAGTTCCCCCAGTGCTACTAGCTCGCCTGGTCTTACTACTTCCTCTAGTTCTTCAAGTCCGTCTAGTCCGTCTGGTTTGTCTAGTTCATCCAGCCCATCTGATCCGACAATTTCCCCTAGGGCCTCTAAGTCATCAAGGCATTCTAGACCTTCATTAAAAACTACTCCTAATAAAACTATAAATAATAAAGCGTACATCATGGACTCTCTTCGCCACCTTGTCAGTGCCCAGCAAGATACGATAGCACAATATCGGCAACAGATTGCTGAGTTGTCTCAGCGTTCGGCACAAATTGCAAATACTCCGGCAGTTGATTCTAATCGAACCCTCTATGTGATTATTGCCATCCTTTTGGTATTGTTGCTACTGCTGTTGGGTATCTTCCTTTATGGGCGCCGCCGTCGTGATTCCGCCAAGCATCATGCTGACGATTTGTATGATCAGTTGCGGGCTGTGAAGAATGAAGTCCTTGCTATAAAGAACGAGTTGGCGAAAACGCAAAGTGAGTTGGCTAAATCACAGAGAGAGTTGGCTAAGTCGAAAGACGAGATGGCTAAAGCTAAAGAGCAGGTTGCTTCTGCTTCTCGTGAGGAGACTACACCTGTTGTGACGGTTCCTCCTGTTATGCCAGCTGCACCTGTTGCGCATGTTTCTGCTCCAGCTACTTCTAATGATTCTGCTGTCTCGTTCGATGGTATTTATAGTGGCAAATCTCTCTACGAGTCTGTGGCCGATGGCTCGTGTCAGTCGGTAGCAGCTTGGGGTTCTGTCGAGGTTCGCAACTTTATTGATTATTATCGTCTGCAGCATCGCGAATTTGTTGACTCGCTCGATACCGATTATAATAACCTGTCACGCAACCATAAAGTCTTTATGGTATTGCTTGATATGGGTAAGACAGATCCTGAAATTCAGAAGCTGATGGGTATCACTCAGACCACCATTCGTTCTATCCGTTTCCGTATCAAAGCTAAGCGCAAAGGCGACAATGAACCTGAAGATACGCAGACAACTATCAAATTTTAACTCTTTTTTATTATTTTCACCTGTTTTAAAGCGTTGCAGTTGAAATATTTTATGTTGCATGTATTTTACATTCAAAACACGTTTTAAGTCCTTTATTTATTATATTCTTGATGATTTGAGTGTTTAGATTTAGGAGTAGTTAAAGTGCAACGCTTATCTTAATTCGAACTTAATTTATTAAAAATCAAACCTTTTTGTAGATAAAATATTTGGTTCAAAGTTAAATAAACATTAAATTTGCCACCATATTACTATTATAATGTACGCAAGAACGAAGAAAGTATTTATATTCCTGTTAGCAATGGTCCTCTCAGTTCTGACTGCAGAGGCTAAGGTTAACAGCGATTCAGTCAAGGTCTATTTTGACTTTGGTGCTATCTTCTTGCATACTGATTACATGGGCAACCAGCAGGCACTCGACGATGCTATTGGCAAAATCAACGCACAGCGCCAGCAGGGCATGGCGGTTAGTCGTGTCGTGATTACGTCTTCTGCTTCGCCTGAAGGTACTACTGAAGTCAATAGACAGGTGGCTGCCAGTCGTGCCAAGTCGTTAGCCGATTATCTGTCACCTCAGATTGGCTTCGATGCCAGCAAGATGGAGGTTGTTAACCGCTGTGTTGACTGGAACGAGTTGCAGCGTCTGGCGCAGAACGATAAGCGCATCAGCAGCAATCAGCGTCTTATTAGATATTTAAATAAGGTAATTAACAATCGTGCAGCAGGCGATTCTGCCAGTGACGCCACCATTAAGGCCAACATGCAGAACATCTCTGAAGCCGATTATCATTATATGCGTCGTCATCTGTTCCCCAAGATGCGATATGCCAAGGCACATGTCGAGATGGCCAAGGCTAACGTTGCATCTTCGCAGACTACGATATCCGGTCAGATGGTTCAGAGTGGCATGCCTGCCACCGCCAGCGCTTACCAGCGTCCTGACTCTACGCGCCTCTATCCCGATTCTGTAAAAGTACTCCCTGACGGCTCCGTTGTCTATGAGCGTACGGTTGCTGTCAACGAGTATTATGTTTATCCTGACGGCACCAAGGTGCCTGTCAGCAATTACGAGGCTTATCAGGACAGCATCCGTCGTTCAGCTACTGAGCTCAGCGCGCCTAAGCAGTGGAAGCATAACTACTATTGGGCTGCCAAGACC
>Ga0310786_10012151_pt1 | contig 10679 bp, 7 predicted proteins | sample AusTroGonzalo_MG_FD_203881 | JGI IMG/M metagenome (GOLD analysis project Ga0310786, IMG submission 203881) | Bovine rumen microbial communities from tropical cattle in Woodstock, Queensland, Australia - Gonzalo_03 (v2) (version 2) | ecosystem: Host-associated > Mammals > Digestive system >...
CGAGAGTCCCGCCGGCGAGAAGCGTTTCATCCCTACCACGGTGCCGCTGAAGGAACATGGCCGCTGGCGCGGTGAGATGCGCGACGGCTACCGTGTGGTGACAGGCCGTACCCGCAGTTATTTCAGCTTCAACCACACCGGCACACACTACCTGGCTGTGGGCCAACGCACCAGCCAGTACGACCTGGAAGGGGTACGCGGCATGACCGTCAACATCACGAAAGCCAAGATCGACTACAGCCACCTTGATTGACCAAAGCATCAACCCCCATATCGACCGCATCGCCCTGCGGTTGAAAAGCATCCCCGAGACTCCCGGTGTCTACCAACACCTCGATGCCGCGGGGAAAGTCATCTATGTGGGCAAGGCGCGCAACCTGCAACGCAGGGTAAGCAGCTACTTCACCCACTACGAGGACAAGAGCGCCAAAATCAAGATGCTGGTGCGCAACATCTACGACATCCGCGTCACGGTGGTGGCCACCGAGGTCGACGCCCTGCTGCTCGAGAACAGCCTTATCAAGCGTTACCAGCCGCGCTACAACTCGATGCTCAAGGACGACAAGAGCTACCCCTACCTGTGCATCACCGACGAGGAGTTCCCGCGGCTGCTCTACACCCGGAAACATGCCAAGGAGGATGTGAAAGGACAGTATTTCGGCCCCTATCCCAACGGACGCATCCTGCGCGAACTGCAGGACATCATACGCCAACTGTTCACCTACCGCACCTGTAACAGAACCCTCCCCGCCCCCGGCGGAAATCCGGGACAAGTAAGGCCCTGCATGAAATACCAGATAGGGCTCTGCGGGGCACCCTGCGCGGGGAAGCAATCGAAGGAGGAGTACCGTGCCACCATCGAGAACATCCGCCGCATCCTGAGGGGCGACTTCGGCGACATCGTCGACGACCTGAAGCGCCAGATGTATGCCGCCGCCGAAGCGCTGCGCTTCGAAGAGGCGGAAACGCTCAAGCACAAGATTCACCTGCTGGAGGAATACCAAAGCCACTCCACCGTGGTGGACACCAACGTAAAGGATGTCGACGTAGCCACCATCGTCAGCGACCAACGCCATGCCTACATCAACTTCATGCGGGTAAAACAGGGGGCCGTCATCTACAGTTTCAGCAACGAAATCAAGAAGCAACTCGACGAAAGCGATGAGGAGCTCCTGGCCACCGCCATCCCCGCCCTGCACGAACAGACGCAAAGCACAGCCCACGAAATCATCCTGCCCTTCGCCGTGGCCGACCTGCCCGAGGAATACCTCAAACAAAACCACGAGGCGAAAGGCGACCGCCGCAAGCTGCTCGAATTGTCGCTCCGCAACGTCGAGAGTTACCAGAAACAATGCCTGCACCAACAGGCCCTGCTCAACGGGGAGCGGAAACCGGAAAGCGGAGAGCGGTTGCTGGAGAGATTGCAGAAAGCCCTGCAGCTGCCCACCCTCCCAATCAATATCGACTGCTTCGACAACAGCCACATCCAGGGAGCCTATCCCGTGGCGGGAATGATACGCTTCACTTCGGGCAAACCCAACAAAAACGAATACCGCAAGTTCAACATACGAGGAGACGTCGACGTCCCGAAGTCTCGTGGTGTGCCGTCGACTCTGCCGACAAGTCTTGATATCAGAAAGAACGACGACTACGGCGCCATGGCCGAGGTCATCGAACGGCAATACAGCAAAAACGCCCCGCCCGACCTGCTTATCGTCGACGGCGGCGAAGGGCAGATGCGGGTAGCCTGGGAGGTGACACGTCACAAGCTGGGGCTCGCCATCCCTATCGCCGGCCTCGCCAAAGACGACAGGCACCGCACCAACCAGCTGTTGGTGTGTAGCGAAGAGTGTGAAATAAACGTCGTGCAGCTCAAGCCCAACGACCCCCTGTTCCACCTGCTGGAGCAGATACAGAACGAGGTGCACCGCTTCGCCATCACCTTCCACAAAGAGAAACGTTCCAAGGGCACCTTCCGCACAGCGCTGACCGACATCCCCGGCATCGGCGAGAAGACGGCCCACGACCTGCTGCTGCGCTTCGGCAGCGTCAAACAAATACAGCTACAGACCCTCGAGGACCTGGCCGCCGCCATCGGCCCCGCCAAAGCCTCGATCGTCTACAACCACTTCCGTCAGTAAAGGAAATTGTTGTACGGATAGCGTATGGCGTGGATGCGGCTCACCTCGTCGTAGAGACGCTGGCGCAACGCCTCGATATTGCTTCTGTTGGCGGCAGAGATAAAGAGGGGGCTGCCCTGCTTCGACATCCAGTTCCGCTGCAACACCTCGAGACTCCAGTTGGCCGGGGTCTCGGGGCTCAAATCGTCCTCCTCCTTCTCCACATACGTGTAGGCGTCAATCTTGTTAAAGACGATAATCGTCGGCTTCTCGGCGGCGCCTATCTCCTCCAGCGTCTTGTTCACGGAAGCCATCTGTGCCTCGTGGTCGGGATGCGAGAGGTCGACGACATGCAGCAGCAGGTCGGCCTCGACCACCTCGTCGAGGGTGCTCTTGAAACTCTCGACCAGCTGGGTGGGGAGCTTGCGGATGAAACCCACCGTGTCGGTGAGCAGGAACGGCAGGTTGCCCACCACCACCTTGCGCACCGTCGTGTCGAGGGTGGCGAAGAGCTTGTTTTCGGCCAGCACGTCGCTCTTGCTCAGCACATTCATCAGGGTGCTCTTGCCCACGTTGGTATATCCCACCAGCGCCACACGTACCAGCGACTCGCGGTTCTTACGCTGCAGGGTCTTCTGCTTGTCGATAGAGGCCAGCTGCTCCTTCAGCAAGCTGATTTTCTCCTTAATCAGGCGGCGGTCCGTCTCAATCTGCGTCTCGCCGGGGCCACGCATGCCGATACCGCCGCGCTGACGTTCCAGGTGCGTCCACAGGCGGGTAAGACGCGGAAGCATATACTGCAGCTGCGCCAGCTCGACCTGCGTCTTGGCCGTCGAGGTACGGGCCCGCTTGGCGAAAATGTCGAGGATGAGGGTGGTGCGGTCGAGGATGCGGCATTCCAGCTCCCTCTCGAGGTTACGCAACTGAGCCGGCGAGAGTTCGTCGTCGAACACGATAAAGTCCACCTCCAGCGCATTCTTATATTCCTTGATTTCCTCGAGCTTGCCGCTGCCGACATAGGTGCGGGTGTCGGGGCGTTCGAGACGCTGCACCACACGTTTGAGGGCCACGCCGCCGGCGGTCTCGAGGAGGAATGCCAGTTCGTCGAGGTATTCCTCGGTGCGTTCCATCGTCTGTCCGTTGGGGCATACAGCCACCAGCAAAGCCTTCTCCGGCACGATGTCTGTCGAGAAGGTGTTCCTTTCCTGCGGGGACAACCGCTTTGCAGTCTCCTCCCCTATACTATTGCGAAACTTACCCTGCTTGTTGGGATTCCAGTTATTCATAGTAATTTGTTACAGTTTGATAATATCGAATGGTGTGGTACCGAACAAGAACTCTCGCAACACCACAGCATGAGTAAGTCCTTCATAGCCTGACTGAAAGAGCTGCGCCAGATAAACCAACAGGATTACCCCCAAGTACCAACGCCGCTTAAAGAAACACCACAGTTCGTCCAAGGCATCGATTACGGGCTTGTCCCCCTTACCGAAGGCCACCAGCGACAAAGCTGTCAGACAGAAGAACCAACAAGTCCACCAACGAGAATAGTCAGTGGTGCGGAAGAAAACAGGAAGTGTGAGCAACGTAAGCACTGCCGGCACAATCCAATACCTGGACTGTCCCGACCGTTTAGCTGCCTGCAACCAAGGGAAATAAGCTATGACAAACACCGGCGCCATCAGCACCAACGTGAAAACAAACTCCACCAGCCGTAGGAGCTGCAGGTTCTGCACGTTGTTCTCATAGGCGGTATAGTAGTACTGCCGCAGGGCCTCTTTGTAGGCGCCGCAAGCATCGCTGTCGGCACGAGCTATGATACGCTGCTGTAGCGTATCAATATCCACCGTCATCGTGCTGTGGAACCAGATAGCCAAAAACAGGCCTGCCATCAACAGACAGACGGCTCCATAGGCCACTGTCCTATCAACAGGAAACCGTTCGACAAACAGGTCATAGACAAAGAGTGCTACCATCAGCGGGAACAGCGTACAACAGAAGGTGTGGTGTATCAGGCATCCCACCACCGCCACAACCAATGTAGCAAGGTAGTAGTACCAACGGCGGCGGCAGCGGAGAAAGAGTGGCAGCCATGCCAGCACCAGCAACAACTGGTAAGTCTCCATAAAGCCCGACGAAAGGCCGCGATTGCAGTACTGCAGGATAGAAAATGGATTCAATCCATAGACAAGCAGTGCCATACACACCGGCAACGTCGCTGACGAAATGCGTCTTACCGTCATACAGATTAGCAGTACAAACAGCAACAACATCAACAGGTTGGACGTGAGCACCAACGTACTCACCATCCATCCCTGCACATACGAAGGGAAAAGCCATCCACAGAGGGTCCCCATCAGTTTGCGTCCTCCAAAACCTGTTTCATAACCCACAAAGTAGTGTACGCTAGGCCACCAGGCACCTATATGACGCGAAAAGCGGAATACATTAATCAGCGTAGGCAGCAGGCATGCCAACAACAATAACGGCAGTCGGTAGACTTGCCAGAACGAGGAATTGTTTTTCATGACAGCGTCACTTTATCTATACGGTAGACTTTATCGCCGCGATGCAATTGTTCGGAGGTGGCGAAGCTGAAACGGTCGCCCTGATGCACGGCAGGCACAGGGTCACGGTCGAGGCGCAGCTCGCGGAGGGTGTCGCGATAGACCCCCGTGGTTTCGCCTATGACCACTATCTCGTCGCCCACGTTGAGGGTTTCGGCGGTCTGCAGGTGCACCTCGGCCACGCCGATGCGGTTGAAATAGTTCTTCACTGGACCGAGGTAGACCTTCTGCTCGGTAGCCTGCGAGCCGTAGCGGTCGCTCCACTCGCCCAGCCGGCGACCGAGATAATAACCGTCCCAGAAGCCTCGGTTGAAGACCGTGGAGAGCCGCTGCGTCCAGCCGTCGACCTTCTGCTGGCTGTAACTGCCGTCGGCAAGGGCTTCCACCGCCTCGTGGTAGCATTCGGTGACCGTGCGCACATAGTCGGCACTCCTGCCCCGCCCCTCGATTTTCAGCACCCGCACGCCAGCCTCCACAATTCGGTCGAGGAAGCCAATGGTGCAGAGGTCCTTGGGCGACATAATATACTCGTTGTCAATTTCCAACTCCAGGTCGCTCTCCTTGTCCTTGACGATATATCCACGGCGGCACAGCTGCAGGCAGGCGCCTCGGTTGGCACTGTAGCCCGCGTTGTCGAGCGAGAGGTAGCACTTGCCGCTGACACTCATGCATAGGGCGCCATGGGCGAAGACCTCCACCTGCACCAGCCCGCCTTTGGGGCCCCGAATCTCCTCGTCGGCAATGAAGCGGGTAATCTCGGCCACCTGGTCGAGGCTGAGCTCGCGAGCGGTGACGATGACATCGGCGAACTGGGCATAGTAGCGCACCGCCTCGATGTTGCTCACATTGCACTGGGTGGAGATATGCACCTCGAGGCCGATGCGGTTGGCATAGGTGATGACGGCCATGTCGGAGGCTATGATGGCGCTGACGCCGGCCTCCTGAGCAGCATGCAGGAGGGCATGCATCTCCTCAATCTCAGCGTTGTAGATTATGGTGTTGACGGTAAGGTAGGTGCGGACTCCCTTCTCTCGTGTAATGGTACAGATGCGCGGCAAGTCCTCCACGGTGAAGTTGGCCGCCGAGCGCGAGCGCATATTCAGCTTTCCCACACCGAAATAGACGGCATCGGCACCGCCTTGCAGGGCCGCCTGCAGGCTCTCCCACGAGCCTACCGGCGCCATGATTTCAATCCTATTCATTTATATATATCAAATAGATTCATCCGTGTCCACTCGGTGGGCACCAGTTTTTCGTCGCGCACGGTGGCGTCCAGCGTCGTGCGGCGACCGGAAAAGACCTGCTCCACAAAGCCGCAGAAGAGGTCCACACTGCCGGGGAGGAAACTGGCCACCTCGTGTCCGATACCCTCGTAGCGCATAATCCAACAGGGGTAGCCCTGCTTCTTGAACACCTTGAACAGGGGCTTCGACCCCCTCAAGGCGTTAGTCAGTATGGGCGGGAACTGCTTGTAGGCGACAATCTTGTCCTTGGTACCATGCACCAGCATGGTGGGAGCCGGAGGAGTCTTGTACTTGGGCTTGCCTTTGCTCATCACGCCTCCGGAATAGGGCACTACGGCGGCAGGCTTCCAGCCCACCGGCAAGAGGTCGGCCTGGGGCAGCGCGTTGGCTCGGCAGTAGTCGAGTTGCAGCACAGTGATGGCTCCGGCCGAGCAGCCCGTGAGGACTACACGCTCGGGGTTGATATTCAGTGTGCCGGCATGGTTCACCACAAAGGCCACAGCGGCGGCACAGTCCTCGGTGGCGATGTCGATGCACCACTGGAACATAGGCTGCACCCCCTTGAGTCCCTTGAAAGACTTGAGTTTAACGGTATCTTTGAGACCCAGGCGGTAGTCGGGGCTGACCACGGTGTAGCCGCGAGCCGTCAGCAGGCGGGCAATTTCGGTTTGCAGGGCATTGTCGCGCTCGCCCACGGCAAAACCGCCACCGAAGAGGGCCACCACGCAGGCGCGGTCGCTGCGGGGCACCTCGGGACGCCACACATCGAGATAGAGCGTCGAGTCACGCTCGACAAAAGGATAGGTCTCCTTCACCTGCGCCGTCACAACAGCCGACAGCGACAGGCACAGTACCACAAACAACTGTTTCATAGCTTAAAACGCAAACGTTATACCATTACTGATGGTAAAAAAGTCATAGGTGAAGCGTCCCCCGCCACCGTTCGCCACATCGCTGAGCCATGTGAAACTTAATCGTAAGCAATACTTTACATGCTCGCCACCAGCGCGGAACTCAAACTGAGGTTCCACGAGAAAGTTGGCATCGCCGTAACGGTAGGACTGGTCGGGGATGAGGTTGCCCGATTTGTCGAACTGCGAGTAGTTGAACGACGGCTGATAGAGGCCCGTCTTCAAGCCAACGGCCAGGTCAATGTGCCCGTTCGCCAAGTCGTGCCAGCCGATATTACCCTGCACGAACGGCAGCAGGAACGAGCCGGAATAGTCGTAACGTCCAAACAACGAGGTATCTGTATCACGTGCCTTGCTCTTCTCATCGCGCCAGGCACCTCCCATGCCGAGCCCCACATATCCCTCGAGCAGCCCCTTCTCGCCCAGGCGGAGATAGGCGCCGGGAGCCAGCTGTCCATAGATATTGTTGCCGCCATAGTTGAAATGGGCCTGCCCGGCCAGCCAGTCGGTGAAACCGTAGCTCGCCGTGGCGCCCAGGGTCAACACATCGGGCCATACGATACCCGAGAGCCCCGCCGAAGCATCGACACGCAGGTCACCCTGATGGTTAATCAACGGGATGTCAACCGTCTGCGGATGGTAGATAGTGGTGCAGCCTGCAGTCAGCATTGCCAACAGGAGAGCGGCAAACAAACCATGCTTTTTCATCTTTCTTATATTTTTCAATATTTTCTATAACGCGTTTCGAGACCCAAATATTGTGTTAATTTTTACAAAATAGCAACAATCCATATACGGCTGGATATCAACATTCTACAGACCTTTCTACTACCACGCTGGTAGGTGTTGGTAAGGCGTTGGTAAGGTGTTGGTAAGGCGATGGTAGGACGTTGGTGGGGAGAAGGGGCTGTGAAAGAGTCTGTAAGGTGGCTCGGACAGGTGCCTGACGGCAAATCGGTTGTTGAAAAAATATTTTGTGGGGTTGTTTTTATTTTGTATATTTGCACCTTCAAAAGTCAATTAAATTAATAAAAACATACCAACAACATGTCAGAAAATCAGATTGTTAATAAAGAAGACCTTGTGGTCCGATTTGCTGGCGACTCGGGAGACGGCATGCAGCTTAGCGGCACGCTGTTCTCTGATGCTTCGGCTCTGACCGGCAACGACATCGCCACCTTCCCCGATTATCCCGCCGAAATCCGTGCCCCGCACAACACCATCGCCGGCGTGAGCGGCTATCAGGTGCATGTGGGTAACCACATCTACTCGAGCGGTGACAAGTGCGACATCCTGGTGGCCATGAACCCCGCCGCCTTCAAGTCACAGTTGAAGTGGGCCAAGAAAGGTGCCACAGTCATAGTGGATATCGACACCTTCACCGACGAGGCCATGGAGAAAGCCGGATACAAGGAGAACCCCTTCACCGACGAGCTCGAGCGCGCCTATACCATCATCAAGGCCCCCATCACCTCGTTCACCGAGAAGATTGGCGACGCCCAGGGCGTGGACAAGAAGACCGCCGACAAGAGCCGCAACATGTTCGCCCTCGGCATCATCTTCTATGCCACCCACAAGACTCTGGACCAGACCTTTGCCTACCTGGAGCGCAAGTTTGCCAAGAAACCCGCCGTCGTCACGCTGAACAAGGCTGTGCTGACTGAAGGTTATGAATATGCCGACAAGCTCGAAGTGATGCACTCGCACATCTTCGAGGTGGCCAAAGCTGACAAGATGGAGCATGGCCGTTACCGCAACATCACCGGTAACGTGGCCACCGCCTGGGGCCTGTTGGCCGCCAGCGAGAAGAGCGGCCGCCGCCTCTTCCTGGGCTCCTACCCCATCACCCCTGCCACTGATGTAATGGTTGAACTGGCCAAACATAAGAGCCTCGGTGCCCGTGTGTTCCAGGCCGAAGACGAGATTGCCGGTATCTGCTCCGCCATTGGCGCCAGCTACGCCGGTGCCCTGGCTTGCACCAGCACCTCCGGCCCCGGTCTCTCGCTGAAGAGCGAAGCCCTGGGTCTCGCCGTGATGACCGAGCTGCCCCTCGTCGTGGTCGACGTGCAGCGTGGCGGTCCCTCCACAGGTCTGCCCACCAAGACCGAACAGAGCGACCTCGACCAGGCCCTCTACGGCCGCAACGGCGAAGCTCCCCTGGTGGTCGTCGCCGCCTCGAGCAGCGCCAACTGCTTCTACTGGGCCTTCAACGCCGCCAAGATTGCCCTCGAGCACATGACCCCCGTCATCCTGCTCACCGACGGTTACCTGGGCAACGGCAGCCAGCTGTTCCGTATCCCCAGCATGAAAGACATGCCCGAAATCAAACCGCGTCTGGCCAAGGAGAACGACCCGAACTACCGTCCGTTCCGTCGCGACGAGGAGAAGTTCGCCCGTGAATGGGCTCTGCCCGGCATGGCCGGCCTGAGCCACCGCGTGGGTGGATTGGAGAAATGCCCCGACGGTCCTCTGAGCACCGACCCCGAGAACCACGCCCTGATGACCAAGAACCGTCAGGAGAAGGTGAACCGCGTGGCCAACTACATCCCCGACCAGGAGGTGACCGGCAACCCCGACGCCGACCTGCTCGTGGTGGGCTGGGGCGGCACCAGCGGTGCCCTCACCCTCGCCGTCGAGGAGATGAACAACGAAGGCAAGAAGGTGGCCTACACCCACTTCAACTATATCTGCCCGCTGCCTAAGAACACCGGCGACATCCTGCGCAAGTACAAGAAGATTGTGGTCTGCGAGCTGAACAACGGCCAGTTCGCCGGCTATCTGCGCACCCAGTTCCCCGAGTGCCCCATGACCCAGTACAACAAGGTGATGGGCCTGCCTTTCGAGGTTGGCGAGCTGAAAGCTGAGTTTAACAGACTCCTGGAGAAATAACCTATAAGTCTTATAAGACCTATAAGTCCTATACGACCTATAGGCCCTAAAAAACAATAGAAAACAATGGAAAAGCATTTTGTTCCCAAAGCGGATAAAGAATATACCAAGGCTGATTTCCAGAGCGACCAGATGGTGAAGTGGTGCCCGGGTTGTGGCGACCACGCCATCCTCGCCGCCCTGCTGGCCACCTTCCCCAAGACGGGCTACAAGAAGGAGAACGTCTGCATGGTCTCCGGTATCGGCTGCTCGAGCCGTATCCCCTACTATGTGGACACCTACGGTTTCCACAGCATCCATGGCCGCGCCTGCGCCATCGCCACGGGTGTGAAGCTCGCCAACCCCGCCCTCAGCGTGTGGGTGAACATGGGCGACGGTGACTCGATGGCCATCGGCGGCAACCACCTTATCCACGCTGTGCGCCGCAACCAGGACCTGAACATCACCATCTTCAACAACGAGATTTACGGCTTGACCAAAGGTCAGTACAGCCCCACGACTAAGTTCGGCCAGGTGACCAAGACCTCGCCCTACGGCACCATCGACTACCCCTTCAACCCGGGTGAGTTGGTGATGGGCGCCCAGGGCACTTTCTTCGCCCGCACCCTCGACTGCGTGCCCAACCTCTCGACCGACTGCATGACCCGCGCCGCCAAACACGACGGCTGCAGCGTGGTGGAAGTGCTGCAGAACTGCGTCATCTTCAACGACAAGACGCATGCCGCCATCACCGACCGCGCCGTCCGCGACGACCGCACCATCGTGCTGGAGCACGGCAAGCCCATGCTCTTCGGCAAGAACAAGGAGAAGGGTCTGCGCTTCAACGGCCGCCAGCTCGAAGTGGTCACCCTCGGCGAGAACGGCATCACCCTCGACGACATCATGGTGCACGACGAGACCACCGAGGATACCGGCATCCACATGATGCTGGCCCACATGGGTCCCGCT
>Ga0310786_10012152_pt1 | contig 10679 bp, 6 predicted proteins | sample AusTroGonzalo_MG_FD_203881 | JGI IMG/M metagenome (GOLD analysis project Ga0310786, IMG submission 203881) | Bovine rumen microbial communities from tropical cattle in Woodstock, Queensland, Australia - Gonzalo_03 (v2) (version 2) | ecosystem: Host-associated > Mammals > Digestive system >...
GGACACGCGCCCTCCCGGGGATTACTACAGCGGCGGACCTATTTCGAATATCATTTTTTCCGGGAATGAATCCTTGGACAGAAACATCGCCATGTAAACCGGCGCATAGCGGATTTTCCCTTCGGTCTTAAGAGCATCGTCGTCAAAGACTATTGCGCGGGTGAAACCGTATTCCGGATCTGCCAGCAGCCTCGTCAAGGCACGATGACGCTTGTAATGCTTGCCGCTCTTTACCTCTACAGGCAGTATTTTTGCATCCTGCTCGAGAATGAAGTCCACCTCTCCATGTTCGCGGGACGAGTAATACGTCGGGCTGAAACCATGCGCGACAAGTTCCTGGGCAACTGCGTTTTCGTAGACTGCACCGAAGTTTATGTCCGTTTCGCAGTTGAGTATCTTCAATTGAATGCCATCCATGTACGTGGCCGCAAGCAGCCCCACATCATTCATGAACAATTTGAAAAGGTTCGCGCGCTTTGAGAGTGCGAGCGGCGTCTTGGGCTCGTCAACCACATAAGATGGAATCGCCACGCCAGCCTCCTTAAGCCATACGAATTCGTCTTCAAGACGTTCAATGCGCTCCCCCTTCTTGACGCTATTGACGAAAAAACGCTTGTTCTTCTTGTTGAGTTCGGGGGCGATACGGTCGAACACTTCGCGGATTCGAAGCGAATTTATCCGATCGTATTTGCTTATGTCCTTCTTGTACTCGACGAGAATCTTCTTTTGCACCGAGACGACCGCGGCGATGTCATGCGTGTCTAGATACTTCTGGACTACGGCAGGCATGCCGCCGACGACAAGATAGAGCCGGAAAAGTTTCTTCAGGCGTTCATGGTACAGCCTATCTAGAGAAGTACCAGTTTCCCACGATTCTTTTGCCGCATCCAGAAGAATCTGCCTTTCTCCGTTGGCTAGCACAAATTCTTCAAAATCCAACGGATACATTTTTACTTCGTCCATGAAGCCGACTGGAACTGAACGGATGTTCTTGAGTTCGACACCAAGTAGCGATCCGCTTAAAATGTAGTGACAAGTCCCGTCCTGGACAAGGAATTTCATGAAAGTGATGGCCTCTGGACACTCTTGTATTTCATCCAAAAACACCAACGTCTGACCTCTCCTTAATTCCCGTTGCGAATACGCCGACAATTTTTCAAGGATATCGCTTTCGTTTTCAACGTTCTGAAATATCAATTTTGCAGAAGGCTCCTTTATGAAATTGATTTCAATCATGTTTTTATAATGTGACTTCGCAAATTCTTCAATGATAAAAGTCTTTCCTACTTGGCGTGCGCCATCGACCAATAGCGCATATTCACCATTGTTACTATAAAACTTCTCTAATTTGGAAAGAATCTTGCGTCTTATCATACTTTTCTCCTTTTTGCGGGATAGTATAGCACATTTTATGTCATTTTGCAATCCCATTATTAAGCGGAAAATGTCATTTTGCTAACCATTAATCAAAGTGATTTTGTCATTTTGACAACACTACTTTGCTTAAGGGACAGTCTCCAAAAATCCGCCACATATTTGGCGCGTGAGGACACGCGCCCTCCCGGGGGCAGTCCCCACTAAATCGCGGTTAGCGGTTAGCAGTTAGCGGCTAGCGACTTGTCTATAAGTTGAAAAGTTGAAAGGTTGAAAAGTTATCGTTGTTTACATTCCCGTGCATAGCATCGGCGGCGGGCTTGCCGTTGTAGTGCATTATGCACGACGGCGGATCCTCGTAGTCGCGCGTGTCGAGCCTGGCGAGCACGTCGCCCTTATTGACGCGCTGCCCCCTGTCTATCTTGAAATCCACCAGCCGCCCCGCCACCTCGAACATCATGTCGCGGGATTCGCCGGCCCTTACCCTGCCGGGGCACCGCAGCTCCGGAAGCGCCGCCCGGCCGGTGACCTCCATGCTCCGCACCGGACGGACGACAGTCTCTTCCACGGTCTCCGCCTTTGGCTTCGGCCACAGCCATATCGCCGCAACACCAGCGACGAACAGCGCCGCGCCCACAATCTTTCCCGCTCCTGTCTTTATTCTGGCCCCTTGTTTTTCTTTTTGTTTATGATGTTGACTTCCGTTCATGCCGAAAGCGGACGTCCGATCTTCGGGACGGCTGCCATGAGGTACTTCGTGTACTCCTCTTTCGGATTGTCGATCACCTCGCGGCACGGCCCCTCCTCGACGATCCGCCCCTTGTTCATGACGATGACGCGGTCCGCGAAATGCTGGACCACGCCGATGTCGTGCGTGATGAAAAGGATGCTGAGGGAGAGTTTCTTTTTCAGGTCGGCCAGAAGGTCCAGGACCTGCGCGCGTATCGTGAGGTCCAGCGCGGATACGGCCTCGTCGCAGATAAGCAGCTCCGGCTTGAGCGCGATCGCGCGCGCGATGCACAGCCTCTGGCGCTGCCCGCCGGAAAACTCGTGCGGATACCTTTCGAGGATGTCTTCGGGCATGCCGACCGACTTGAGCAGCTCCACCGCCTTCCCGCGGCGCTCCGCATTCTTGCACAGCCCGTGGCAGACCATGCCCTCCGTCAGTATCTCCATCACGGTGTGGCGCGGATTGAGCGACGCCTGCGGATCCTGGAACACGACCTGGACCTTGCGGCGGTACGCCATCATGTCGCGCCTGCCGAGAGTCGATATGTCCACGCCGTCCACCTTTACCGTCCCCGACGTCGGCTTGTTGAGAAGCAGCACCGCCCGGCTCGTCGTGGACTTTCCGCAGCCGGATTCGCCGACCACGCCGAGCGTCTCGCCGCGCCGCAGGTCGAAACTGACCCCGTCCACGGCCTTGACGTATCCGGCCGTCAGACCGAAAACGCCCTTGCGGACGGGGAACCAGACCTTGAGGTCGCGAACTTCGAGTATGTTGTCCGGCTTTTCCATGTCTTCAGCCCTTGAATCCGTCCAGTACGGTCTGCTTGGGGCGCTTCGACATCCTGGGGTAGTCGAGCGTGTAGTGGAGCCCCCGCGACTCGCGGCGCTTCTGCGCGGAACGGACGATCAGTTCGGCGCACACCGCTATGTTCCTGAGTTCCAGCGTGTCAGGCGTCACGAGATAGCGGAAGTAATAGTCCCTTATCTCCCTGCGCAGCGTCTTGAGTCTGCGCGCGGCGCGGGCAAGGCGCTTGTTGGTGCGCACTATCCCGACGTAGTCCCACATGAGCCGGCGTATCTCGTCCCACATGTGCGACACGAGAACGGCTTCGTCCGGCGGAACGGCCGCGCCGGTCTTCCACGCCGGTATCTCCGGCGCCGCGCCTTTCGCGAAAGTGTCGGGATGCGGCCCCAGCCTGGCGGCGGCGAGGCGGGCGCAGACGAGCGCCTCCATGAGCGAGTTAGAGGCCAGGCGGTTCGCGCCGTGGAGCCCGGTGCATGCGCACTCGCCGACGGCGGACAGCCCTGGTATGGACGTGCGCCCGTCGGTCGTCGCCTTGATGCCGCCGCAGGTGTAGTGCGCGGCCGGGACGACGGGTATGAGGTCCGTCGCCATGTCGATGCCGAACTCCAGGCACTTCCTGTAGATGTTCGGGAAGCGCTTCATCAGGTAGACGCGGCCTTTTTTGCGTATGTCGAGATACATGCAGTCGTCGCCGGTGCGTTTCATCTCCGAGTCGATCGATCGCGCGACGATGTCCCTCGGCGCGAGCGATCCGCGCGGGTCGTACTTCTTCATGAACGCGCGCCCGTGCCTGTCCACAAGCTCCGCGCCCTCGCCGCGCACGGCCTCGGATATGAGGAAGCGCCTCGCCTGCGGATGGTAGAGGCACGTGGGATGGAACTGGATGAACTCCATGTTCTCTATCTTCGCGCCGGCCCGCCAGGCGAGGGCTATCCCGTCGCCGGTCGCGACGTCCGGATTGCACGTGTACAGGTAGACCTTGCCGCAGCCGCCCGTCGCCAGAATCGTGTTCGGCGACCTGACGGCGTAGATTTCGCCGCTGTCGCGGTCGAGGACGTAGGCGCCGACGCACCTGTTCTCGCCCTTTATCCCGATGCGCCGCGTCATGACGAGGTCGATGAGGATCGTCCTTTCGCGAACTTCGACGCCGGACTTCTTCAGCCTGCGTATCATCGCGGCCTCGCACTTCTCGCCCGTGATGTCGCCGGCGTGCAGAATGCGCCGCGCGCTGTGTCCGCCCTCGCGCGTCAGGTCCCACGAACCGTCTGGCGACTTCGCGAACTTCACGCCGCATTCGACAAGATCGCGTATCGCCTCCGGCGCGTGTTCGCAGATTTCGTGGACGACCGGGGAGTTGCCCAGCCACGCCCCCGCGATCATCGTGTCGCGCGCGTGCTTGTCGAACGTGTCCTTCGGGTCCATTACGCAACAGATGCCGCCCTGGGCGAAATTCGTGTTGCAGTCCTTGAGCCCCATCTTGGTGACCAGCAGCACCTTGCCGTAGCTCGCGAGGTGCAGCGCGCTCATCAGCCCCGCCATCCCGGAGCCGACGACGAAATAGTCGCAGTCTACTGTCTTCACGGTCGCCGCTCCTAGATTCTGTCCGGAGCCTCGATGCCCAGCAGCCCGAGTCCAGCCTTTACGGTTCTGCCGAAAAGCGCGCACAGCCTCAGGCGCGCGCGCCTCGTCGCCTCTTCGCTCTTGAGGACCGGCGAATTCTGGTAGAAGCTCGAATACGCCTGCGCCGTCTGGAAGAGATAGTCCGCGAGGACGCTCGGCTTGTACGCCTCCGCCGCGCGCACGACCGCGCCGGGGAACTCGAGAAGCTGCAGCGCGAGGCGCTTCTCCCCCGGCGTCGCGACGGCGAACGCGTCGCCCGCGACGCTGCCGGCGGCCGCCGCCTTGTCCAGAAGCGAGCAGACGCGGGCGTGGGCGTACTGCAGGTACGGACCTGAGTTGCCCTCGAGCGCGAGAGCCTTGTCCCAGCTGAAGTCTACCGCCGTGGCGGGATCGTGCGAGAGGTCGGCGTACTTGACGGCCCCGTAGCCGATCTGCTCGGCGAGACGCTCGCCGCCCCCCCTTTCCGCGACGATCGCGAGCGCGCGGCGCTTCGCCTCGGCCAACAGCTCCTCGAGGCGTATGAGGTTCCCCTCGCGCGTGGAGATCGCCTTGCCCGCGAAACTCATCAGCCCGAACGGCACATGGACGAGCCGCGCCTTGCAGCCGAGTTTCGCCGCGATGGAGAAGAACTGCCTGAAGTGGAGCTGCTGGCGGTCGTCGGTCACGTAGATTATCCGCTCCGGCGCGTAGTCCGCCATCCGGCTTTCGACGCAGGCGAGGTCGCTCGTCGTGTAGTTGAAGCCGCCATCGGACTTGCGGACGATCGCGACGCCGAGGCCTTCGGACTCCAGATTGACAATGAGCGCGCCCTGCGACTCCACGGCGAGCCCCGCCGCGACGAGACGCTCTACGACGCCCGGCATCATGGAGTTGTAGTACGACTCGCCCCTGTAAGTGTCGAACTTCACGCCGAGTTTCGCGTACATGCGCTCGAACTCGCCGATCGAAATGTCGATGAAGCGCTTCCAGAGCGCGAGATTCTCCGGATCGCCCTTCTGGAGCTTCACGAGCTCCGCCCGGCAGGCGTCCTTCCAGACGCCGTCTTCTTCCTTCGCCTTCGCGGCGGAAAGCACATAGCACTTTTCGAGGTTGGCGACGGTCAGGTTGTCGCGCTCCTCCTGGGTCAGGCACTCGCGGTAGCCTTTGATGAGTATCCCGAACTGCGTTCCCCAGTCGCCGAGATGGTTGTCGGCGACCACGTCGTAGCCGAGCGCGCGGAAGATCCTGTCGAGGGCGTTGCCGATGACGGTCGAGCGTATGTGGCCGATGTGCATCTGCTTCGCGGCGTTCGGAGACGAATAGTCGATGACGATTCGCTTGCCGGCGCCCGTCTGCGGCACCCCGAGCGCGGCGTCCGCGTCCAGTTCCGCGAGCCTTTCGTCCAGCCAGCGTCCCGATACGGTCAGGTTGAGGAATCCAGGTCCCGCGACCTCGACCTTCTCGAAGAGCCCCGGGTCTATGGCGTCTGCGACCTTCTGCGCCGCGTCGCGCGGCTTCATGCCGAATTTCTTCGCGATCTTCAGCGCGTCGTTGCACTGGTAGTCGCCGAACTTCGGATCGGTAGCGGGCAGCGCGCGCACTCCGGAGAAGTCCCCTTCAGGGAACGCCTTCGCGAACGCCGCCGCCAGTGTCTCGTTCAGTGTCATTTCTTTTCAGTCCTGTAGCCGCATATTATACCAAATCTCGGCAAGGAAAGCCAGTTGGGAGGGACGCGCTCCTGCGCGTCCCTCCCGTGCTATGCTTATTTCGGTCGCGACCCTCCCGCTGTCGGGCTACTTGAAGAGCAGGAGCATGCCCGTCCCGCTGCGGAACTTCATGAATTCGGCCGGCGTGAGCGCCCCGCGCGTGATGCGCACGTCGTCGATGTAGCCGTGCCAGACGTTGTCGCCGGACGAGTAGTCCGCGCCGCCGCCGATCACGAAGAAGTCGTTGAAGAGCGCGGGAATCACCGGATTGCCCGATTTGCCCGGCTGCAACACGCCGTCGATGTACATGAGGCACGAGTCGGACGTGCCGACGGTCGTGTCTACGACATACGCGATGTGGTGCCACTTGCCGTCCACAAACCGGTCTTCGTGCGCAGCGGAAGCCTCAATCTGCCACGGATTGTTGACGGTGACATCCGCCTCTTTCGCACGGTACTGCGCGTGCATCTGGTTGTCGTTGTAGTAGTTGTAGACTACGATGCCGCCGGTCCCTTCCAGCGGGTTCTGCGACGCCATGAGCAGACCGGTGTTGCCGTCGGAGCACTCCAGCGAACGCCACCAGCACTCGAACGTTACCTTCTGCTCGGAGACGAGATCCAGCTTCGCCGTTGTTGTGAGGTACTGGTCGGCGCGTCCGTCGTTCAGCATGAGGTATCTCGCGCCGTCAAGGTCGATGTTCGTCGCCGCGAGCGTGTTCCCGTTGCCGGAAGCGTCATTCAGCCCGTCCTCGCCGAACGGCCAGTACGCGATCGTCTCGCCGTCCAGCCGCCGCGTCATGAACTGCTCCGGCGCCAGCACCCCAGCCGTCAACCGCACATCGTCGAACTGGCCGTAGAACGGATTGCTGCCGCTGCCGTTGACATTGTTCCGGGCGAACAGCAGATACCCGTCTATGAACGGTATCGATGTGATGCTCTCCGCGCCGGAACTCACGGTGCAACTGTCGGCCTCTTCGCCATCGACGTACAGTTTGACGATGCCCGCGCCTGTAACCGCAGGATTGTACACGAATGCCAAATGCTGCCACGTGGCGTTTATCGAGCTGGTTGTCATCTCAGAGAACGCTCCCTTATCGGGATTGGATGTAGCCTTGACCGACACCTGCTGGATCCCGGACGCGGAATGCCCGAATCTGAAGGCGCCCGTCGTGCCCCAGTAACTAGTCTTCCCTTCCGGCACGAGTGTGAAAATGTTGCCGGCAGCCGAGCCGAGCCCATCGGACCTCGCGAAGCACTCGAACGTGAAGCCGACCTTGCAGAGGGTCGAGAACGGGAAGTTCGTATGGCAGAAGTACGTGAATTTGCCCTGGTCGCCGGAATAGATGCTGGGCGTCCCGTTGAGCATAGGCACGTTTTCGTCCATTACGAGATCGAAGCCGTTGCCGGTCGTGTCCGCCCCCTTCTTCGAGCCGAACGGCCAGTACGCGACGACAGGCAATGCCGACCTGTCAGCGCGCATCTTCTTGCCGACCGTCGGATACTTCAGGAACTCGTCGGACGTCAGCACGCCACGGCTTATGCGCACGTCGTCGATATAGCCGCGCCAGGTGTTTTTACCGTCTGTCTGGTTGTAGACCGCTCCGCCGCCGATCACGAATATGTCGTTGAAGAGCGGGGGCAGCGCACTGGTGACATTCATGTTCGCCTTGTTCGTCTGGGGCTCGCCGTCGACATAAAGGTTAAGAAGATCCCTCCCCGACGTCTTGGTCCTGTCTATCGTATATGCGACATGATGCCACATTCCGTCATTGAAAGCCTTGAGGGGGCCCCCGTCAATCCATCTTGCCGGGGCTTCGGGCGTACCGCCGTATGTGTAGTGCGCAACACTCTGGCCCTGGTCGAATATGATGACCCCGCCTAGATTTCCTGACTGCTGCGCAGACATGAGAATCGGAGTGCGTCCGCTGTAGGATGCCGGATGCAGGCTGCGGCACCAGCACTCGAACGTGACCTGCGCCTCTTTCGAGAGGTCTAGCGACGCAACCGTCTTGAGATACTGGTTATCTTCGTTGTTCTTGTTGAAGACGACGTACGACGCGTCGGACTCGTCGATGTTGATGCCTTCAAGGTCGTGTCCGTTGCCGGTCACGTCCGTGAAGCCGTTCTCGCCGAAGGGCCAGTAGGCGATCGTAGAGTGTTCGCCGGGCTGGAACTGGTCGGGCGCGAGCACGCCCGCCGTGATGCGCACGTCCTTGAACTGTCCGTAGAACGGATGTATATTTTCGCCGGCGCGGGAGAAGTACAGTTTGCCGTCCATCAACGCGAACGCCTTCTGGTTGACGTCGTGGACCGAATTGCTGTCCGCCGGCACTCCGTCCACGTAAAGCTGCACAATCCCCTCGCCTGTCTTCGTCGGGTCGTACACGTACGCGATGTGCCGCCATGTCCAGTCGTTGAGCTTGCCGAATGTCTCCTCCGTCGTCTGTGACTCGGCATACTTCTTGTCGGCTTCAGCCGCAGCTTTCTTGGCGAGGTAGTGTACGCCTATGCGGCCCGAGTACGTATTTGCCAGCGCTTCGTAGCTGAGCCTGAACGCGCCCTGGTTATTGTAGTACTCGTCGGTGAGCGTCAGTATGTTGCCGACGCCACCTACGGCGCTGCCTGTGCCGGTCCTGACGTTGCACTCTACCGTCAAGCCGACTTTCGAGAAGGCGGAGAACGGGAACGACGCGAGGTAGAAGTTCGTGAACGACGACTTGTTGTCGACGGTGAGGGTTGGGATTCCGTTCGCCATCGGCACGGTGTCGTCCATCGTCAAATCGAATCCGTTGCCTGTCGCGTCCACGTTGCCCTCGCAACCGAACGGCCAGTACGCGACGACGGGAATCTTTCCGTCATCGGCGCGCATCGCCTTGCCGACTGTCGGATACTTCAGGAACTCGTCAGGCGTCAGCGCGCCGCGGCTGATTCGCACGTCATCGATACAGCCAAGCCATGTGTTCGTCTTGCCAGAGTCATTTGCGTAATTCGCTCCACCACCAAGCATGAAATAGTCGTTGAAGAGAGTAGGTACAGTGGTGGAGCCATTGTTGCTCCCCTCTGCACCGTCATAATAAATACGGCATTGATCTGCACCGGCAGCAGTTTTGTCAATTACATAAGCGATATGATGCCACATTCCATCATCGCCACCGTTCACAAAAGAAGCCGAAGAATCGGTTTGGCACCAACTGCCATTACCGTCTGCACGTGTGACACCATTCATCCGTGTACCCATATTATTGTAAACGACAAATCCGCCGGCACTCAAAGGATTCTCCGACGCCATAAGTACCGGGTGGGTAACATCATTGGTACCATACGACCGCCACCAGCACTCGAAGGTAACCTGGTCCTCGCCGGACAAATCAAGTTCCGTCTCGGTCTGAAGGTACGTCCTCCCAAAATAGAGGGTGATCTTGCCCACGCCATATCCGTCGACGCCGTTAGCGTTGGCAACATTCTGGTAGCCGGAGACGGGAAGAGGGTTGTCCGACAGGAAGTAGGTGTCGGACGTACTGCCGTAGTAAAGCGCCCTGGTCGCGCACATTTCAACATTGTCGCCGTTCTGCCTGAATTTTACGCGGACGCACATGATGAGGCTCGCCGTATCCTGATAGCCGCCCTTTCGCCGGAATTCGCCTGTCGCGCTCATGCCGTCGGCGGCCAGCGTGAACGCCCTGAATGTCGCATCGCCTCTGTGGACGGAATATTTGAAATGCGTACCGCCGAAATACGCCGTCGCATTGGTTACAGCGGCGAGTTTCGCGTTCTCGGCGACAACCTGCCAACCGTCGTCGCTTTCGACATACTCGCCGTCAACCTCGACCAGGCTGTTGGTCCGCAGGAAGTTCTCGAGATAAGCGGATGCGGGGTTTGGCGCGGCGTTGTGGTAGTACGCCGCGTCGCTCTCCACTACGCCGACGCCGACGAGCTTGTGTCCGTTGCCGGTCACGTCGGTGAAGCCGTGTTCGCCGAACGGCCAATAGGCGATTGTTTCCGCCTGCGCGGACAGTGCGAACGCGAGCGCGGCGGTCGCCGCAAGCGCCGTAATTGCCGAGATTTTTCTCATATCGCAGCCCCCTTTTGTCAAGGTTTGTTTCCCCGCCTTTTGGCGGTTTGCGTATATTATACTACATTTCTTCTGAAATTTTTGGAAAAAACGACTATCAATTTTTGGAAAAGATTTCACCCCTGCCATTCCCGCGAGTACGGCTGGGTCCAGGCGGTTTTGTGGTCGGGATGCAGCATGTGCCTGCGCTTGAACTGCGTCGGCGCGTCGCTTTCGACGCGGGCGCGGACGTAGAGATCGTCCGCAGCAAGCGTGTACGAGGCCTCCAACCGCTCGCCCCTGCCGCCCTTCTCGAATTTCGCCGTGGCCCCGATGCGCTCGTCGTAGATAGGCACCCAGCGCGCATGGTTCCTGTGCTCCTTCGTCGCCGGAATGTCCACCCGGCTCACGGGGTC
>Ga0310786_10012153_pt1 | contig 10679 bp, 7 predicted proteins | sample AusTroGonzalo_MG_FD_203881 | JGI IMG/M metagenome (GOLD analysis project Ga0310786, IMG submission 203881) | Bovine rumen microbial communities from tropical cattle in Woodstock, Queensland, Australia - Gonzalo_03 (v2) (version 2) | ecosystem: Host-associated > Mammals > Digestive system >...
GTCGACGACTGCACCGCCGCAGTGATGAAAGCACCCGTAAGAACACCCGAGAAACGGTTGGTAGTCATCGTGCCTAACACGTTGCTCAATTTGCTACCGGCCATTTTTTGCAGACCTTCACTCATCACCTTCATTCCGTACATGAGCATCGCCACGGAACCGATGAGTGTGATAATTTGTAATACTAATTGCATATTATCTGTTATTTATGTTTCTCGTAATTAATTCGTAATTTTTAATTCGTAATTTCTAATTTATAATTACCGCTTTGTTCACAAAACCGTCGATATACATCTCCAGCGGTTTCTCCAGCCGCACATGGCGTACCAGCTCGGTTTCTTCAACGGCGGGCAACTCGTTCAGCGCGCTTTCATCGTACAAATCATCGCCTCGCGCCCACGGATCTACATTGATATATCCTACATTGAAGGACGTCAGATTCTGGAAGAAATGGCTGCCTTGCGAGGGCTCGATGCGGAAATTCTCCAGCGAGCACTCGGCGATGGCTTTCGCCTCACTGATATCACTCCATTGAACCGGCACGCCGAGCGTCGGTATCTGCGAACCCCAACGACCGTAGCCGACCAGCAGGTATTGTCTGCCTTCCTGCCGCAGGCGGCTGTTCCACTGACGAATGGTTTCCACCATCTCGCGCGTGCGCAATATATCGAAGGTGTCACGCCGCAGGTAAATGATATCCTGCACGTCCTCTATCTGCCCCACGCCGAGCGCGTTACCCGAACGAAGGAAAGCACCGTTCGTGTCAATGTTGTCCCACTCCACTTTGGCGGTAAGGCTGTCCGCAGAGATCGGACGGATCTGCAGCACATGGAAAATCTGCGGCTCACGCTCCAGGTTGACGGCGAACTCGATTTCAACGGGACATTTGATTTCCTGTTGGGCGATTTCCAACAGCGTGCGCACAATCTCCGCCAATGGGAAAGTGTTGAATTTCAGTTGGGGAGCGAACGTGACGATGCGCGGGCCGTCCGGATAGCATGAATCCACAATGCGCATATTCTCGCGGTCATACGTGGATGCCACCATCTTCAGGCTCTCAAACTGGTCGCAGTCGTGTATCGGAATTCGCTCCAGGTTGATTGCGTCGTCAATAGAGGTCTTGAATTTCTCCGGACTCAACGACAGAGCCAGCATCGACTGCTGCGTCTCACGCATCGCCAAATCGACCGTCGAGGTCTGCAACACGTGCTTCGGATATCTCGGTGAGAAACGCAATACCTGCTCGCCGTCCACCACCGCCTTGCCGAGACCGTACGCCACTTTGACGATACCGTCCTCGGGTTTCTCTTTGCCCACCGGATAGAAATTGATGCTCCGTGCCACGCCGGAAATAACGGGGAAATAGTAGTTTCCTTCGGTTTCACCGCATACTTCCTGCAGCACAAGCGCCATCTTCTCCTCGCTGAGCACGTTGCCCGTGGAGGTGATATAACCACGCGACGAAGCGAAATAAACCGAGGCATAGACCGACTTGACCGCTTTGCTTAGCAGTCGAAGTTGCTGGTCCTCGTTCTCGGTATGAGGAATCATATAGGTGCTGTACACACCTGCAAAAGGCTGATAATAAGAATCTTCCAGCTTGCTGGACGAACGGATAGCCAAAGGCCGTTGGGTCACACGGATGAAATGGCGCAAGGCGTCACGCAGATCCAACGGCAGCATGGCAGAAACGAACTCTGCCAGAATCTCTTCGTCCGTCAGGTCGGCGTTAATCACATATTGCAGTCCGTTTTCTTGAATGAAACGGTCGAAATAATCGGTCGTGATCACCATCGTGCGCGGTACGAACACGCGCACGTCCGGCCAACGGTCGTACAAATCATGTTTCTGCAGCATGTGGTTGAGGAACGCAAGTCCTCTACCCTTGCCTCCCATCGCGCCCGCTCCGCAGCGGGCAAACCAGATGGTGTCGTTGTAACTCTCCGGCGAATAACGCGCCACAACACCCAGCGCCTGATGAATACGGTAGTCGTGTATCAGGCGGATATTGGTCTGACGGATGTTCTCGATATCCGTCTCGTCTTGTATCTGCAGTTGCTGCACATGGCGGCCGATGGCAAACAGACCACGCGCATACAGCCATTTCGAAAGGTAGTTGTTATCGCTCAAACGGCGGAAAGCAGCCGATGAAATCGTGGAAATGACACGTTCAAACCCTTCCAAATCACTGGCGCGGGCTATCTCCTTGCCGGTACGAGGGTCGATGGCGACGAAATCGCCGAAGCCGAACTCGCGCTCGATATAATTGGTCAGCTCCTGCGTCAGCGTCTTGGAGGTCTTGACCACAAAGCCCACTTTCAACTGCCGTGCTACAGAGCGCATCGACTGTTGCGAACTCTGCATGAGGAAAGGCATCGTCGGGTTGTCCTGACGGATCAGTTTGCACAACTCTACACCCGCATCCAGTTTCTCGGACGACGACGGATCGCCTTTGTGCAGCACAAACCCGATATCGGAAATAACACCTATTATATTGTTTCCGTAGCGGTTATACAGCTCCAACGCCTCGTCGTAGCAGGTGGCCATCAGCACTTTCGGACGCGCACGCTTGCGCAGCAGCTGTTGCTTCTCGTTCAGCGCGTCGCGGATAGCGATGGTGTTCTGCTGCAGCACCAATTTGTACAGCAAAGGCAGATAGGTCGAATAGTACCGCACGCTGTCTTCCACTAACAGAATAGCCCGCACACCCTCTTCCAGAATGTCGTGCTCCGCATTCAGTCGGTCTTCTATCAGCTTGATAATCGCGATAATAAGGTCGGTCGAGTTGTTCCAGTTGAATAGGTAGTCTATGTCCTGTTTGTCCTGTTCCTCGATACGCCGGTAAACCTCCTTGCTGAACGAGGTGAGCAGCACGATCGGGCATTCTGTCAATATTTGTTTCGCTTTCCGGGCAAAGTCCCATACATCGGTTCCGCCGGCGGTATAGACCATCAGCACCAGGTCGTAGTGCGTTCCCTGCTCCACCCGTTGCAAGGCTTCGGCGGGCGTCTCCGCACGGTCGATGGCAGGCGGGTTGCTCAGGTTCAGTTCGGCGTACTCCTGGGCGATCTGCACGTCTATACGGCCGTCCTCCTCCAGCGCAAAACTGTCGTAGTTGTTGCATACAAGCAATATACGCCGTACGCGCCGTTCCATTAATGATGTATAGTTGTTTGTCTCCATTTAACCAGCTGTTTGCTATACCAATCCTTGCTCTACCATCGAATTGGCCACTTTCATAAAGCCCGCGATGTTAGCGCCTTTCACATAATTGATATATCCGTCTTCCTCCGTTCCGTACTTGAGGCACGCAGCGTGAATATCAGCCATGATGGTACGCAGGCGCTGGTCCACTTCCTCCGCGGTCCATTTCAGACGCATACTGTTCTGCGTCATCTCCAGACCGCTGGTAGCCACACCGCCGGCATTGGATGCCTTACCCGGACTGTAAAGGATTTTTGCGCCTTGGAAAATAGCGATAGCTTCCGGTGTACTCGGCATGTTGGCGCCTTCGGTCACACAGAAACAACCGTTCTTGATCAGGTTCTCCGCATCAACTTTCTCTATCTCGTTCTGCGTGGCGCACGGCATTGCGATATCGCAGGCTATCTTCCACGGACGCTCGCCCGGGAAATATTGCGCGTTCGGATATTTGCTCACGTACTCTTTTATTCGTCCGCGACGCACATTCTTCAACTCAAACACATAAGCCATCTTCTCCTCGTTCAGTCCTTCGGCGTCATAGATGAATCCGTCCGAGTCGCTCAGTGTCAGCACTTTGGCTCCGAGACGCATCGCTTTCTGCGCGGCATACTGTGCTACGTTGCCGGCGCCCGAGATACATACTTTCTTGCCTTCGAAACTCTCGCCACGGGTGGCTAACATCGCCTCGGCGAAATAGCAGGCGCCGTACCCTGTTGCTTCAGGACGCATCAGACTGCCGCCCCACAACTGGCCTTTTCCGGTTAGTGTGCCGGTGAACTCGTCGCGCAGACGTTTGTACTGACCGAACATATAGCCTATCTCGCGACCGCCCACACCGATATCGCCGGCCGGCACGTCTGTGTCTGCACCGATATGACGTTGCAGCTCGGTCATGAAACTCTGGCAGAAACGCATCACCTCGGCGTCACTCTTGCCGCGCGGTGAGAAATCGCTTCCACCCTTGGCACCACCCATCGGCAGCGTCGTTAACGCGTTCTTGAATGTCTGCTCGAAAGCAAGAAACTTCATAATCGACAGATTGACAGATGCGTGGAAACGGATACCTCCCTTGTATGGACCGATGGCGCTGTTCATCTGCACGCGAAAACCGCGGTTAATATGAACCTCGCCCTCGTCATCCGTCCATGGCACGCGGAACATAATCACGCGTTCGGGTTCTACCATGCGCTCCAGAATCTTCTGTTCACGCATGTACGGATATGCCATCACAACGGGAGCCACGCTCTCAATCACTTCTTTTACTGCTTGGTGAAATTCATTCTCACCCGGGTTTTTCTGTACCAGTTCCGCCATAAAGGCGTCTATGTACGCTTGTGTCTGCTTGTCCATAAGTAATGAATATGAGTAACAACTAAAAAATGCGGCGCAAAGTTACAAAAAAAATTTTATTCACGCAAGCGCGCGTACATAAAAAATTAAAAAATGTGCTATTAGAGCAAAAAAAATAATTTCTTTCAACTTTCAACTTTCAACTTTCAACTTTTTTTAGTACCTTTGTGCTCAAATTAGGGATATTATGCAGATAGCATTTACCACCACATTGCCCCAAGAAGGGTTCAGGCGCTTGAACGGACATCATTTGTACGCTCAGCCGGAGGAGGCTGAGGTGCTCGTCAGCACTTTTGACTACCGCGTGACACGCGCTATGATGGACACCATGCCGAACCTCAAACTGATTGCCAATTTCGGCGCGGGGTATAACAACATTGACTTGGACGCCTGCCGGGAACGGGGTATCCGGGTGACCAACACGCCCCAACCGGTGATCGAACCGACTGCCGAACTGGCGTTTGCGCTGATGATAGATGTTGCCCGGCGCGTGGCGGAGTTCGACCGCGCTATCCGGAACGGCACAGGCCAACCGATGGCGGTGATGAACAACCTCAGCCGTTCGCTTTACGGCAAAACGCTCGGCATCATCGGCATGGGACGCATCGGTCAGGCATTGGCACGGCGGGCCGTTGCCTCCGGCATGCACATCATCTATCATAATCGCCACCGCCTGCCCGAGGAGATCGAGCAGCGTTATGACGCGCAGTATGTCGATTTTCAGACCTTGCTGCAGGACAGCGATTTCGTCAGTCTCAACCTACCCTACACGCCCGACGTGCATCACATCATCGGCAAACCCGAACTGGGCATGATGAAACGGACAGCCTTCCTCATCAACACCGCACGCGGCGCGCATGTGGATGAAGCCGCATTGGTGGAGGCGCTCAAGAGTGGCATCATCGCCAGTGCTGCCTTGGATGTGTACGAGCATGAACCGGCGATTTCAACGGACCTGTTGACCTTGCCGAATGTCGTTCTCTCGCCGCATACCGGCACCGGCACTTGGGAGGGACGCATCGCCATGTGCGAGTGCGTGACGGATAATATCCTCGCTTTCGTAGCTAATGAATACAACAAAATGAATATCGTCTTATGAAAAACAAATCCATTCTTTTAGTAACCGCCATGGTACTTTTGAGTGCCTGCGGATTTATGCAGAACAGTACCGGCAGTAACACCGGCAACACACAGCAGACTACTGCCAACACGCAGAAAAGCACCAACGTCAATGCGGCCATGAGCGCAGGCCAGGGGGCAGGAAACGCCTTGCAGGCACTATACGCACAGTACAAGGCCGACGGCAACAAGTACAATTACAAGAACATGCAGAACGCCCTCAACACCGTCACGCTCATCGCCAACTGCGAGGGGCTGAAGGACAACTATAAGGACAAGACCTACCTCACGGAATTCGGCAAAGGGCTCATTGCCAGCTCGCTCGGTTTGGTGACGCAGAACAATGTGGAGACAGTCACCAATAGTCTCGTTGAAATGGTGAAAAACAGCGAAACCGTGCAGACTGCCACCCAGCAGGCGCAGAACACCGCCGGTACCGCAGCCGGTTATGTCAGCACGGCCGCACAGTATGCCGGCGCACTCAGCACGCTTCTCGGAGCATTCAGCGGTCAATAATCGTAAATCGCAAATCATCCTATCGTAAATGTATATAGTAGATCGTTTCTTGAAATACGTGTCGTTCTGCACGACCAGCGATGACAAAACCGGCATGGTTCCTTCCACGCCGGGCCAGATGGAGTTCGCGCACTTCCTGGCCGATGAACTCAAAGCCATCGGACTGACCGAAGTCACGCTTGATGAAAACGGATATATCATGGCCACTTTGGAATCTAACAGTCCAAGTCCATGCCCGACCATCGGTTTCATCGCCCACATGGACACTTCGCCCGATGCCAGCGGCAAGCACGTGCAACCGCGCATCGTCAAAGCTTACGACGGCAAGGATATAGAACTGTCGGAAGGCATCGTTTTCTCTACGGAGAAATATCCGGAGATTTTGAACTACAAAGGCCAGGACATCATCGTCACCAACGGCAAGACGCTGCTGGGTGCGGATGACAAAGCCGGCATCGCGGAGATTGTAACCGCCATGGAGTACCTCATCCAGCATCCCGAAATCAAGCACGGCAAAGTGCGCATCGGTTTCACGCCGGACGAGGAAATCGGCCAGGGTGCGGACCATTTCGACGTGGCTGCGTTCGGAGCGGACTTTGCGTACACCATGGATGGCGGAGCAGTCGGAGAACTGGAGTACGAGAACTTCAACGCCGCCGCCTGCACCATTCGCGTGCATGGGGTGAACGTGCACCCGGGCAGTGCGTACCATAAGATGCAGAACTCCATGCGCATCGCCTACCAGCTGGCCGTCATGCTGCCTCGGTGGGAGACTCCGGAGCACACACAGGGCTACGAAGGTTTCTACCACCTCATCGGCATGAACGGAACCGTAGAAGAGACCACGCTCAGTTATATCATCCGGGACCATGACCGCGCGCGCTTTGAGAGCCGCAAGAAGGAACTCGAGCACTTGGTACGCAAGGTCAACCGCGAGTTCGGAGAAGGAACGGTGGAGATTGAGATGCGTGACCAGTACTACAACATGCGGGAGAAAATCGAACCCGTCATGCACATCATCGACCTCGCCAAAGAGGCCATGATGGCGGTGGGTGTCACGCCCGTTGTCAAACCGATTCGCGGAGGCACGGACGGTGCGCGTCTTTCTTTTGAAGGACTGCCCTGCCCTAACATCTTCGCCGGCGGCGAGAATTTCCACAGCCGCTATGAATATCTGCCGATTCCATCGATGGAAAAAGCAATGGAGGTGGTACTCCAAATAATCCAAATGGTTAAATGATTAAATAAATGATAAAATGGTAACTGACCAAATTGTAAATCTTAAACGGACGCCGTTTACGGACATTCACGTGGCACTCGGAGCCAAAATGGCCGAGTTCGCAGGTTTTAATATGCCTATCCAGTACCCGACAGGCATCAATCAGGAGCACATCATCGTTCGCGAGGGTGTAGGTGTATTCGATGTCAGCCACATGGGCGAGTTCTGGGTGAAAGGTGAGAAAGCCCTGGATTTTCTGCAGTACATCACAACCAACGACCTCAGTACCATCGCTGCCGGCAAGGCGCAGTACACCTGCATGCCGAACGGCAAAGGCGGCATCGTCGATGACCTGATTATCTACAAGTACTCGACCACGAAGTATCTCATGGTTGTCAATGCCGGTAATATAGACAAGGACTGGGCATGGGTCAATGAGATCAAAGCCTCCAAACCGGAGTTTGCTGAAGTAAGTCTGGAGAACGCTTCCGACCGTTACGGCCAGTTGGCGGTACAGGGACCGAAAGCGACCGAAATGCTGCAGCTCCTCACGGACGCGGACCTCAAGTCCATTGACTACTATGCGTTCCGCGAGTGGAGTTTCGCCGGCGTACCGGGTGTTATTCTCTCGAACACCGGCTATACCGGTGCAGGCGGATTTGAGCTCTATTTCCCGGCAGAGAAAGGCAAGCAGATTTGGGATGCACTCTTCGAAGTAGGCAAACCCTTCGGCTTGGCGCCTATCGGTCTCGGCGCTCGCGACAGCCTGCGTCTGGAGAAATGGTACTGCCTCTACGGGCATGACATCGATGACACCACTTCGCCTCTGGAGGCAGGTCTGGGTTGGATCACCAAACTCGATGCCAAGGATTTCATCGACCGTGACTTCCTCAAGAAACAGAAAGAGGAAGGCGTGCAACGTAAACTGGTGCATTTCGAGTGCTTGGAGCGTGCCATCCCGCGTAACGGATATGAGATTTGTGACGAAGCCGGCAACATCATCGGAAACGTCACTTCCGGTATCATGCTGCCTACCACCAAAGTGGGTATCGGTATGGGTTACGTAAAGACACCGTTCGCCAAGAAAGGCAACACCATCTATATCAAGATCCGCGAGAAACTCATTCCGGCGAAGGAAGTTTAATTTTAAATTCTTAATTCTTAATTTGAAAAGCGTAGCGTTAGTTTTGGGTTCCGGCGGCGCACGGGGGTTGGCTCATATAGGTGCCATCGAAGCGCTGGAAGCACGCGGTTATACGATTACCAGTATAGCCGGTTGCTCCATGGGCTCTATCATCGCAGGCATGTACGCGGCAGGACAGCTCCAACAAGCCAAAGAGTGGTTCCTCAAAGTGGATATGCAGCTTATCTTGCGCATGGTGGATATCAACCTGCTGAGCGGCAATTCGCTGGTCAAAGGCAAACGGATTATCAGCGAGCTGGAGAAAATAGTGCCCGATAGACCGATTGAACAACTCAATATACCGTGTTCCTTGGTGGCGTCAGACATGATGAACACCGAGGAGGTCATTTTCCGTTCCGGCAGTCTGTTCGATGCCGTGCGAGCCTCTATCTCCATTCCGCTCTTCTTCCAACCCGTGCAGATGGGCAACCGGCTGCTGATTGACGGCGGCATTCTTAATCCTCTGCCCTTGCACGTGGTGGAGCGTACGGAAGGGGATATTCTGGCCGCCGTGGATATCAGCGGCAAGGACAGTATGCCCTTGGAACCCGAACCGGAGCCTATTGACGTGGAGGGTAAATTGGCGGAATTGACAGCACGCGGTATTCCGGTTCCAAAAGGACTGGAGAACCAGTTACGCCAATTGGGCAAACGCGTGGACCAGGTGCGCAAAGAGCGCGCGAACGACCTGCAGCGCTACGTGAATTTCACCGGTATGCTGAACCGCATGAGCGATATGCAGATACAGCAGAACACGCTGCTCTCCTTGCGCCTCACGCCGCCCGACATACATGCCGTCATGCGGCAGTACGCCTATAACACCTTCGATTTTGACAAAGCGGAAGAGATTATCGAGCAGGGACGTATCATCATGAACGAGGCCCTGGATGCGTACGAGGCGAAAGGAAATATCGAACATTGAAAATCGGCAAGTACATAGCAGTCCTCGTTGGGGGTATCCTGTGCATGGCATCGCACCTGCAGGCAGCGATACCCGATGAGTTTGAGTTGCAGGAAATAGAAGTAACCGGCGTGCACAGCTTTTACCGTACCGACTCGTGCGAGGTGGTGGCGCGTCTGACACACGACGAACTGACACGTTTACCGATAACCGGCATCGCCGATATCCTGGCTTGCCTGCCGAATATAGATGTGCGGTCACGCGGTGCAGGCAACGCCCAGACGGATGTCAGTATGCGGGGCGGCACGTTCGACCAGGTGGCCCTACTGCTCAACGGAGTGCCATTGCAAGACGCCCAAACAGGGCACTACGCCATGAATATACCGGTTGCAACCGCACTCATCGAACGTATCGAGGTGCTGCAAGGCATAGACATCACCGGTGCGCTTACCGGAGCGATCAATATTGTGACGCGCGATGCGGAGAACGACACCTATACACTGGAGATGAGCACCGGCACGAACAGTTATATACAGCCTTCGTTTACAGGCAGTTGGAGTCGCAAGGATGCGCGTATCAACACGGCGGTTGACTTCGCGCGGAGTGACGGTTACTATGCGCCGCAGGCGAACGCCAAAGAGCAGGAAGCCTTGCGTAACACGGACTACCGGATGGCGAACATCTACCTGCAGACACGCTGGCGAGGACTGGATGTACAGGCAGGCGCGCAATACAAGGATGCAGGACTTGGTACCGGCTACGGATACGCCAGCATGGATCAGTTCGATGCCACACGCACATGCTTCGCCTCAGGGCACTACACCTATGGTGTGGACAATTGGCAACTGCGCACGCTCGTGGCTTATCGCGGACAGTACGACCGCTACGAGTGGCACCGCGGCACAGTGACCAACCGCCATTGGACGCATAACACGCAGGCAGCCTTGGAGGCACAGTACCATTGGCGTAACGCCTACACACTGTTCGGCGTCGCGTTCAAAGACGAATATATCCGCTCCACCAACATGGGGGAGCACAACCGCTGGCAAACCACCTTGCACGCCAAGCAGCATTTCCGATGGAATCGGATAACAGCGTCTCTGAGTGCGGCAGCTCATTATAACAGTTGGAGCGGATGGTACGGCTCCGGAGCCGCACATGCGGACTATAAGTTCGACCATGCCCGC
>Ga0310786_10012155_pt1 | contig 10678 bp, 17 predicted proteins | sample AusTroGonzalo_MG_FD_203881 | JGI IMG/M metagenome (GOLD analysis project Ga0310786, IMG submission 203881) | Bovine rumen microbial communities from tropical cattle in Woodstock, Queensland, Australia - Gonzalo_03 (v2) (version 2) | ecosystem: Host-associated > Mammals > Digestive system >...
ACATACCTCTTTTTTTCTTTCTTTTTTAAGTCTATGTAGTATTTCTTTAATTAAATCACTTGCAAATTTTGCATCAGGGTCAACAAATTTTTCACCAAGTTTTTCAAGTCTCATACTAGCATGTTCATCATCACAGCTACTAATTAGTCTAAATAATGTAATACTATCTGAAACCTCTATTTCTTCAGGTATAGGAGTTCCTATATTAGTAAGCATGTGATAATCATATTTAGCATTATGTGCAAATAACATTTTATTAGTTTGTTTAACTAAATCAAACATAGCATAAGTTGCATCTTTAAATGTGCCTGGATTCCAATGATATATGTTTTTTGCAAATCCAAATATAAGTAAGAAAGGTTTATCTTCCATGAAGCTTAAACCTGTAGTTTCTGTATCATAACCAAAGTATTTAATTTTATCAAAGTCTTTTTGGAAATCTTGTTTCATTTCTTCTATATCTTCTAAAGTTTTTATTTCCTTGGTCTTGTAACCAAGTTTTTTATATAAAAATATTTTAGTATTCAAGTTTTATAAAATCATGAAACAAGTCAATAAATTTAAGAACTTCTTTTTCATCAAGTCTATTCCAATCTAAAGTAGGGATATATTGCCAAGCCATATCTTCTTCTTTTATTACATTTCCAAAAACCTTTGTATCTTTTTGATAAAGGTAATTTGAACCTTTATTAAATATTTTAGAACCTATAGTTCCTTTTTTAACACCTTTAGTTACATATAATGTAGTTATTTCTTGTTTAAAATATCTATTATTATATGTAAAATGAGGTAGTGTCCTATTAATATAAATAAGATTAGATTTTAAAATATTGATACTATTAAAATCTATATTAAAATTATTACATATAGTAAAGATGAATTTACTTACTAATGCTTCATTTGTAAGGATGTCAGCTAACTTGCTATATACTAAATAAAATTCTATTTCTAAAGTTCTTTTATGTTCTCTTAGTTTATGTTCTTTATTTCCTAAAGGATAATATATATTATTTAAGAATCTAAAAATAGTATTCCATAATACATAGTATTTTTCATCAAATATAGTTTTATTAAACTCTTCTGCTACTTCTTCTACTATGTTATTATTTCTAAGATGCTTATGAAATCTATCTATAAATCTTTGATAGTTCATACCTAAATCTTTAGACATTTGAGTAGGTGCAACATCAGCTTCCACAAAGGAAGCTATAATTTCTTTATCATTTACACCTAAAATATTATTATGGATACTTTTACTAACAAATAACTCAAAAGCTTGTAAATATTCTTCACCAAATGTATAAGCTAAAGAGCTTAATACATCAATAATCTTTCTAAAGTTATTATCATCTAATCTTTTATCCATTCTATTTATTAGCAAAGCAAGTCTTATTTCTTGCAATCTCTTATTCATTTCCATCCCTCCAATTAGAAGACACTTTCAGTTAATGTCTGTGTCTCATCATTTAAATTAAATGCTTTATTCATCATTCTATATGTATTTCTAAATTTAAGAGTAGGTACTACCATATCTTTAGCTAATTTAACAAATTTTCTAGCTACTAAGAAATTAAATATTTTAGAGAAATCATCTTTATTTAATCCTGATACTGTCATAAGTTCATTTCTATTAACTTTAGATGTGTTAGCTAGGAAATCTATAAATGTAACATTATTAGGGTAGTATCTTTCTAGTTGTGCTTTATCTTCTTCTACTACAACATTATATGATTTTTCTTCAGTTGCAAATTCTTTTAATCTATATATGTTTTTTAAGAATCTAACCACATAATCTACATGTTCTTTTTCTACTTTTACATTTTTATAATCATCTGTATTACATAACATACAAGCAAGAGCTGCTGACATTCTAGCTACTTTCTTATCAGTTTCACTACCAAATAATGAGAAGCTACATTCAAACATTTCATTTAATTCTACACTCTTTTCAAATATGTATTTTCCTAAGTCATTATTTATTATTACATTGTCTTCATTTAAAGACTTAATCCATCTACTTTTATGATGATAATGTGTTTCATCTATCCTATATTCAGTATTTACTTGACTACTAAATGGATTAGTTAAGCTTTCAACTCTTGGTAATAAGAAGAAAGCATCATATCTAGCAATATCTTCAGGAGACCTTATTAGTTCATTTAATGGTTCAATACCATTAGGGAATGAAGATAAAGTCATCATATTTCCATATTCAGATATTGGATTAGATATTGTAATCATTCTTAATTTACAAGGAGCTTGTATATCACCAGCAACTCTGTAAATTTTTACCATACTACTAGACCTTATTTCAGTTAATGTTTTGATAAATTCTACAGGAGCACCACTAAATTCTTCTAGTACGACTAATTCTTTATGAAATCTAGGTAGTATTCCTAATTTAGTCTTTTTTAGTTTATCATCAGTACCACCTATTAAAGATGCAACAGTTGCAGTTTTTAAAGGAACAACTTCACCAAAATCATATAAACCTTTTAGTGCTCTAGAGGTTTCAGATTTACCTGTTCTAGTATCACCTAAAACAAATACATCAAGAGCTCCTCTAATTACATTCTTATAAGTTATATCTAATGGAGAATTAAATACTAAATCCATTAAAAACCATAAATCTTTATTTAAGTAAGGTGCTATATGACATCTAGCACTTTGATATAATTCCTCTACTTTAGAATCAATATCAGTACTTACTTTAAATTTATTTAAACTTTCTAAATAATCATTGTTGTTATAATCAAATGTGTATTCAGTTTCTTTTATATCTTCAGCTATAGCTATTATTTTTTGACCATCTCTAGGATGGGGAAATAACCTATATCTAATATCATAAATATTACCAATTCCTAATGGTTTTTTAGAGTATAAATCAAGAGTAAATTCAGCTGCTTTTTCATCATTCTCTTTAGCTTGGTCAGTAACAGCAACCCTATAAATAGTTTGAGTTCCTTGTTTTTCTAAGTAGTAATCTTTTCTCCATTTATTAGATAAACCACATAACTTAGCTAATGTATCAGGTATATCATCTTTTTTAACTTTTCCTTCCATTAATAGTAAAAAGTTTTCTTTACTATTATCTAAATACCATGACTTTGCTTCTAATTTTTCATCATTTTCATTTTTATCCATAATAGGTTTAAACATTACAAACTTAGGAACTGAATATGTTTCAGTACTAACAGCTACTATTTGTAATATAGACCTCAAACTCTTATCAATACTACTTGAACTTACATTCTTTTCAATTTTTGATAGTTCTATTTCATATTTAGATTTTACCTCTTTTAAATCCTCTTCACTAGGTTTATTAGAGTTAGATTTAAGAATATTTATTAAATCTTCTGCTGTTTTATTATATTTTACAAAGAAATCAGTTATGTCTTCTTTATTTTCTACACATACTGAACTAATATCAGTTATTGATACATCACAATATTGCTTTAAGTCCTTATACATTCTAATAGAACCTGTTCTACCTGCCTCATCATTGTCATAGCATATATAAACTTGTCTATCTTTAAAATATGTAAAATATTCTTTTTGTAAACTACTTTGAGAACCACCTGTTAATGTAATAGCATTGAATCCATGACTCCTAGCTACTAACATGTCTTTTTCACCCTCACATATAATAGTAGGTCTAGTATCATTTTTCCATACATCAAAAGGTACTATATCTCCTGAATTAGCATTTTTATTATATTGTACTTTAGGAATATTAGGTATTTTATTGATATTGTATCTAGCAATATTTATAAGCTCATCCTTTTTAAATACAGGAATAGCTAAGCAATTTGTCATGTACCCAAGATTAAGTTGGTCTATAATTTCATCAGTTATTTTTAAATTATGTAGTTTAGAAATAACCTCTGCATTATTAATTAATGTTTTATGTTGAGATTCTTTCCAATCTTGTGATACTGATTTTAATTCTTCTTTAGTTGCAAATTCTTTTATAATTTCTTCTTCTGTTTTATTTGTTATGTTTTGAGCAAATTCAAGTTCTTTAAATGTCCTGTTACAAGTAAAACAATGGAAAACTCTCATGTCTAAATTAATACTTGAACTAGGAACATCTTCATAATATTCTACATTCTCTTCTTCCCATGTTGTAGGATTAAATTTTTTAGAGGTGTGAGGAAAAGGGCAGCACATACGAACATTACCCTTTTCATCAGGAAATGGACTATCAATTTTCTTTTGCTCATACAACTCTTTTAAGTAAGATTCAAAAAAATTAATTTTCACATTTCCACTCTCCTTTTAATTAAATTATTTGTCTAGAATATCATGTATAATATTTAAATCAGATTGTGGAAATTCAGCAAATTGTTCCACACCTTTATCTTTAATGTAACTAGGTTTAGTCATATATAATAATGATTTAAATCTAGTATATTCTCTTTTCATACCAAAGAAATCAAATGATTCTTTTTTAACTAAAACAACACTATATGTTTCAAATTTCTTTTCTTGTAAAGATTTTCCACAATATAACACATCAAATCCATCAGCTTTAGCTTGTTTAAATATCTCTTTTGTTTTAATTTCATTAGGTATTTTAGCAGTATATTTATTAACAAATTCTTCTTCAGATAATTCACTTTTTCTAAATGAACTATCATATACATATCTAATAAATTCTTCTTTATTTTCAAATGTAATTCCTAGAAGTTCAGCTCTTAAACAATTAAACATAAATGAGTCTATTACTTTAATTGTAGTTCCTGCTGCTAATTCATATTTTCTTTTATTTTTAGCTAATTTAGCTTCCATAAACTCATAATTGTCATTTCCTATAGGTTTTATATAATAATAAACCTCTTCATAATCAGGATGTTGTCCTATATAATTATAACCTCTTAATTTAATTGGTTGTTTTTTAGATTCTTTAAATACCATAATTACCTCCTATTTAAATTGTGCAAATGGGTCTTCTTGTTCTTGATTTTCTTGTGGTCTCTTAACTATAGCCTTAGCAGAGTTACATACAATTTTTTTATTGATGTAAGTAACACCATCTTTTTCACTTTTATTTTCTTCTAATCTACCACTAACAACAATAGGGTCTCCTTTTTTAGCTACCTTAGAAAGTGTTTCAGCATCATAACCAAATGCAGTAAATTCAAAGAACATAGCATCTTTATCATTACCATCTCTGTCTTTTCCTTGATTAACAGCTATTTTACCATAGCAATATTTTTTATCATCTTGTGATGTACCTAAAGTAACATCATTTACTAAATTTCCTTGTATAATTATTTGATTGAACATTCTTCATAACCTCCTATTTCTTTCATAATTCTTTCTACTAAAATTGTTTTATAATCATCCATAACACTAAGTTGTCTATTTAACAATTCTATACACTCTTTATCTTTATTTTCAATTTCATTTGTTTTTAAAGAATTTTGTAATTTTATTATGTTTTCTGATACATCTAATAATTCAAATATTAATCTACCTTTATAATTCATAACTATTTACCTACCTTTTCTTTTATTGCTGTAATTACAGCTTCTTTATCTTTTGCTCTTAATTCAACAGGACTAGCATATCCTAAATTTTTAGCTATTTCAACTATGATAGCAGCCTCTAATTTGTTCTCTATTATGAACTTAGTTATTTCTTCTTTATCAGCTAAAGACATAAGTTCATCACCTGTTGAAGAAGATTCTACAGGTTTAGCTGCTTCTGTAGTAGTTGCTTTTTTAGGTTCAGCTTTCTTAGTTTCTACTTTTGGTGTTGGTGTAGTAGTTGCTTTTGGAGCTTCAGCATTGTTATTGTTATTACCTGCATCCACCATATCATCCTCAGCAACCTCTAATAAATCCATATATAAGTATCTTTTCATGTATGTTCCTTTTGCACCTAAATTTTGAATTGCAGTAGCTCCTGAAACAGTAGCATCTTTAGTCTTTCTTTTATATACTTTACTAAAACCTGAAGTTAAATCTATTACATATAAATAAGCATATTCTCTATATTCAAAATTTTCTATTTCTTCTTCTGTTTTATCATTTTCAGTTTTGATTTCTCTATGAATAGAAGGCAATTCTACTCTTTCATCATTCATATCAAAGTAAATGAATAATTCTTGTTTTTCAGCACATTTATCAACTATAGTTGGAATGAAATCTTTAAGTTGAAAATATGTAAAATGTGAATAATCATTTTTACCTGATTTAGTTAAAGTATCTTTAACATCTTTTCTTAAAATATTAATTTTCTTTAATAATTCAATTTCTTCTTTTTTAATTATTTCCATTATTCATCTCTCCTATTTCTATTATCTTTTCAAATAATTTAACCATTGATTCTTTTTGTTCATCAGTTCCATATCTTATAGTGTAATCAAGTATTTGATTAGTAGCTTTTTTAGCTACATACATTAATTTAAAATCAATGTCATCATCTTTAAATCTTTCTAAGAAAGAATCCACAAATTCTTTCATAAACTTTTCTTGTTTTTTGTTATCCATTATTTTACCTCCTCTATATTTGTTATTCCTAAAGTATAAGCATATACTTTTAAGGCTTCAATTTGTTCTGCTGTTCCTGTTACTTTGATTGTTTTATTAGTATCAAATTGTGCAAATGGGTCAATAGGTGTTTCTTCTTTTACAGGTTCTACTTTAACCTCAGCAGAGTCTTTTTTAATATGTTCTAAAACATCTGTTAAATTTTGTGTATATTTATATTCAGTTATGTATTTTTCTAAGTTAAGTTCCTTATTGTTTAGTTCAACAAAGTCTTTAATAGTGTTTATATCTTTGTTGTAAATATCTACTGCAGCTCTTTTATCTATAAATTGTTGAGCTATTTCTTCTTTCATTTGAGATACTTTGTATGTTTTATTAAACCATTTATCATTGATAACCATTGTGTTTTCAGGAGTTATAGAATCCTTATATTGTGGATTTTCACTAATAAATGTTTCATAAATTTCATCTATATATCCCATTATTTCTTTTTCTTTTTCCTTAATAGCCTCTTGTTTAAATCCTTCTATTTTTGATTTAATTATTTCTACAGATTCTTTTAGTAACTTTTCAATGTCTTTGCTAGTTCCCTCAAAATCATCAATAGGTTTTTTAAATTCTTTTACTGTCTCTTTTCTGTTATCTTCAATAGTTTTTAATAAACCTCTTAATTTAGTTAATTCTTTTTCTGCATCACTAACTTGGTCTTCAGTAAATACTAAGCTGTCATAAAATTCATTTAGTCTAACAATAGCTTCTTTTACATTAGCTAAATTATGTTCAATAGGTTCCATTTTAGGAATCCTAACATCAAGTGTTAAATCAATAGTTGGTCTTGTAATTTCATTCATTTTCTTCCTCCTAATAATAACTTTTTCTTTTCTTTTTCTAGTTCTTCTATTCTTTTTTCTAGTTTATCAACAAATTCTTGTGTGTAAAGAATTGGACTGCCTCCATCTTTTCTATAATATACAACTGGAGATATATCACCATTTATAATAGCTTCCAAAAACTTATCTTGTGTTTTGAAAGTTTTACTATGTTGTAACATTCTATTCCTCCTAATATACCACTCTTTTTGGTGGTCTTTCTTTTTTCATTATGTAATTATTCCAAAAGTTAAATTCCTCTTGCTGTACTAATGACATATAATCTAGCATATCTTCTCTGTTGATTCTTCTAGGTTTTAATATTTCACTATCTCTATCTATATCATCTCTGTCTTTATAATCAATTTGTGCATAAAAGACAATGAAATCTACACCTGTAGTTATGAAATAATGGGTTGCTTGGTCTAAGTATTCTCTAGGTATTCCTCTGTCTCCATTATCATAATACCAAGAAGACTTTTTACCTTGTGCTGTTTTAATTTCTAATAGTCCGACTTGATTAGTTGTTTTATCAATCAAGACACCATCAACTGAAGCTTGTGAAAAAGGTATAAAGTAATTTCTAAACATGACATTTTTATAGTTTAATGTTTCATATTCAAAGCTGTATTTCCATTTAAAAGTGTCAAATAAAATAGACTCAAAATAGTTTCCATATTCAATAGCATAAGAAGGTTCACTTTCTTCTAGTTTAAATTTACTATCATATACATCAGGAGCATTTCTATATTTGTTATGTCCTAAAATAGCAGAAACATCTGAGCCACCAATACCTTCCATTCTTAGCTTTAACCATTCTTCATGTGTTTTAAATTGTATTTGTTCACAATACTTTTTAAAATGACTATCTGCAATATCAAAGTAGTCAATCTTTTTCACTTATCATTCCTCCTATCTCATAGTTTTAATATTACCACAATTTTTTATAAATGTCATTAACTATTTAAAATTTTAATTGTTCTTGACATCTTTGGTTCAAAATCGATAGCACCTTTTATTTTCATTTTCTTTAGTATAGGATGTATAGTACCAGGAGACTTACCAAATTCTTTACATATATCTCTAATAGCAGGACTATAACCTTTTTCTTCAATATACTTTTTAATGAAATCATAATATTGTTGTTGTTTATTTGTCAATTTTTCCATTATTTTACCTCCTTAAATAACTCATTATATTTTTTAACACAATTATGAACTCCTATATTATCACTAAATCCTGTACTTGGAATATAACATTTACCTGTCCAACTCCAAAAGCTCATAACTACTTTTCCATTTTTGTATAAATTGAAATGTCCATTTTCTCTATTACATATCTTATAGGTTATGTTATTATCTTTAAATAATTTCATAGCATATCTGATTCTTTTATCATATTCACTTACTTCTTTTTCTTCCATACTTTATTCTCCTTTGCTTTCTAAATTTTCTTTTGGAATTAAATCATTTCTTAATCTTTCTATTTCTTTTAATCTTATATTATAGTCATCAATCATTATGTAATGCTCAATATATACATCTTCCATTAGGTTTTCATAATCTGCATTATCTTCACAATTTCTAAATTTTTCTTTAAATTCATCTATTTCTTTTTGTTTTAATTGTTCTGTTTCCTTTTGTCTTTCATTTAAATATATTTCTATATATTTCATACTTATTCTCCTTTGCTTTTAAGATAATCTATTATTTTTATTATTTACCTTCTTTCAATGTTTTTAATTTATCTAAAATATGTTTTCTATCGTTCCATTTTATATACCATTCTCCATTTTCAGGTTCTTCTATACTATTTGCATATGCAACTGCATATTCTTGTTCTAAATCTTCTTCTAATTCATTTATTATATTATTTAATCTTTCTATTTCTTTGTCTTTTTCTTTTTCACTAGGATATTCTATTTCTAAATCTATGTAGTTATCAGCATAATCTTCATAATTATCTATACATTTTTGTTTATAATCAAACCAATCATCATTTTCTTTTTTAATATAATTTATTGCTTTTTCTTGTGATTGAGTTCTCATTATTTCAATTCCTTGTGATACTAATACAAACTCTTTATCATTCATTATCATCACTTACCTTTACAATTCCACATAACTCACAAATAGGTTTACAAAAATCATCAGTTACAGTTAATGTTTTTCCATTACAATAGATACAATATGATGCTTCTTTATCTTTTTTATGTTGCTTTAAATATTTTCTTTTTAATTCTCTATTATAATTTAATCCCATCAATTTACCATCAAAAATACCAAAACCTTTTGCACTTAATTCTTCAGCTGTTAATTCTATTGGATAATTCATTTGCTATTTCACTCTCCTAAATCATTAATAATACTATACATATTGCTAATATTATTGCTAATATTGTTAGTTGAAAAAAGTTATTGTTTATAAAGTCTTTCATTCTTCATCACCACCTGTTAAGATATTTAATAATTTTTTATCATATTCTGTATTCCAGTCCTCTTGTCTTATATATTCTATTGCTTTATCTCTATTATCTAATAATCTATTTATTTTTTCTTGTAAACCAACATTTGATTTTGCTAATTCATTAATTGTAGATGTGAATTGACTTAGTTGTTTTTGTAAATCAATTATGTAATCTAATAATATTTTTTGTTCTTTTAGTGTTAATTGTAATGGAAATTCTTTAATTCCTGCTTTTACAAATTCTTCATCTTGTGGTTTTAAAGCTTCTAATATTTCTTTTATTTCTTTATTCATTCTTCATCACCAACTCCCAAAATCTTTTCTTTTGAATATTTGTTAATTTAGGATTATCATAAACTGCTGCTTTTAGATTCTTTCTATTACAATCTTGCATTTTATAATATTTTCTAAATCTTTCTAAATATCTTATTTTAAACATTTTAAAACTTATTTTATTCATAAAGCACCATTTCTTTCTTTATATTCTTTTAGTTGCTGTCTCCAATACTTTAACCTCTCATCATCTTTCTTTTTTAAAGCATTTGAAATATTATTAGCAATTCTATGATATTCTTTATGATTTTTATTCCATTGATTTTGTCTAGATGATACATCTTTTTTAGTATTAATAAATTTTTCAATTATATTCCAAAATTTATTAATATCATCTTCTGTTATTTTTTCATCATTAAACATACAAAACCCTTTTTTATCTAAATCTTTAATCATTTTAGCTCTTTTTTCACTCATCATTAGATGTTCTATTTTAAACATTATTTCTAAATCTGAATTTTTAACTACTGCCATAAAATCACCTCTCCATTATTTTTTATTTTGTTCTTTTTC
>Ga0310786_10012158_pt1 | contig 10677 bp, 6 predicted proteins | sample AusTroGonzalo_MG_FD_203881 | JGI IMG/M metagenome (GOLD analysis project Ga0310786, IMG submission 203881) | Bovine rumen microbial communities from tropical cattle in Woodstock, Queensland, Australia - Gonzalo_03 (v2) (version 2) | ecosystem: Host-associated > Mammals > Digestive system >...
TAGCCGCTCGTGTCAGCTCTCTGGCCCTGCTGCCTCAGGGTAGACCGGAAGCAGCCCGCCGTGCCCGTGCTATGGTGGCTAAGATGGATGAACTTGGATTTGGTAACTGTACCAACACCCGCGCTTGTGAAATGGAGTGTCCTAAGCACGTAACCATTGATCACATCGCCCGTCTGAACCGCGAGTATTTGAAGGCCCGTTTTAGTGAGTAAGTAAAAATTGATTACACTATGGAATCGCGGCTCTTCGGGGTCGCGATTCTTATTAATAGAATGTAATTTATAATAAAAAAAAATTAGACTTATTATTTATAACTAATAAGGGGTAAAAAATCACAATTATTAACTGCTGATAGGGTTTATTATATATAAAATTTTTTTAATAAGTAGTTAAATTGTGCTAATTCATAGATTTTTGCCTATAAATAAGGCTTGTAAAATTGAAATTGTTTTTCTTTCTTTGCAGCCACTTTTCCTTTTTAAGGTTTGTAGTAGTGTATTTGATTCAAGCCAATACGTTTGTATCAATATTTATGTTTAACTAGTTCTAAGCTATGAGAAAAATTAAGCTTATGTTAACATCGGCCTTAATTCTGGTGAGCGCCACTTTGGCGTTTGCTCAGAACATTAAGGTTTCCGGTCAAGTTGTCGACCAGAGCGGAGCTCCGCTCATAGGCGCAACCGTTATGCTGCAGGGTAGCACTTCTGTTGGTACATCTACCGACATTGACGGTGCTTACTCCATCAACGTTCCTTCTAACGGAACTCTTGTAGTAACCATGGTTGGTTATACCGATCAGACCGCCCGCGTTAATGGACGTAACTCTATTAACTTCACGCTTGAAGAAGATAGTGAGTTCCTTAATAACGCCATTGTGGTAGGTTACGGTTCCGCCAAGAAGGTGGGTAATCTGGTAGGTTCGGTTAAAACCGTTTCCTCTGAATCCGTTAAGAATGCCCCTTCCGCATCCGCCCTCGATAACCTGCAGGGTCAGGTTGCCGGTCTGAGCGTTATGACCACCGGTGGTGTGGCTGGTGACAACGCTGTTTCCATGCAGCTGCACGGTATGGGTTCCCTGGGTTCCTCTACTACCCCCCTGTATGTGATTGACGGTGTTCCTTCTGCCAGTTATTCTATCATGATGATGAACCCTAACGACATTCTGTCTGTTTCGGTTCTGAAGGATGCATCCTCCACTTCCATCTATGGTGCCCGTGCTGCTAACGGTGTTGTATTTATCACCACCAGGAGCGGATCTTATGACAGCCGTGCCCGGGTTACTGTCCGTTCCCAGTATGGTGTTTCCACCCTTATTAATAAGCAGTTCTATGAGAACTTCATGTCGGGTGAGGAACTCCATGATTTCTGGATTCGTATCGGTTATCTTACTCCCGCTCAGTTTAAAGCTAACTATACCGATAAAGGTTATACCGCCAATACCCAGTGGTACAAGATTTTCCAGCAGTGGAATAACCCCCAGTACCAGAATGATGTTACCATCGAAGGCGGTGGCTCCCGTGTCGCTTACATGATTTCCGCCTCCCAGTTCCATCAGAGAGGTACCTCCATCGGTAACTACTATGATCGTTATACCCTCCGTTCTAATGTCCAGGGTCACCCCAAGGATTGGCTGAAGTTTGGTGTTAACCTCAACCTCTCTATGGATGAAAACCAGCAGAACAGCAACTGGAACGGCTCCTCCATTAGTGGTAACTATGTTAGCGGTGGTCTGTCTTACCTGATGAACCCGCTGATTCCCGCTTACGATGAGGAAGGAAACCTCTATCCTTATAAGTTCCCCAACGGAACCGCTAACCCTTATTACTACATTGAGAGCTATCCTGATGTTTATTATACCTATGGCCTCAACGGTAATATCTATTTAGAAATTGAGCCCATCAGAAACCTCAAGATTCGTTCTCAGGTTGGTACCGATACCCGCTTCCAGCGTAACAACTGGTCTGCTCTGGCATCCAGCAAACTGCGCAGCGGTACCGGTTATGTAGGAAAGAGTTCCCGCATGACCTCCAACAATACCATTACCAATACCATTGAGTATTCCGCTACCATTGCCGACAAGCACTCCTTCTCCGTGCTGGCAGGTCAGGAGGGTATCAGTTATTGGTACGACTATTTCTATGCCCAATCCGAAGGTCAGACCGATGACCGCCTGCTTATTCTCCAGCAGGGTACGTCTGACTCCCGCAAAATGTCCCAGTCCTCTTCGGCCAGTAAGTTCCTGTCTTTCTTCGGACACGCCGACTATAGCTTTGACAACCGTTACATCGTTGACGTAACCGTCCGTAACGACGCTTCCTCCCGCTTCGGTGCCAACAAGAGAAACGCTACCTTCTGGTCTTTGGGCGCTCGCTGGAATCTGAGTCGCGAACCGTTCATGAAGAACGTGAAATGGCTCACCAATGCCACGGTCAAGGCCAGCTACGGTACGCAGGGTAATGCCGAAATCGGTAACTACCAGCACCTGGCTCTCATCTCCACTACCACCAACTACAACGACGGTAACGCCTGGGTTATTGGACAGCCTTCCAATAAGGACCTTACCTGGGAACAGCAGTCTTTGTTGAGCATTGGCTTCAGCGGCCGCTTCTTCAATGTGGTAGATTTGGAAGTTGAAGGCTATGACCGTAGAACTTCCAGCATGCTGATGGATGTTCCTTATCCTTACACCACTGGCTTCAGTGAGCTCACCGCCAACGTAGGTACCCTTTCCAACACCGGTATCGACATCACCCTGGGTGTGGACATCCTGAAGAAGCGCGACTACTCCCTGCGTTTCAATGCCAACTTCAACTACAACTGGGAAAAGGTTTCCGAGCTGTTTGAAGCCGCTTGGGACGAAGATCTCCAGCGCTACCGCTGGCAGATGGACAACTATGGTCTGGCCTATGTACAGGGCAAGCCCGTTATGTTCTATGCTCCCGTATATGCCGGTATCGACCCCGAAGACGGTAAGCAGATGTGGTATATCCCCGGTGATGACCCTGATGTGACCACCAAGGGCGAGACCACCAAGACCTTCGATGAGCAGGCTCTCATCCAGAACACCGGTCTCAAGTATACTCCTCCTATCAACGGCGGTTTCGGCCTCCGTGGCAACTGGAAGATCTTCTCCTTTGCTGCCGACTTCTCCTTCGTTCTTGGAAAGACGCTCATTAACAACGACGCCATCTACTATGAGAACCCGAATCTGAATGCTTCTTATAACAAGATCAAGTCTGTCAGCGATTACTGGACTCCTACCAACCGTAACGCAAAGTATCCCGACTGGACCACCGGTCAGCGCACTAACTTTGATACGCACCTTTATCAAGACGCTTCCTTCATGCGCCTGAAGAACCTCCAGGTTGGCATTGCCCTTCCCAACAAGTGGATGGAAGCCACTAAGGTCTTTAACAGCGTCCGCTTTACCTTTACCGGACGTAACCTTCTCACCTTCACCAAATACGAAGGTATCGACCCCGAAATTGATAGTAACCTCACTCGTGGCCGTGTAGGTGCTAGCAAGCAGTATCTCTTTGGTGTAGAGCTCACTTTCTAATATTAAGAAGACATGAAAAAGATTCTCAATTATATCGTTGTTACCGGCCTGGCCAGTGCTATGCTGGTATCCTGCAACATGGATCTTGTTCCTATCGACAGCATTACTTATGAAGAAGGCGGTCAGCTTATCTCTACCCAGACTGCCCTGAATGCCCTGGAAAACGGATTGTTAACTTCTTTCCGTTCCCTTCAGATGGGAGAGTTCTCCATTACCTCCGAACTCATGATGGACGGCTTCAACGCCACCCTGGACTATGGTAACAACTATGGTGGTATTCACCGTGTAACCTCCAACGACTTCACCTCCGGTGACTACTATGTAGAGGATTACTGGCAGTACAACTATGCCGCCATCAAGAACTACAACATCTTCATCGCAGCAGCCGAGAATGTTCCCGAAGACCTTCAGAGTGCTGCTAACGTGGTTCTGGGAGAAGCTTACTTCTTCCGCGCCATGAGCTATCTGAACCTGGCCCGTCATTTCGGAAAGGCTTACAATGCGGCCACGGCCGAAACCGACCTCTGCGTTCCCAAGGTTGAGGTTTATGACCAGCTTGATAAGCCCCAGCGTGCATCCGTCAAGGATATTTACGCTCTCGTCAAGAGCGATCTTGACAACGCCGCCACCCTGCTGGCCAACGTGAAAGGTGTAAAGCGCCCCGTAGATGCCAAGAGTGCAGCAGCTGCTACCAAACCCTCCATTGACGCCGTCAATGCCCTGTACGCCCGTTACTACATTGATATCGCCGATTACGGAAAGGCTGCCGAGTATGCTCACAAAGTTATTGATTCCGGTAATTATGCCGTGGCCAAGACCGCCGAGGAAATGACTGCCGAGTATGTGAACGACAACGGTACGGAGGCTATCTTCCAGCTGTATACCAACAAGAGCTCTGAGGGCAGTAACTCCAACGCCCTCTGGACTTACTACACGGCCGATAATAATAAGGGTAAGGTTTTCAAACCCTACTATATTCCTACCAAGAAGCTCATGGATTGCTATGAGGCTGACGACCTTCGTCTTGCTGCCTGGTATGATAAGTCCGAGTGGGTTCAGTTGAATGGTTCCTATTATCAGGGTGACTTCTATGTGTTCACCAAGTATTGGGGTAACCCCGCCCTTACCAGCGCTTTGCGTAACGGTCGCCAGTGCCCCAAGCCTCTGATGATTGGCGAAATGTACTTGATTGCCGCCGAGGCCGAGCTTAACGCCAACCTCCCTGCAGCCAAAGACGACCTGAATGCCCTTCAGACGGCCCGTGGCGCTTCCGCTACCGAGGCTACTTTGGAAAACATCCGCAACGAATGGTTCAAGGAGACGGTGGGTGAAGGCCTGCGTATGGTTACCATGAAACGCTGGGGTCTTGGCTACAACGGACGTCCCATGCAGCCGGGTGCCGCCAACGCCCTTAACCAAGGAGAAAACTACGAACTGAAGAACCTCCCTGCTACGGATCATCACTTCTGCTGGCCTGTTCCCTCTCACGAGATGAACATCAACAAGAACCTGATTCAGAACCCCGGTTACGCAGATCTCTAATAGTTAAATGGAAATCATTATGAGAAAGCAATATATCATTGGCGCAGTGCTGGGCCTTCTGACCCTTGTCTCCTGCAACCAGAAAATGGAATTCAACAACGTAGCATTTGCCGCTTTCAACCAGAAGTCTTTCTCCGTGAAGGAAGATGCAGGAACGGCAAAGGTAGACCTTACGACCTACGGAATCACTGCCGAAACGCCGGTTACCCTTTCCTTTGGCGGAACCGCCAAGGTGGACGAAGATTATACGGTGTCCGGTGCAGAAGGTGGCGTCATTACCTTCTCCGAGGCCGGGACCAAGAGCCTGACTTTCAATATTGTCAATCACCCCAACCAATACAAGGGCAACCTCACTATCACGCTTAAGATTGATAGCGTTCCCGATGGTGTTGAGATGGGTGCTTTGAAGAGCCTTACCATCACCATTCTGGAAAACGACATTCCCGTTGATTGGAAGTTTGTAGAAGGAGAGTGGACGGCTCAGGATTATGATGACGGAGCCAAAGACGGAAATCCCTATAAAGTGACCATAAGTAAATCTGCCGAAGGAAAGCTGATTCTGAACAACCTTTGGGGCGGTGGAAAAAATCTGGAAGGCGAGATTACTTTTGACACCGCATCTAATTCCGCAACGGTATCCTTTGCTGCCAAGCAAGTTGTATTTGATGCAACGGATTATGGTTATGGTGAACTCTGGCTCCTTGGCCCCAACGCCGCCGGCAACTGGTCTTATTCCCCTGCTATAGCCACAATTACTGCGGGAGGCATATCCTTAGGACCTTGGAACATGCTTATTACAGCTGGACAATATGCTGGTTATGTTTACGGGTCCTCCTACATGACAGAAATGACCAAGTAAATTACTGATTATCACGAAGAGTCCGCCCAACATAGGACGGACTCTTTTTACCTATTTTCGTCTATGAAAAGAATCCTTTGTCTATTTTTGGGTGTGGCGCTATCCCTTCCCCTTTTTTCCCAAACATATCGGCCCAGGGAAACATGGCCCTTCCTGTATGAAGACTTTATGGACGGAGCAGCACGTACCCGTAGCGGCGCCCTTGTCACAGAAGCCCGTTTCAACATTGCCCTTCAGAATAGCGCCCTTCTTTATATAGGAAAGGACGGAATTATCATGAAGGCCGATATGGGCAGCCTCTATACAGCCCGCCTGGGAGAGGATGTCTTCCTGAATGTGGCCGGACACATGTACAAGCTTCTTTCCGAATTGGATTGCGGGGCCGTCCTGATGGGAACCGAAATCAACGTCGAGGAACAGAATAAGGTCTCCATCGGTTACGGAATTTCATCTTCTACCGCCTCGGTCCAGAACATGGCTATTTTGGAAGACGGAAGATTTGATACAACAGGAAAGAATTATCTCCAGGCCGAACGTGATAAGAATAGCGGAGAGATTCTCCCGATAAAGCAAACCTATTATTTCTACCATCAGGGTATTCTCACCCCGGCTACGAAGGATGGGGTTCTGGATTTACCCGGCGTAGATAAAAAAGAAGCCAAGGCTTTCTTCAAGCAGGAAAAAATCAAATGGAAGGATGTTCCTTCGCTGGAAAAAGTGCTGGTTTACATTAATACTTTAACCAAGTGACTATGCAAAGAAGATTCCAAGCCTTACTGATTCTAGCACTTGTTATAGGTGCCTGTACTCAGGAAACCGTTTCTCCGGAGATTCCGGAGGTTCCTGTCATGGAAGAAGCGGTTGAGTCGGCTTTTATTACCGGCTCTCTAATTATTCAATCTGAAAATAATGCAGAAGAGCTTCAGGCGAGCCTTTCTCCCATCCTGGGAGAGGTGACCGTCAGCAGGCTGTTTCCCGATGCCGGAGAATGGGAACCCCGGCACCGCGCCGCCGGCCTGGACCGCTGGTTCCGCATCAAATATAACCCGGAAGACTTGCCCCAAACAAAGGCAGTAGCAGATTTGTCTAGCCTTCCGGGAGTCGTTTATGTTGAGCCGGAGCGCCGCATAAACACGACGGGTTATTTTAATGACCCCGATTTTGACAAGCTTTGGGCCCTCAATAATCCTGGAGGATCCAGCTCATATGTTTCCGGCATTGACTTAAACGTTATTCCGGTATGGCAAAACTTTACAACGGGTTCTTCCGACGTAATTGTTGCCGTGGTGGACATGGGAGTGGATTTGAGCCATCCCGATCTTTCCCCCGTCGTTCTCCCGGCCGGAGAAAAAGGCAGCAAGAGTTTTGTGTACGATAATCCCGGATACAATATTGTGCCGGGAGATCATGGCACTCATGTGGCCGGCATTATTGGTGCTGTGAATAACAATGAGATTGGCATTAGTAGCGTGGCTGGTGGTGAGAACGGACAAGGAGGCGTACGCATCCTCTCCTGTGCCATGATGCAAGACAATCCCTCCGACCCCAAGAAGCCCCTTCAAGGAGATGCCTATAATGCCATTGTTTGGGCCGCTGACCATGGCGCCGTTATTTGCAACAACAGTTGGGACAACGTATATGAATCTGAAGCGGAGGCCCTTAACGGAAAAGTAGGCTCTGTGGGACCGGCGATTGATTATTTCGTTAAATATGCCGGATGTGATGCCGATGGAAACCAGTTGCCCGACAGCCCCATGAAGGGAGGCCTCGTCCTTTTTGCTGCGGGGAATGACTCCTGGAGAATGGCATGGCCGGCAGCCTATGAGAAGGTTGTTGCCGTTGGCGCCGTCAGTGCCAACGGAGATAGGGCCAGCTATTCCAATTACGGTGATTGGGTAGATATCTGTGCTCCGGGAGGAAGCTCTAGCGCCAAAATTTACAGCACCGTTAAAGGAGGGGGCTATGATTATAAGAGCGGTACCTCTATGGCCTGCCCCGAGGCAGCCGGCGTGGCGGCCCTTATTGTCTCTCACTTTGGAGGACCCGGCTTTACGGCCGATATGTTGAAGGAAAGGCTTCTTAAAGGTGCCAGCAAGGACAAGGCTCCCAAATTTGGACAAATTGGCCCGCTGGTGGATGCTCTCGGTTCTTTCACTTATGGAGGAACTACGCCCCCCGACCCCGTGAATGATTTCACGCTTTCTTCGTCGGCTAACAGAATCACGGCCTCTTGGGCTGTAACGGCCGACCCGGACGACGAAAAGGCTTTCGGTTATTTGGTGATGGCCAGCAAACAGGCTTCCGATTTCACCGATTTGAATGTGAAGAGCCTTCCTTCTTCCATGATTACGTTTATTCAGGAGACGGGTACAGCGGCCGTTGGCGAAACCCTGTCTGCCACGCTTTCCTCCCTTGAGTTTGAAACGCCGTATTATGTTGCCATTGTAGCCTACGATTACCAGCAGAATTATTCGGCCGTTTCGGCGGTTAAAACGATATCTACCAAGAAGAACAATCCTCCGGTAATTACTACTGACTATTCCGGCGACTGGCGTGTCCTTCCCTTTGAAACTTTACGGGTCCAAATTACCATCACAGACCCTGACGACCATCCGTTTACCGTAGAATGGACACCGGGATCTAAAGCTTTATCCTTTAATGAGACTTTCTCAGGATATCAGCTTACCATAGCCGGCAACGGTGCCCCTTCTGGTAATTATACGGCCCATATTGTGGCAAAGGACAGTTTTGGCGCAAGCACCGATTTCGTCATTAATTATACGCTTGCCCCCAACCACGCGCCGGTTATCCTTGCTTCCATAGAGAACATGTTGTTCACGGAGAAGGGCGCCAGGGTAACGCTGGATATGTCCAAGTATGTTTCTGACCCCGACGGGGAGACGCTGAAATACACTGGCCACACCTCTACCCAGAATATTGTTCATCTGAGCCCGGAAGGGAAAGACTTAATTATTACCAGCCTGGGTTATGGTTCCGCGGATGTTCAGATAGTGGCTACCGACGCCATGGGCGAATCCGTAAGCCTTAGTTTCAAGGTTCTGGTGCGCGACCCGGACGTAACCGTCAGCTCTTATCCCAATCCGGTTACCACCACCTTGTACATTACATGCGCAGAAGTATCTTCCGTGAATATCAATGTGAAGATTATGGCTTCTTCGGGTGGATGTGTTTATGAAGATACCGTATCGGCCAGCGCCTTTGATCCGGCGACCATAGATGTTTCCGGCCTGGCCCCGGGTGTCTATACGCTCATGGTTACCTATTCAGATAAAACATACAAGCAAACCATCGTCAAAAAGTAAATGATTATGAAAAAGAATATACTTCTCACCTTGGCGGTGGCTCTTTTGCCCGTTATTGCCTCTGCACAGACTTCTACAGCCCTTCCCTTCCTCCGCATCAACCGGGATGCCAAAACGAGCGCTATGGGCGGAATAGAGGCCATTTCCGGCCTGTACAACCCCGCCGCCGTTCCGTTCACGGGCAGCGACATTACCGCATCTTATCAGATGTGGGCTCCGGGCGGCTCCAAAAGCACCAACATCAACGTCCTGGGCGGCATCAAGATTGGAAAGCGACTGGGCATTACCATCCTGGGCGCCTATCAGGCGGGCCAGGAATATACAACCTACGATGCAGCCGGAAAGGCCGGTGGCACTTATGCTCCGTCCGACCTCCTGGCGGGCGTTGGTGTGGGTTTCGCCATTACGGACTTCCTGTCCGTTGGTGTAAACGCCAAGTTTGCCAACAGCACGCTGGCGGCCGATGCCAAGTATTCTGCGTTTGCAGGAGATGCCTTTGTGATGTTTGCCAAAGGCGGCCTCAAGGCTAGCCTCGGCGTTGCCTCCCTTGGCACTCCGGTCAAGAGCGGTGAATACGCTTATTCCCTTCCTTCCTCTGTGAAGGCGGGCGTTGGCTACACCGCTGGCTTTGGAAAGAGCGCCGTGGATGTTGCCGCAGACTTTGATTATTTCTTTGTTGGCGGCATTGGTGCGGGTCTTGGTGCCCAGTATGCCTGGAACGACATGGTATTTGTACGCGCCGGCTTCCACGTGGGTAGCGGCAAGTCTCCGCTTCCCACCTACGCCTCTTTGGGTCTGGGCTTCAAGTTTGCAGGCGTCCACATTGACGCCAGCTGGCTCACGGCCAACCAGATCCTTGGGAATACGCTCTGTATCGGCGTGGGATACGCCTTCTGATTACCAGAGGAAATTGTTGAAGGGGTAACGCCCCGCATGAATCTCCGCAACTATCTTGTAAAGGTCGTTGCGGAGTTTTTCAATGCCAATCTTCTCGCGGGCCGAAATAAAGATGCAAGGGGTCTTCTCCTCCGCTATCCAGCTGCTCTTAAGCTCCTCTAAGGTGCGGTTGACGGGCTGTTTGGGCGTGAGGGAGAACTCGTCGTAGGGCTCGTAGGTGTAGGCGTCCACTTTGTTGAAGACCACGTACACGGGCTTGTTGGCGGCGCCAATCTCCCGAAGAGTCCTTTCCACCACTTCCATCTGCTCTTCAAAGCCCGGATGGGAGATATCCACCACGTGCACCAGGACATCGGCCTCGCGGACCTCGTCCAAGGTGCTCTTGAAGGCCTCCACCAGCTGCGTGGGGAGCTTGCGGATGAATCCTACGGTGTCGCTCAGCAGGAAGGGAACATTCTCGATGACGACCTTTCTGACGGTGGTGTCCAGAGTAGCGA
>Ga0310786_10012160_pt1 | contig 10676 bp, 5 predicted proteins | sample AusTroGonzalo_MG_FD_203881 | JGI IMG/M metagenome (GOLD analysis project Ga0310786, IMG submission 203881) | Bovine rumen microbial communities from tropical cattle in Woodstock, Queensland, Australia - Gonzalo_03 (v2) (version 2) | ecosystem: Host-associated > Mammals > Digestive system >...
GACTACAACCACTCCACGTTCTGCGATCTAGTAATCGCCGGCCTATGCGGCATCGTCCCGCAGGCCGACGGCAAGGTCGTCGTGAAGCCGCTCGCCCCCGAGGAATGGGACTGGTGGTGCGTCGACGGCGTCCGCTACCATGGCCGCGACGTCACGGTGCTCTTCGACCGCGACGGCAAGCACTACGGCAAAGGCAAAGGCCTCGTCGTCCTGGAATAGCAGCGCGGGAGGGTCGCGCTCCTGCGCGTCCGTAGAACGGGAGAGACGCAATTTATTGCGTCCGCCACGGTAGGGTCACGCGTCCCGCGCGCCCCATCGGGAGGGTCGCAACTTGTTGCGACCGCATGGACAGCCGCCATCTTGGCGGCTCTTGTAAGGCGCGTTGTCCTCAACGCGCAAAGGATATTATCGTCCGAGTGCCTTCAGCATGGCAGCTAGCATGCCGTTGGGTGAAATGTCGCCGGCCCAGATTTCATCGGCGTGGCGCAAGACATACTCGTTGCACCATGTGGCAACCTTTTTGTTGAGGCGCGAATTGGGCGGCTGCGGCGAAAGCAGAAGCGCCCGCCCACTATGGCAGGCGGCAAGCAATGCAGGCTGAAGTTCGCTTTCTTGCGGTATGCCCTGGGGAATCACCTGTATCACGCGCCGCCCTTTAGCCAGTGCGCGGCGCAAGGCTTCGCGCTCCTGCGCACTTGTAAAGGTTGATATTATGGCAGATTCTGGGGCTGAAGCCCCACGCCCCGATATTCCCTCGCCCATATCGGAGCGGCAGGATTCGTGATCCGCAATGCCGCCAATATCGGAGCGGCAGGATTCGGGATTCGCCATGCCGCCCATATCGGAGCGGCGGGCTTCGCGATTCGCTATGCCGCCCATATCGGAGCGGTAAGCTTCGCGATTCGCCATGCCGCCCATATCGGAGCGGCGGGCTTTCGGCACATCCTCCACGCCCATATCGGAGCGGCGGGCTTCAGCCCGCGCATCCCGCCAAATCAACCGTGGCTTCAGATCGCTCGCCCAGAACCCTTGTGAAGCCACAAATGCGATTCGCGGGCTGCGCAACAGCTCCAGATTTCCAAAAGAGTATTGTGTAACCACCCCAAATCTGTCGCGAGTCCAGTTCTTTGGATTTTCGCGGATATACTTGCGGTATGCGGCGAGCTGCTCTTCGCTTGTTACGATCTTGTCCCAGTAGTCGAATTGCCACAGATGTTCGCCTATGTCCTCTACCAGTCCGGCGCGGCGCATCTTGCCGTAGATGTAGCCGGTGCCGCCCTTGAAGCGGCTCAGGAGAAAACCGAGGTGGTGTTCCTTGTTCGTGGGGCGATAGTGGATGCGCAAGATTGCATGGAAGTGGTTCGGCATAAGCACGAATTCGTCAAGTTCTAGCTCGGGATACTTCGTGGGCAGCTCGCGCCAATAGGCCTCAACCTGGCGACCGAGTTCATTGAGTTGGCAGCATTCGCCCACTATTGCGCCGAAGATGGATTTGTTACGGGCCACCTGGAATGTCACGAAGAACCAGCCGTTGCGATAATTGATGCTCGCGTTCCTGAGCGACTTGCGAAACTGCGGCGACTCGCCATCGACAGATGGCCCACTCTCATCGTCTTGAGAGAGTCCCTTTCGCGCAAGCTGAATCGCCTTGCGCCCTCGTGAGCCACTTATGGGTTTCATACACATGCGCACATTATACCACAATCCCGATTCGGCAATATGCCGATGTGAGTTGTTTCTCGAGCCGCTCGCTTGTATTGGCGGCGGCGTGCCTGTATCGGAGTGGCGGACTGCAGCATCGGCGTGCCTGTATCGGAGCGGCGGACTTTAGTCCGCAATCGCGCCAATTGCGCCAATCATCCTGCTGTCGCAATTTATTGCGTCCGCCCCTAACTGGGACAGCCGCCATCTTGGCGGCTCTGGTAGGGCGCGCGCCCCGCGCGCGCCGCTACGGCAACACCACCTCCACCTTGAAGAACCTGTACGCCGACTCCCCACCTGCCGACCCAACCTCCCCCCACGGGCCCTCCAACCGCTCCGCCCCCTTCAACACCGCCCGCGCCCCCGGCACGTTCCATTCCGTCTGCGGCGGCTCGAACTCCACCACCGGCTTCCCATCGGCCCCTATCGTGATCGACGTGATCTTGAAGTCCTCCTCTGCCACTTCCGGGTCAACACCCAGCACGTAGCATTCGGCGACCGACAACCGACCGTTCGCCGCCGTCGATTGCAACGCCGCCGCAACGTCCCCGCCCGCAGACTCGATCCGCTCGGCTATGTTCGCCAGCCAATCCCCCGGCACCGTCACCGACTTCCCGCCGCCCATATCGACCACCGTATCTGTCACCCCGCCCGCAGGTGTCCACGTCACAGTATCCACCCACGCACAGTCCTCACCTTCCGCATCGCTCTCATCTTTCCGATAGACCCAACGCACTGTATGCGTACCGGCGGTTTCAAACACAATGGAACGCGACGCGATCCAGCCGGTTTCACCATCGATGCGCCAGTCCGTCCGCTCCATGTCATCCACCCAAATCTCAAGATGATCCCATGTGCAAGTACCATCATCATCATGCTCACAGGATGTCTTGCAGCGGAATGCGAGCGTGCCCGCACCGGAAACGGTGACCTGAAGCCATGTTCTATCTTCATCACCAATCGATCCGCTCTGGGCGGAGACACCTCCCGTTGCCGTCACATCCGACACAGGCATCCATACCGCGTCGCCGCCCGTCGTTACGGCAACTGTGGAATCCGTTCCCAGCGCATCCGCCAAAGACAATGTCCGCTTCGTGATGGTTGCCGTCACATACTCGCTACGCACTCCCTCCAGGACGGCAATCGCCTTAATGGTGGCCGTCTCGGTTATTGTGAACGGCCCCGTATAGAGATAACTGCTCGATATCTTCGGTGTCGCGCCCTTGGGCGAATAGTAGATCACCGCCCCCTCCGTTGCGCAGGAGAGCGTCACCGTGCAGGAATCCTCGGTGAACACCATCCCGTCAGCGGGTGTCACCGTCGGCGGTGCCACAACCAGATCCTCCCACACGGCGTACAGCGTCACCACGCCACTCGACTGAGCCGTCAGGTTCGAGACTACCTGACCGGCGGCATAGACCACATCCCCCGTCTCGTTCGTCGCCCAACCCGTGAACACGTGCCCCGCCCACGTGAAGCCATTCGCCGCCACGTTCGTCACGCTGTCGTATGTGGCCGCCGTCGCGTCCATCGTTCCCGACCCGCCATTGGGGTTGTAGGCAATGGAGTAGCCGTTCGCCGTCCAAGCCGCATTTACCGTCTGCGCACCCGTCATGTCCGCCGTGATTTGCGCAGGCGTCCACCCTGCGAACGTATAGCCCGTCAACGTGCCAGGATTCTCAAATGTCAGCAACGTCCCTTCCCGATACGTTGCCGGATTCGGGTTCGTCGCCCCACGCAGGTTCGTGTAGGCGATGGGCGAAATGACGATCGGCTTCTCCTTCTTGCCAGTCATCGGATCAGACGTCACCTCGTCGGATGGCCCTTCCGCCTCAATCCAATACCAATACGTCACATCCACATCGCCCGTATCGTCGAGATATGTGCAGTTACCGCTGTTGGGCAACTCCACCAGCACCGTCGCCGAAGACGGCACACTCGTCACGCCCCGATAGATGCGATAGGTCGCAGCCCATGCGAGGTTATTCCAGGCGAGCGATACGCCGTTCGTATCGCTCGTCACGTTCGTGAACGCAATTGGCAACGGCTCAAACACCGCCGTGTAGCTTTTCGCCGCGTCAACCGTCAAAGGTAGCGGATTCTGCATCGAGCTGACCGCGCCCGTCCAGTACGAGAACTTGTACCCGCTATCCGGCACAGCCGTCAGCGTCACCAGTTCGCCAAGATCGTACGACCCACCACCGGAGACGTGCCCACCATGCTCCGCCGTTGCCGTAATTGTCACCATCTGCCGCGCCCGCTGTGTCAATGTGTAAACCTCGCCGTTTACTATGATCTTACCCATGCGCGTCTTGCCCGTATCGTTTTCATCGTAGAAGAACAGCACCACGCCATTGCCAGTCCCTTCGTCATATCCGTCAATTATCTTGATCCAGGGCTCCGTCACGATGGCCGTCCACACGTCGCCTATCGACGCCGAGACGCTGAACTCGCCCGCGCCCGCGTTCCCCACCACGTTCGTACCGTTGGGCTCAATCGTCAGGTCGTAGGCGCGCTGGGTTATGTACACCTTCTTGTCGCCAACTGTAATCCAGCCAACTCTCGCCGTGCCGTCTCCGACGTATGGCGATACGATATACATAATCTCGCCGTCGCCCGTCCCCGAATCGCCTTGGAAGATCGTGATCCACGTCGCATCGGATGCAACCGCCGTCCACGACACATTGCCATCAGGGTGAATCGAGATTGATTCGTATCCACCATCCGTACCGAACAACTTTGTGTCGTACTCAAGCTCAACCCCCCGCGCCTTCTGCGAGACGCGGAACGTTTTGCCTGCGATTGTCACCGTACCGCTCCGCGGATAGACAGTGTCGTTCGCCGCCGCCTGCAATGTCACCGACCCCGGGCCGACGCGCGAGGTCGAACCGTTCACAGTCAACCAGTCCAGCGACTCCGAAACACTCCACTGCACAATGTTAGCCACCGAAACGTCAACCGAACACGATTCGCCCGCCGCCTCGAACTCATAGCCGCTCAGAGAAAGCGCCGCCTGTGCCGCCGGCTGAGTCACCGTGTGCGTCTTCGCCGCAACGCCAGAAGCCGTCTCTGGCGTGACGATGATATTGCCAGTCCTCTGCGAAAGCGTCGGATTGGGCGACGCCACATAGACCACGTTCCCGTTGCCCGAGCCATTCGCTGTAGCCGCATAGACCGTGAGCCAGTTCGCGCCGCTCGTTGCCATCCACGGAAGGTCAGGTGTCGCCGTCACCGTGATACGTCCGTTCGCTCCCTCCACGCTCGCCGTTGACTCCGTCGGACTGACACTGAACGAAAGAGCCTCCGTCGGACGCCCCTGCTGCGTGACTGTGAACGTCTCAGTTCCAATAGTCACCGTCCCCGTCCTCGCCCTGTAGCTCGGATTCTCGCCAATGGCAATCGTTACCAGATCGCCGCCATGTCCGTTGCCACCGTCAACTATAGAAATCCAGCTGTTGTTCGGCGTCACGCTCCACTGCGTAATCGCAAGCGCATTAACCGTGATCGGAATTACGTGCGTCTCGTAGTTGTATGCGGCATTAACCGGTTCCAGTTTCATTCGCCGACCATACTGGAATACTGTAAACGTATTCCCTGCCACCGTCAACGTTCCCTGCCGCGTAGCAACCTCGTTATACGGTGCGACCTGATACGTCACGCTCCCCTCGCCCGCACCGCTCGTTGGCGTGACCGATAGCCAATCCACGTTCGGCCTTGCCTGCCACACCATCTTGTTTGCGGCCGTAACGGCAATCGTGCCACTCCCGCCCTGATGCTCAATCTCCCTGTTCTCGGGTGTGATCGTGCCGCCCACGCCGTCCTGCGTGACCGTATGCACCCATCCGCTCACATAGATATAGCCCGTCCGCTGCTCAACGTTCGTATTTGCGCTTACCGTATAGGCGACGGGATACCCCACGTTGCCGCTCACGGCGTTCAACGTAATCCACGGATCGCTCACCGCCGCAGTCCATGTGGCACTGCTTCCAGACACAATAATGGCGTTGCCGCCGCCGCTCACGCCGAAGTTCCGCGTCGTGGGCGTGATGGAAACATTGTTATCCTTCGCCATCGGCGGATTCGGCGCAGGCTGAACGAAGAAGTCAAGTGCCGTCACGTTCACCGTCTTCGTCAACACGTTTGTTCCAAACGCACACGTGAGCGTATGGTTCCCAAGCGTCAGCGGCTGCCAGCGCCATGCCGTCTCGAATTGATTTGTCGTTGAGAAGGCGCACATTCCGTCAACATCAACCGTGACGCTCTCACCCGCTCCAGCCCACGGCGAGGCATATATGGTCAACTCCCTGTCCACCGTATCCGGCACTGGCATGTTCACCCGCGTCGCTGCGCTTTCGCCTGAGCAGATAATGGCTCCCTGCACTTGGTGTATCGCACTCACCGCGATCACAACTATGTAACCTATAACAATCATCAACTTGCTCATTTTCGATTTATGCATCGTCGTTCTCCTTCTTGAAGAATTTCTCTGGCAACCTATTGCGCTACCGCGCCGGTCCGCCCGCCTTTGCGCTCCGCGCGTTATTCATTTGACAGGGTTCTGACGAGGCGGAAGCCGTAGCTGTAGTAGACGCTCGACGGATTGTTCTTGTCCCGGTAGGACGAGGTGCAGACGACCGTACTGTTGTCCCAGCCGCCGCCGCGTAACACCCGGTTCGATCCCGAGGAAGAACCTTTGGGATCAGTACCATACGTCAAAGTGTTGTTGTGCCAATCCAAGCACCACTCCCCCACATTACCGCTCATGTCGTAAAGTCCCCACGCATTCGGCGTCTTTGTTCCAACCTTGTGCGTTTTGGTGCTGGCATTGCCATTATACCAAGCATAACTGTCATTCATCGAATTGCCCCAATAGTAGGTTGTCGTCGTGCCGGCCCGACACGCATATTCCCACTGTGCCTCTGTCGGCAGGTCGAAGTTCAGCCCCGTCCGTGCCCGCAATTTTCCCATAAACGATGTCGAATCTACAGCAGATGATGATGGCCACTTCGCACCATTGGATGTCCCACGGATCGTATCATAACTCACCTTTTCAACCGGCAACGCATCGCCCGTAAAACTTGATGGATTCGATCCCATCACAAGCGTGTACTGCTTCTGTGTCACCTCAAAAACGCCCATATAGAACGGCTTCGTGAGCGTGACATTTGATGTGTTCTTCATCTTGAACGTTCCGGCAGGAATACGCCGCAGCACAAGCTTTGTAGTCTTGTAAGCATCTGTCCATCCACCTGACGGGACGCTCCCAAGATAGGAAATCGGATAGGTGGAAGCATTCGCGCCGGCCGACAAATCGGCTACCAAATACAATTCATCGCAGTACATGACCGTGAACATGATATTGGCGGAATTGATCGTTGCACCTTGAGCGACAATATCCCAGACAACCCTGTGTGCCCCTGCCGCCGCTCCAGTGTCGCCAGAAAGACATGAATCATCCGACTCAAATAGAATCTTTCCTGTAGTCTTGTCCTTTGCCACGATCACCAGAAACGGCGTCGTTCCGCTCCCCGCACTCGCGGCGACATTCCCCTCAACCTCATACGAGACATACACCTTCTCCCAGGGGTACTGCTGAAACGCCTTCACGTTCTTCACCTGCGGCGTCGCGGCAAGACAGATGCCGCAAATAGAGAAAACTACCATAGAAATAACATTCTTCATTCTCAACCTCCATTACGCTGTCAATAGCGAAATACCAACCGACACAAGCAACATCACCAGAGACAACAGAAGCAGCACAACTGACAGTCGCTGGCACAATTCTTCCATCTTGTTAGACATGGGCGGCCTGATTTCCAGCCTGGTTTCTTCGCCAGACAACACCTTACGTCCATGTTCATAAATCTCGGCGGTTTGGCGAAACGGCCTTTTCAAAATCGGAATCATGAATCCCAGCCCAATCGCCCCAATTGCTATTGCCCCAAAGAATAGCCATCTTGAGAACAAAGGGCAACCGTCTCCCGCAATAAGCGGCGGCAAAACCAGCAAACCGGCAACAGCCAACTGAAACATCTGTCGCCAAAGAGCGTCTTGCCTGTCGAACATGCGGAATTCCAGTTCGTTCAACTGTTTTCTGATTTCAAACGGCATGTCGCCTGTCACCGAATCTTCCACAGGACTCTCTGCATTGTCACATGAATATCCATCCCGCTTCCGTTTCTGGAACGATTGCCCATTCTTGAATCGATAATAAGCCCGCAGCCCCGACATATAGTTTGAGCCCGTATTCTTCGGTTCATGCTTCCTCAACTGTGTTATGGCCGCTTGCATCTCTTCCTCGGAAGACACGATTGCATCCGCCGTCTTGTCCAGCAGTTTCTCAACGCCCGACACGTAAGCGTCATAACTCTTTGCTGAAGCTTCCGACAATCCCATCACTGCCATGAGATACTGGCGAAAGTCTTCACGCACGACGCGCTCTTTATCCATTCATCTTCCTGTCTTCCACGCCTGTTGTTTGCACGTTGATACCCTCGGCGCAGAAAGAAGAGTGGCGTGCCTTACATTCTCATGTCTGATGCAAGGCATCGCCAAACGCCCTTTAAGAAACATGATGAGAAGACACGCCACGTGGGATTGACCCACGTAGCGCAACCCTCGTATCGTGCTTCTTAATTTAACTTTGGCGAAGTTTTGCATCAAGCATACGATACGCTGTTGCGTACGCATCCTCCTTCGCCGATTGCTCGGCTATGGAGGACTGGCTGGGGGCCTTTCGGGCGACCCCAACTCCTCGGATTGGAGCGGCGGTCGCGGGGCGACCGCCCTACCTTGCGTTCCGAGGTTCTGGCCTTGGCCTTGGCGACGGTCACGCGGGACGCGTGACCCTACCTGGCTTCGGCCCGGTGGCGGGTACTTGGTGCCGCTTCTCGCCACGTGATCGCGTCACGAAAAGCCGTACCCGCCGATGTCAAAGAACCATTTGTTCCCCAGTCTTCAGGAACGCGATGGATTATACCCCATCCCCCGTCCGAAAACAAGCCGGAAATGAAATTTTGCGGAATCGCGAGAACATTGCCCAGAGCAATTCCCACTCATTCAAACATTGGAATTCGGGTCAGACCTATTTTCCAATGTTCATACAGCCATGGTTCGTGTAATTTCATACGAACCGTAATCTCATCCAAATCTAAGCGGCTTCATTAATTCGGATGCGCAAGATTTGGCAATAGTTCAATGTGGTCACACTGGTTCATCCGACGTATTGACCGCCAAAGCGCGAAGCGCGGCGGCGGCTACGGTTGCTCACCCCGCCCGCGCGGGTAATCTGGATGTTCCAAATCAAAACGGCATACACCGCTTTTCATCGGAACAAGGCCATTGTACCAAAACGCCCCTGCCGGCGGCAAGGGCGAATTATGGTGGCAAAATTTTAATTTTGGGCAGACGATTTTTACGGCAACCGAATAAGTATGTCCGCCGCAGGAATCTGGAGCCGGGAAAATGCAAATAGTGCCCGCCCAAGGTCTTTCAGCGATGCTCCAACATGACAGACGACACTATCGTCGATGATGATGAAGCGGTCATGCGCCCCCTTGTATGGCTTGACAACGATCGGTTCGTACTGCGCGTTATAACGGTTTATGTCGAGCTGTAGTTTGCGAGTAACCTTCTTCGTATAGATGGTCGCCACGACACCCTTAGTCCGCGCGCCAAGCATGGTCAAAACGGTCTCGTCAATCCAATTGTCAATTACAACGATCGACTTCTTCGCGCTCCTTACGATCTTCATCGTTGTCGCGTAGGCATCGCATATCTGGCCCTCGAAAAGAACTCCTTCAACTGGCGGCAAGGCGGTTTTGACGAACACGGAAACTTCGTGCTCAAGATGCTCGATACGCTCTCCCTGCCTTGCGAAACCTTCATCTACGCGGCGCTCAAGTTTGGCGAGCCGTGCGTTTTCGGAAACACTACGCAAGAGATGGTCTCGCAAGATACGTGTCGCCCATTGGCGAAACCGTGTGCCGACCAATGACTTAATCCGATATCCGACGGAAATGATCACATCGAGACTGTAGAATGCAACAGGTTTGTCGGAAAAAGGAATATGCAAAAAATGCATATTGCTTTCCTTGTCGACTTCGCCCTCTTTGAATACATGAGATATGTGCCGAGCGACCACAGACTGGTCGCGTTGGAACAACTGAACCATCTGCGCTTGCGACAACCAGACGGTCTCGTTCTCCAAACGAACGTCCAGCCGGATTGTTTCATTCGGCTGGTAAACAATTATCTCGTTATCAGTTGCCATATCCTTTACGTGACGCTATCCCAAACGCGGCAACGAACGGTCACGCGGGACGCGTGACCCTACCGCCCGCGCGGGTAATCTGTCTTGCCCCAGCCCTTGCGAGGCCAAAGCGTCTGGATTATACCCCATCCCCCGTCCGAAAACAAGCCGGAAATCAAATTTTGCGGAATCGCGAGAACATTGCCCAGAGCAATTCCCACTCATTCAAACATTGGAATTCGGGTCAGCAACTGTAATTTTTCAGCGGGGAATTCTGTGTGTTAGGTGACGAGTTCTTGTAGGGGTTCGATGCGGAAGGTTGGCGCTTATGTCTGGTTGCAAACAGGCGTTCGCCCGTCCAGCCAGCGCTATTTATGGCGCGCTGGCCGGACGTCCGCCTGTTCACAACCAGTACGTGGCAAGATAAAGGGTACGCGTTGCAAACAGGCGGCTTCAAATGCCGCCTGTTCACAACGCGCGGCCGTATGGCCGTTTCGCCCTGGAACGACTATGCCGTTTTCTTCTTCCGACCGGCCCTGGTGTTCTTCTTCGTGGATTCCGGTTCCGGCTTGGGCGTAAAGTTCGGGTCTCTTGCGATTCGGTTCAAGAGCGACAGCAGCTTGCGCATGGTCGGAACCATTGCCCATTTGTGGAGATGCCCCTCTGCGCGCTTCTTGTGGTAGTATGCGCCGAGAATCGAGTTCCACTGGATCGATGCGAGGCA
>Ga0310786_10012161_pt1 | contig 10676 bp, 12 predicted proteins | sample AusTroGonzalo_MG_FD_203881 | JGI IMG/M metagenome (GOLD analysis project Ga0310786, IMG submission 203881) | Bovine rumen microbial communities from tropical cattle in Woodstock, Queensland, Australia - Gonzalo_03 (v2) (version 2) | ecosystem: Host-associated > Mammals > Digestive system >...
AAAAAACAGACACCACTTTTTTGTGATGTCTGCTTTGTGTCTTTTCAAGTTACCATTTTTTATCAAAAATGAGTTTTCTATATAACTTCATTTTTGACTTTTTAAAATAACTTTTTTTGTTTTATAGTTACATTTTTTTAGTACCAAATCAGTTCTTGTCTTTCTTTTTGATACTTTCTTTTATAACCTCAATTGTTGAGGAAATTTCCTCTTTTTTTGCAGAAATCGTGTTTTCGATTTCGTCTTTTAACTCAGTATATGTCTTTTTTTGCTTCAATTTCAAAAAGCCCATTGACAACAAAACCGCAAGGAGCATTGATAGCCCCTCAACCACAATTTTTATGTCAAAATTAATTCCAAGAAAACCAAAAGCAACCTCCATAACAGCAATCACAAATGCCAAAACAAAAATTATATTTTTTGTAATTTTGGCACTATTTGCAGAGTAGTTATCAGCATTTTGTTTTGTGTTTTCTTCTTGTTCCTCTTGACAAAAATGTTCTTCTTTTGTGTCAAGATTGTCTTTTTCAAAGTTATTCATTGCTCTACTCTTTTTTACGCCTTTTAGATCCTTTTGTTGCTTTTTGTTCTTAAGACTGCTGAGCGGATTTCTTTTATTTCTTCTTTTATATCCTCAACGATGTCAAGGTGATTATTTAGTTTTTGGATGGTATCTTGATATTTTTTTTCTCGCTTTGCACTGTCTTTTAGTTGATATATAAGCAGTCCCACAAAAAGGGCCGACCATATACCATTTGTCAGTGCAAGTTCCATAATTTTTTGAAACATATTTTCTCTTTTTCTTTTACAAAAAAAGTCCTAGCGTTAACTAATCCCCAAACAGGTTTTTGTAGTCAAAAATTTTGTCTAAGTTGTCACCAGCAAAACAGTTCTTTGTGCCATCACTGGATGATTCTTCATTGCTACTACTTTCAAGATTAAAAAGTCTCTCGTCGCCTTTGCACTCTTCACTGAGAGTTGATTTTTGCCCCTCTTTTTGTTGTTCTTCAAAAAAGGTTATCACTCGATTACAAAACTTGTCGTCAAATCTATATTGGTTCATATATTTTTCTCCTAGTTTTCGGTTTAATAAAGAAAATTGCATCTTCAAATCATTTTCGCTCAAAACTTCACGCAATTTATTTACGCCTCAACATTAAAAATTAACTCTGGCGAGGTAATAATCACCAAGCCCTCATTGCTCTCAAACTTAACTTCAAACTCATGCCCTGGCAGGTTAACATCAATTGCCTTATAAACGTTTATACCAGACAAAGAAAAAGTTTTTGACCCCTTGTCACTTGTAAATACAACTGACATATTTTCGCAATTTAAGTGCAAATTTATCTTCTTCAAAATCTTCAGTTTTGACTTATCGCCCAAGGTGATTTTTCCTGATTGCCAAATCTTTTTCTTGACAAAAAGCGTCTCACTTGGATCACACACCTCAAAAAGATATTTGTCGGTTGTGCCTGCAAAGTCGTAGGCAATGCAAACAAGTTTTGAGAGTAGCAAATCTTGCAGTGGGTACATACACAAAATGTCGTTGCTTCTGTGGACTACAACAGATTTTGACTCAATATTATACTCGATCATTGCATTGTTATGCCTTGAGTTAGAGCCGTCATTTCCATCGCCAAAATCAAGCCTACAAGCGATAAAAATTTTGTTTTCAAAAGCGCAAGTATTTATGTACTTTTGAAGTTGTGAAAAGAGCAATTTTGAAATTTTAAGATCAATTTTTTCTACTTTGTAACCATCAAATTTATAAAAGCCGTCACAGGACAAAAAGAAAATATTTTCGCCTGAGACAACTGCCGTTTCGGTATATATTCTTGAGGTTGTAGAAAACACTTGTGATACAACAAATTTTGATGAATTTGAATAAGATGAAATTTTAAAAATGCCGTATTCGTTAAAAACATAGACGTTGCCTAAAAACGAAAACACCACTTTGTTTTCGCCCTTTGTGAGTCCCAAGTCTATCTCACCTGCTCCGTCAACACTTGAGTCATCTGCAGTCCAGTCAAGAGGATTTGTGTTTGACGAATATCTCACCAAGTTTGTTTTTGAAGCATCTATTGCAAAAAGTCTGCCTTCGTGCAAACATATAGACAAAAATGTTGGAGCGGTTGACACTTGATAAGGTGCAGAGTCACAATACCAAACAAGCATATTTGTGTTTGGAGCGCAAAATGCTATGACATCTTGGCCATTTACCCTAAACATAATCGATGTGGGCGTTGTGTTAAAGGTATAATTGCCTATCAAGTGAAAATTGGTGTCTGCACCAAAAACGTTGCAATAATACAGTTTTTTGTCGGACATATAGGCTATTAGCATATACATATATTTTGAGTTGACTGTGCTATAGTATTTGTATCTCCAAATTTTTATAAATGCACTTCCACCAAGTGCTGAGTAATTTAGCGACCTTGTGCAAGTGTCGCTTGTTGACTGAGAGGTTGGAAGTACCAAATATCTTAAGCCACTTGATGATGTTAAACTTCCGTTTTCGCTCTTAAAATTGACATTTAGTCTTGGTTTGCCCTCTATGATGTTATTTGCATCTTCGTCATAGTTTATGTTAGAGCCCAAATTGCAGTCAAGTTTAAGTCGCTTTTCTTTGAAGATTGGGAGTTGGGTTGTTTTCTTTTTGTAAAACATATCCTAGCACCACCTTTTTGCTGGCATTACAACCTGTTTTTTTGACCTCATGTCACCCTTTAAGCCTTCATAAAAACGCTTTTCAAAGATTTGAGCATCATCTAGCACATTTTTAAGAAATTTGTATTCCATACAAACGCCCAAAGCAAGTGTTCTTTCACTTACTCGACCGGCAAAGATATTTATGTCATCAGTGTCGTCAAAGTCCTCTGGAAAAATGCTATATTCTATCTCGCCCTCGCCTACAAAATCTGTTAAAACTTTTTCGTCCAAAATTTTAAACTTGCAAGGCGCACCATTTTGAAAAACCTTCAAAATTCCGCTTGGCTCAAAAGTTAAGTCATCTAAGTCAAAACTTTTATCGCTATCAAAAGTGACAGTTTCACGATGCTTTATTGCAATATATTCTCCACAAATCTCCTTGACAACAATGTTGAAGGCTTTTAGCAAAAGTGCATATTCACTTTGAATCGAGGCACTTGGAAGTGTGGAGTTGTTTTCGTTGAAATAATAGTCAAAAGATGTGGCAAGATCTAGATAAGTACTGGCACACTGTAGTACGCTTAAAACTTTCATATAAAACTATGCCTCCTTTTTTTTATTTTTAAAGCCATATTGTTTTTTGGGAGGAGTCAAAAGAAATATCGTCTGCGTTATGACTATCAAGATATTCAATGTATGCCTTTAGTTTTTGGTCTGCAAAATCTCTTAGATGCTCATTGTTTTTTTGGTCTATCTTGCGGTTGTTATCCTCAATTGACTTAAAAATGTTTTTAGCAAATTTTGATTGAGTTTCCACCGCCTTTTTGATTGTTTTGGCATCTAGTCTACTCCCTACCACAAAGCAAAGGCTATTGTAATTAAATCTTGTGTCATGCACCTCAAAGATTTTTTTTGTTGTGTTGTAATATATGACATAAAATCTATTTATATATTTTATTCTGTCTGCTATATGATAAAAATCATCTTCGATCAAACGATATTTCATTTTGTCCTCAATTTTTTAAAACACAGTTTTTATGACAAACTTGAAGCGTTGACAGTTTCGTAATTGTCATTAAAATCAGCAAGAGTTGAACTAATAGTATTAAGTGGGTTTGTAACACTTGAACTGATGTTTGAAATCTTGCCTTGTGCACCTGGTCTATCGCAGATAAGTTCTGCATATTTGACAAGGGTTGCAGTATAAGTTGGAGTTGTTGCACTTGGAATAAGCACATTGCCGTTTTCGCCTTCGATCCATTCCCAATCACAAAGTTGGTGAATATTGAAGTCTTTTGTGTTGAGAAGATACATTGTGCCATCGTCAACAAATCTTTCGTATACCATAGGGATACCAGCAAAAGATATTGCCTTGTAACCACCATTTAAGGTTTCGACGTCGATATTGCGTCTGTTTGCACTTGCGTATGCTTGGTAAGCGTTTCTTACGTCGTTTGACACTGCGATAAAGTCAACTTGGTTGCCACTTTGTTCTTCGATAGCATTGAGTGCCTTTTGAATCATAATGTCAGATATTTCAGTTGAATTTCCGCCGTTTGTGTCGATATATGGATAAAGCCATGGATAGTCTGTTCTATCTACACCGTATAACATTTTGTTGCCACTTGATGTGTCAAAAAGTCTTTTGATACCCGTGATTTCAGCGTCTTTGCTGCCTGAAGCATATGCAACATGAGTTGCAGCAACATTTGCGTCCCAAGCGGTAGAACAATAAACTTTTTTGTTTGCTCTATCAACATAAGTTACAACAAGTCCTGTTTGGACTGCACTTGATCCGTTGTAGATATCAATTTTCATACCTTCAACAAAGTTTTTGACTGAGTCAAATGTAACAACACCAGTTGTTACGTCTGTGATTGCGCCAAGTTTTGCTGTTCCGTCGCCATAAACCATACGTCCAAGGTTGAAACTGCTTGACTTGATCAAAGACTCCATTTCGTCATTAAGAAGATTTACGAATGCGCCTTTTTGGCTGATACTTGCCCTTATTGCTTTGTCAGAAAGTGCTATTGTGCCATAAAGGTTTTTAAGTGAAGACTTAAATTGCAAGTGGCTGTGACCAGTAGCACTTGGTAGTGTTCCTGTTTCACTTCCAGCACCTATTCCACCGTTTATTCCATATGGAGCAAGTTTGATAATTTCCTTACCATAAACATCTTTTGAAGTTTGGTTGATTTTGCCAAGAAATGCGTTTGCATTTATATTTAATTGTTCGGCAATAACATCCAAATAAACTGATTTGAGTGCGTTTTCTGCACTTGATAATGTAATCATATTTTTTCTCCTAGTTTTAAAAAAAGTAAATTTGTGACTATTTTTTTGTCACTTTTCAAAACCTCAAAAATACAAAAAAAATTTTGTGAGGTTTCTTAGTCAAAAATATTCAACAAAAAATTTGTGAGTTGAAGTTTTTATAAAAACCTCAATTGTTCACAAAGTGTTTAAAAAAATATTTATTTTTTATTTTGCTACCCCATCTGCGCTTTTTGGTTAGCAAAAAAAATTTTGATTATTTTTGACTGTTTTTTTTGGAGCCTTGCATTCAAAAAAATTGTTCCGCCCTAGTTTTCCTTACGCAAAGTGCTTTGCCGTGGCTACAAGATTTTTTGATTTTTAGGTTGTTCCAAATTATTTTTTGTGTGTGTGATTGTTGTCAAAAAAAGCAACTAGCCTTGAAAAAAATTCTCAACTACTTGCTTTTTTTAAAAATATTAAATTTATATTTTTATTATACAACATATTTTTTTTGTTTGTTACAAAGAGTGCCAAAAATTTTGTGTATTCTACAATGCTTCGGCATTAGAAAACAAATCTGCGTTTTCACCCGAAAAAACTTCCTTCAAGTTTTCTTCATCAGCATCTGCCATGGCTTTTTTGAGTTCTACAAACGCTTTGTCGCTCTGTTGTTTTTGTTCTATCTCACGATAATCGCTCTCGTGCGCCTGATTAAACCTTTCGGCATAAACATTCATAATGGCATTTGCTTCGTATTTTTCCAGCCCATCTATATCAAAACGTGCAAAACGCTCTTCGTCAGGATATCTTCTGCCCTCATCATAAACACCAAAAAAGTTTAAGCCTTTTTGCCTCAAAATATTTTCTTCACCAAATTGTTTTATAAGTTTTATGCCATTTAGACCTTGTTTTGTTAGGGCAAGAGGCGAAAAGCATTCCTCATGACCATTTATCAAACTTTTGACTTGCTCTGGAGTATAAAAAATAAGTTTGTCTCTCATAAATCCTGTCACATTTTCATATTTTTCATATGTAACTTTGTCACACGTGTCATCACTTTGTGCTTTTGCACCTGTTTTGGTAGTTTTTGAGTCTTCCAAGTCTTTGTCTTGTTTTGGGTGCTTTATATTTGAGATAATATCAACTACCTTCTCACTGCAATTTCTTAATAATTCTTGTGGAATATCACGAAAGAAAAAATTAGCCGTACCACTCAAGTGCTTTCTAGTTCTTGCCCCCCACTGCGAAACAGTGTCAAAAAAGTCACGTTTTGCTTCTACCTTATCTTGACTTTTAAGAAGTCCAAGTCTGCTTATTTTTAGCATATTATAAAACGACGAATTGTCGGCGTCGATTTCCTCCAAACTTGCCTCCCACGCATCGTCAACATATTTTGTTGAACGCAGACTATAAAAAGACAATTTTCTGGCTACAGCACCAAAGGTTGTACAAAACTGAACAACGTGCCTCATTTCGTGCATAAGTGTAAGATAAATATCTTTTGGATCATCTGTAAGTGCAAATGCAATAGGCATTGACACGGCGTTGTAAACTGGCCACATAGAACTAAGTGAGTTGACCCCAGTTGAAAAGCCAAATTGTGTATCGTGAGGGTCAAGTTTAAATTTTTTTGAGTACATATGGTTGACGTTGCTAAAAGCCTTGGTTACAAAATCAATTCTCTCTTGTGGAGAAAAATTTGAATAGTTACTATCCTTTGCCCACTTCAAGTGGTCATAGATTTTTTGTCTATAAATATTTAAATCTCTTTTTGAGTGATACTCTTCTATATCTTTTTTTGCCATATTTACACCCTCACTATTTGTATTTTATATTATATAGCAAAAAGAGATTTTTGTCAAAATAGAGGAGTGTTGACTTGTATTTTTTGTGGGTTTTAAACCTCAAACATATCTTCTACAAGACTTGTTGCGTCACGAATAGTTTTTGGTTTTTGTTTTGGTGTTAGTAGCACACTTGCACCTGTTGACTTGTTGATAAGACTTGGCGAAGCACTTTTATTTAGCGACGAAAAGTAGTCTGCCAAAATCTTGTTTTTTATTTCCTCATTTGAAAAAATGTATTTTTTGAGAAATTCTTCATCACTGGCAATTGCAGTTTTGTCCACAAAATTTTCTTTTGCAAATTTTGTCCAAGCACTGTCCATAGGGTCAGCACTTTTTGAAATTTCACTATCAGTTTTTATGATATCGGCTAGTTGCGTTGCATATTCTCTTGCCTTTGGCACTTTTTCAAAAAAATCCTCCACTTTTTTATTCCACGAGTTTATTGCATCAAGTTCAAGTTTTGATGACGACTCACCATCAGTTTTCTTTTGAAGTTGCGATAGCATTTGACATTTTTTTGTATAATCCGCCTGTAGCATATTGTACGCCTTGACAAGATCCTCTGTGTCACGAAACTTTCCGCCAAGAAGTGCGTCAACGGAAGTACTTTTTTCACCCTCAATCTTTGAGTCACTTTCCATAATGTCAGGTTTTTCTTGCGTGATGTTATCCAAATTTGTTACCTCACTTTTAAATTTTAAGTTTTTGTTAGTTTTTATTAATTTTTGTTAGTTTTTTCAATATTTTTTATAAAAATTCTTAAGTTGTTATATATTCTTATAGTTTTTTATAGGTTTTTCTTAGTTTTTATTGGATTTTTTGTAGGTTTATCATCGAGAATTTTATGTTTTTATAGTTTTTTGTTGGTTTTTGTTAGTTTTTATCCTCATTTTGATTGTTCACAAAACTTTTGTGTGCTTTGATGTGGCTCAAAAGTTTTTCTTGAAGGTTTCTATCTTCAGCCATAAAATTTTCAAAATCTTTTGAAAGCATAAATGCGATGTGACAGTCAATGTGCGTTTTGTGGTCATCAATTTCAAGAATTTGTGGCTTAAAATCTTTGTCGGCTACAAAACACATATTTTCTTTTTCTGCACGATTTTTTTGAAGTGATGTCAAGTCAATATTATTATTTGCAACCCCTAGGCTAAAGACTTCTAGAATTTTTGCTTTTGTTTCTTGTGGGAGTTTTCCACTTTCGTCATTTAGGAGACCTAGTTCAACAAGGCGCATCACCTGCTCACGCTTAGACACAGCGCTTGTGTTTTGGTCACTCAAAACCTCAATGCAAATATCTTCGCCAGAAATATCCGAGTTCTTCCAATAAAAACTCTCAACAGATCCATTGCTGTTTGAATTTTTCACAAGTCTTGGTGTTATGGCATATTGCTTGTACAATTTCAAGATGTGTTTGCACACTGACTTTATGGCATCTTTTATGTTGTCAGCACACGCCTTTAGCCTTGCAGAATCTTGCTCAAACATAAGTTCTAAGGCCGTTCCAGACAAGTTTTTTGACCAAGTAGACGACGTTAACACACTTGACACGCCACTAATTTCTGAAAACTCAGACAAGAGTTTTTCTTCTTCTTTTTCAAAATCTGCTGGGAGTGAATCACCCTGCATCATTTTTGGAGCAGTTGAGCCTTGCCTATAAACAAGCACCTTGCCAGGTGACAAGCCCTCTTCTTCAAGGTTTTCAATGTCAACTGAGCCGTCTTCCACCATGAGTACACCCATAGAAAGTCTGTTTAGATATTCATGTTTTCTGTTTTTTACAGCGTTGTACGCACGTTGAATAGGAATGAGTCTTTCAACAATACTTGTACCCCAAAACGAACCTGGTTGTCTTATGCACACTTGTCTTACAAACGGAAATCCTCTCTTGCCGTCGAAGTTATTTATGTAAGGGAGTTCCCCCACATACAAAAGTTTGTCACCACAAACAATTGTTAGTCTGCCGTTTGGAAATTCCTGCGACTTTTGCTCGTATCGTTCGATCACAATTTCTTGATTGTGCTTTATGCCATTTATGACCTTTGAGGCAGTGCCTCTAACACCTAGTCCACCCACATTGTATGCGTTTGAGAGAGAATAAACATCAATATCACGCCCCTCAACATCAACGCCCCAAATATTTTTTATGTCACGAACGTCATATGCTTTTGCGTGAATAATGCTTGACAGGTCGTCAATATCCCCTGCACAGTTATTGTCTGGAAAAATTTCATAAGGCGATACAACACAAACTTCCACATCGCCCTCGTGAACTTTTGTCAAGTTGTTCTCAACATAAACTGACTTGCCAAGATTTGCATTCCATATAACCTTATAAAAACTTGTTCCCGTTAGTTCACTCCAAGCAGTTGCCTCATTTACTAGTTTTTCAAAATTTATATTTTCTGTTGCTTGAAACAAAACGTCACGAGCCAGTTTTGCAACTTTTACATCTCCATCTTCAGCACTTGACGGAACAACATTTACCTTTGGCATAATACTTGCAAGTTTTGACATCCTTGACTCAAGAATAACTGCAATGTGATTGAATATTTCTCGCTCTTGCCAAAAATATTGCTTGTCATATTCCTCAATATCTCCAAGTTTGTTTATTGAAGAATATTGATTGCCCATAACATAATTTGTATTTAATTTCCAAATTGCCTCAAAGTTTTTTCTTGCCTTTTGTCTTGCATAAAAATCTTGTTTGACATCATTTACAAGATCCTCAACATACATTTTCTTTTTCATATTTTCTCCTCTTTTTTAAAAAAAATTGTTTTTTTTGTTTTTTTGATTTTTGTATAATTTTTGCTGTTTTTGCATGATTTTGTGTAGTTTTTTCTCTATTTTGCATGATTTTTGTATGATTTTAGTCAATTTTTAACAGTTTTTATCATATTTTTAATTTTTTATTAATGTAATTTTTTAAAAAATCTACTCCAAAATTTTTAGATTTCTGCAAACATTTTTTGGACTCTTTGGTGTAAAGAGCACGGCAAGATTTTTGTAAAAATCTTCTGCGCACCTCTTGCAAAATTTGACATTATTAAAAAACCGTTTGTCAAAGTCAACTTCAAATCCGTCATCAAATTTCTTTTTGCAACAAAAGCAAAAAATAGGCTTTGTCACTTTTTCAATCTTCATGCTCATCCTCCTCTTTCAAAAGTTTTATAAGCCTGTCACGCTCCAGTTTCAATTCTTCATCTGTCATGTTGTGATATTTGTTATCATTGGGACTTTGCATTTCGATAAGAACTTTGAGAGCGTTTATATCAGGTGCAACTTCTTTTTTTGTAACCTTTCTTTTAACAAGCCTTATGTCACCATTTTCCTCACCACAAAATTCTTCAGTAATTTCCTCCAAAACAAATCCTTGTGCGCGTTTTTCAAGCGTTGACTTGACTATGTCACCGCCAAGCATGTTGGTATCATTTTTTTTACCAAAAATTTTTTGCATAAAAAACAACCTCTTACCCCCTTTTTTATTTATTGCCTTCAAAAAAGGCACAAACAAATTTGTTTGAGCCTTTGATTTTTTCACAAAGTTATGTTTTTTTTGCTGTATGCAACTTTTTGACCATTTTTGTTATATTAATTTTTTTGCCTTAATTCAAAATAACTATATCTTTATTTGCTACAAAAAAACTTACCTTTTGCCATATTATATCAACAAGATATATTTTGTTTCTACCCCGAGTGCCATTTTTTTAACAAAACTTGTTGTGAGAATTTTTTCGTATGATAGAGTTTAGGTGCTTTTCTACAATAGTTTTTGGGCTTTCCCTTTCAAACTGCAAATTATTTTTTAGCGACATAATATAGTACCTAAGTTCGTCAAGACAGTGGTCGTCATTTTTTACGGGTCTATCGCCACTGCCCCAAAAATAAGTTTTTATTTCTCTTATCAAATTTGGACAAGTTTTA
>Ga0310786_10012162_pt1 | contig 10676 bp, 8 predicted proteins | sample AusTroGonzalo_MG_FD_203881 | JGI IMG/M metagenome (GOLD analysis project Ga0310786, IMG submission 203881) | Bovine rumen microbial communities from tropical cattle in Woodstock, Queensland, Australia - Gonzalo_03 (v2) (version 2) | ecosystem: Host-associated > Mammals > Digestive system >...
AGCTCACGCGCCGAATAGAGGGTACCAAGTTCTGTGGGGAAGGTGATATACACCAGTCCCGGGTGGACAGCATGATCCTTATTGCCGTCGTGCATGTAGTCATCAAGGTATTTATCCAGTACGGCCGCCTCCAGCTTGCCATCGGTATCAGGGAGGGTGATGATCTTATGCTCAGTGAACTCTACGGCACCTGCCTCGTGGACATTGATATGTCCGCTGCCCACACAGATGACACCCTCATACTGATAGAGCATCGAGTCGATGGTAGTGGCATTGGTCTGAGTACCACCAGTCAGGAAGAAAATCTGGGCATCGGGCAGTCCGCAAGCCTCTCGGATGCGGTCTTTAGCACGCTCGCTGAACGCATCGAAACCATAGGGTGTCGGTTTAGCATCGTTGTATTTTACCAGATTGTCGAGTACTTGCTGACAAGCCCCGTTATTATAGTCACATTCGAATGAAATCATGATGGTCTTATCTTATTTTGGCTGCAAAGATAATCATTTTCAGTCATTTACTTGCAAACATCAGACTTATTTTGTACTTTTGCAACTTCAAACTCTCTTTTAATGATGGTGAGTGGACTGAGATATACTTTTCTAACGCTAGTTTTGATAGGACTGACATTGCTGTTCTCTTCGTGGAACGAAGAAGAACTTCGTGCTATTGTCGGACCACTTCCGCCAGAGCCGGATTACAGCGATTCCACCCAGTGGTTCATCCTGAACCGAGGTGGGGAGGCCGATCTCTTCTATATCATCTCTACTGAAACGGACGATCATATGATGGGTGAAGATACCTGTCATCTGGCAGATACCCACGATCCAGCATCACGCAAGAATATGTTGAAGGAGATGGTGGCTGTCGATTCGTTCTATTCAGGGAAGCTGAACTATTTCTCACCCTATTACCGACAAGTTTCCATGCATTCCTGGGCTACACCAGACAAGGCGTTTGTACGGTTACCCATTTCCGTTGAAGACGTGATGCATAGCTGGGATTATTATCTGAAGTACTTGAACCAAGGGCGTCCGTTTATCATTGCCGGATACAGCCAGGGGGCCGCCGCCACCTTAGATATTGTGAAGGCAATGCCGGATAGTGTCCGCAGCCGACTGGTTGCAGCCTATGTCATCGGTTTCAAAGTGACTCAGGAAGATGTGGACACCCATGCGAATATCAAATTGGCCCAGGGTGCTACAGATACAGGTGTGCTCATCTGTTTCAACTCCCTCAAAGCGCCGGAGTCGATTCTTTATGTCAGTGAAGGTAATGTGGCATGCATCAATCCTGTCAACTGGCATACCGATAGTGTCAAGACACCATTCGTGCTCTATGGACATCGGGGGAACGATACATTGTCCGTGCGGTGTGATACGGTGAGTCATCATCTCATTGTGGAAGGCTACACCAAACATCGTCCCCTGCCATTGATCGGCAAACCAGGCAACTATCATAACATGGAACTGAAGTTCTATTATCCGTATATCCGGAAGAATATGGCCGACCGTGTGGCAGCATTCCTAGCGAAGAAAAAGGAAGAGTGAGATTTGCGCCTCACTCTTTTGGTAATGTCATCACGAATCGGGCACCGCCTTTATAGCTAGTATCGAGCACGATGTCACCGCCTAAGCGACGGGCGATGCTGCGGGCTACCGTCAGACCGATACCTGTACCGTCGTAGTACTCATCCAACTGCACAAACTCATCGAAGATATGTTCTGCCTCTTTGGCTGGAACACCGATACCTGTATCTTCTACGATGAAATCAATGCGCTTTGGCTGTTGCTGGATGACCAGACGGACCTTGCCTTCCTTGGTGAACTTGCGGGCATTGTCGAGCAACAGAGTGAGCGCTTTAATGGCGGATTGCTGGTTGGTATGCACGATGGTCTCTGCCTGTTTGTCAGCCTGTAGCTGGAACTTGATGTGCGTATCTTGTTGGACACCGGCATGTTCTGCCGCCTGAGTGGCAATCGCCAGTGCAGCGATATCGTCGTTACGTTCGATGACCTGACGGCTGTTGGCATCAGAGAGCTCCAGCATCTTGTTCACTAAGCCGGTGATACGCTCTGTACTCTCGGAGATACGCTGTTGGATGTCGGCTTTCTCCTCTGACTGAAGCACCATATCGGGTGTAGTGAGGATCTGGGTGAAACCATTGAGAATATTCAGTGGCGTCCGGAACTCATGGGAGATCTGTTGGATGAAGTTGGTCTTCATCTTTGACGATTCCTCGGCACGGGCATTGGCTATCATTAGCTCTTGGTTTTTCTGAGCCAAACGCTTAGCAGCCCGATGACGGAAGTACATGAAGAGCAACAGCACCAACATGAGCAGACCGATGATGAGGGTTACGAAGCGGGATCGCTCAAGCTGTCCCTTCATGCGGAGTTCATCAACCAGGAAGAGGGTGTTCAACTCGTCAAGCTGCATGCGTACGTCCTTTGAGAAAGTGGAATCCTTGTGAAGATACATCTTCTGATAAAGCAGGGCGGCCTCACGATCCCTGCCGACTGCCAATAGTGCTTCACCACGCTGGCGCTGAGCCATCGGCCACCAGTCGAGGTCCATCATCGGTTCATAGAGGTCAGTATAGGCTACGGCTTTTTTGATATCACCTTCCTTCATCGCCAGACGAGCCTGATGCACCTGCATCTGATAGGTGAGATAGGGGTCTTTGATCTGCTCGTTGAGCTGTTCACATGCTGCCAGTTCTTTGGCGGCGGCTGCGAGACTGTCGCTACCGATGAGTGCACTGGCATACCAGAGGTGTTGTTCCATATCATAGACATTCATCTTACCAATTCCTGGCTTCTCTAGAGCTTTGATATGTTCCAGGTGCTGGCGCCATTCCTTACAGATAGCCAGCTCACGGGGATAGTCTTGGATTTGATCCAGTTCCTGAGCCATGTAGAAGTAGGCACTCAGCAACTCGTTCTTGGTGACGTCGGGTATCTCCTTCATCAGACGGATACTCCGGTCGAGTGCCTTGACTGACTGTTGGTGGTCGATGTTATCGTAGATCACACCGATCTGCTGGTAGGCGAGTGCCCGTCCGAGGGTGTTATCCTGTTTCTGGGCGTACTCCTGCATCTGTTCGGCTTCACGGAGGGCGGTCTGCGTACGACTGGTATAAGAACAACTCTCGATGATGTCGCGCCAGGCTTTATAGAACGAATCCCAAAGTTCATGCTTCTCCATCCAGTCTTTCTGTTCCCTGGCCTCTTTTTCCAAGCGCATCCAGTCCTCGGAGTTATAGATCAGGGTCAGACGTTTGTTACGCCCTGTCTCCTCATAAGCCAGATTGCCCTCTTTCTGGGCGTATTGGATCCATTCATCACAGATGCTGAGCACCGTGTTCACCTCCCCCGACCACTCAGTCTCGTTCACTAAGTTCTCATAGGCTTTCAATTTCTTTTCCCCTGTGAGACCAGTGATGGGAACTGTTGCCCCCACAGTGAGGACAGTCAACAAGGTAATGGCGAAACAGAATACTCTTCTCATGCAAGTTTGTTATTTCTTCTTTATATTTATAGAGATTCGAGCATACGCTTGATCACTACTGAACAGCTGATCTCACGGTTGGCAGCCTCAGGAATGACAATAGAGTTGGGTGACTCGATGACATCATCGGTGACGATGAGGTTACGGCGCACGGGCAGACAATGCATAAACTTTCCATTGTTAGTCCACGACATGTGCTCGGTATCGACTGTCCATGACATATCCTTTGACGTGATCTTACCGTAGTCAGCAGGATTGGTCACACCAGGATTACTCCAGTTCTTGGCATAGATGAAATCAGCACCCTCAAAGGCTTTCTTCTGATCATATTCCACGCGGGCGTTGCCGACAAACTTCGGGTCGAGTTCATAGCCTTTAGGATGGGTGATGACGAAATCCACATCAGCTGCGTTCATCCACTGGGCGAAGCTGTTAGGTACAGCTTGCGGCAGGGCACGGCAGTGGGGAGCCCATGTTAAAACGACCTTTGGTCGCTTGGGTGTATTTGTTGCTGTGCCACAGCAACATGCTGAACCGTTCCAATATTCTTTGATAGTAATCAGGTCGGCAAAAGCCTGGAGCGGATGAACGGTGGCGGTCTCCATGGCGAACACGGGGCGACCAGAGTATTTGATGAACTGCTGCAGCACAGTCTCGGCATAGTCGTACTCCCGATCGGTCAGTCCAGCAAAGCTACGCACACCAATCAGGTCGCAGTAGCAGCCCATCACGGGGATGGCCTCTAAGAGGTGTTCACTCTTGTCACCGTCCATGATGACACCACGCTCTGTCTCCAGTTTCCAGGCACCGGCATTCACGTCGAGCACAATGACATTCATACCCAGGTTCATGGCCGCCTTCTGGGTGGAGAGACGGGTGCGCAGACTATTGTTGAAGAAGATCATCATCAGGGTCTTGTTCTTACCCAGGTGCTTATACTTATAACGGTCGTTCTTGATTTCTTGTGCCTCGGCGAGTGCCTTCTCCAGCGGGCCGATATCTTCTACATTGATAAATGTTCTCATATTACTTTTATACCTTTTTACTTTTTTACCTTTTACGGACGTGTTTGTCCTTCGCCTTCAATGAGCCACTTGTAGGTGCAGATTTCTTCGAGCGCCATGGGACCACGGGGACCGAGCTTCTGGGTGCTGATACCGATCTCTGCACCAAGACCGAACTGGGCACCATCGGTAAACGAGGTCGGTGCGTTCCAATAGACACAAGCGGCATCGACATGCGCCTGGAACTTGCGCGCTGCCTGTTCATCCATCGTCACAATAGCCTCACTGTGGCCACTGCCGTTCTCGTCGATATGATCGAGTGCCTCCTCAAGCGAACTCACGGTCTTGATGGCGAGCTTATAGTCCATAAACTCCGTACCGAAACTGTCGGCGGTGGCATGATTCAAGAGGTGAGAGGTGAGAGGAGAGAGGTGAGAGGAGAGTGCTGTATATGACTTCTCATCAGCATAAAGCGTGACGGCTGGGTCATGCGTCAGCAGGGGCTCCATCAATGTTGGCAGGTCCTCTAGGCGACTCTCATGAATGAGCAAGCAATCTAGCGCATTGCAGACGGATACACGGCGGGTCTTCGCATTATTGATGATGGCCTTTCCCATCTCCAAGTCACCGTCTTTATCGAAATAGGTGTTTACGACACCAGCACCCGTCTCGATGACAGGCACACGGGCCGTGTCTCTGACAAAGTCGATGAGCTTACGACCACCACGGGGAATGCAGAGGTCGATATAACCGACGGCATTCAGCATCTCAGCCGTTGCCTCATGAGTGGCAGGCAGCAGGGCTACGACATCCTTCGACACTCCATACTGTTCCAGCACCTCATGGATCAGAGCCACCTCCTCACGGTTACTGCAATCGGCATCTTTGCCGCCTTTCAGCACACATGCATTACCGCTCTTGAAACAGAGCGAGAAGACATCGAATGTCACATTCGGACGTGCCTCATAGATCATACCAATCACACCAAAGGGTACACTGACACGACAGAGACGCAGACCGTTGGGTAGCGTCTTCTGTTTGGTGACATGTCCCAGTGGGGTAGGCAGGGTGGCTACGTTGCGCATGTCACCGGCAATACCCTCCAGACGACTCTCCGTCAGTTGAAGACGGTCGTAGAGAGGATTCGATTGCTCCATCTTTGCCAAGTCCTGGGCGTTGGCCTTGAGGATACGCTCCTGCTGGGCCATAATTGCATCTGCAACGGCATTCAGGATATCGTTGCGCTGTGCGTCTGTCAACAGGGCCAGACTCTTGCTGGCGCGCTTTACTTTCTCAAATATCTCTTTCATTTGCATATTATTTTGGAATTGGCGTGAATTCTGTGTGTGGGGTTTGGGCTGACCTTTCTATTAGATCAACCAAGATGTTCTCGCGTTCGCCATTGGCGATGATCACACGGATGCCTGCCTGTGACACCTTGCTGGCAGTCGTATATTTCGAGTGCATGCCACCACGTCCGAAGGCACTCTTCTCAGGTTGGATATACTCACTGAGGTCACGGCCTGGAGCTACTTCCCTGATGAGCTGCGCTGCAGGATCATCTGGGTGGCGGTCATAGATACCGTCGATATTCGACAGGAGGATGAGTGTGTCGGCCTCCATCATCTGCGCGATGAGCCCAGAGAGTTCATCGTTATCGGTGAACATCAGCTCAGTGACACTCACGGTGTCGTTCTCGTTGACGATCGGCAGCACGTCGTTTTCCAGCATGACCGTCATACAGGCCCGCTGGTTGCGGTACTGCTCACCGGGTTCGAAGTTCTCCTTCATCGTCAGTACCTGTCCTACATGTACGCCGAACTCGCGGAACAGATCGTAATAAAGGCCCACGAGTTTCACCTGGCCGACAGCCGAGAAGAGCTGGCGCTGTTCCACGGAGTCGAGTGAGTGGTCAACCGTCAGTTCACGTCGTCCGCAGGCCACGGCTCCTGATGACACGAGGATGATCTCATAGTCCTGCTTCCTAAGCCAAGCTATTTGATCGACGAGGGCCGACATGCGTGTCACGTCGAGCTTCCCGTCTGCCCGTGTCAGTACGTTAGAACCGACTTTGATGACTATTCTTCTTTTCACCTTTTTTCTTTTTTACCTTTTTATCTTTATACTTTTTCTCGTCTTTACTTTTTCTCGTCCTTTTGTCTGATCTCTACACGACGGATCTTTCCGCTGATGGTCTTCGGCAATTCATCGACGAACTCGATGATACGCGGATACTTATAAGGTGCAGTCACTTTCTTCACATGCTGCTGCAGTTCCTTGATGAGATCCTCACCTGCCTTGTCCTTCCACTCCTTACCGAGTACGACCGTTGCCTTTACCACCATACCGCGAATATCGTCGGGCACACCTGTGATGGCGCACTCCACCACAGCAGGATGGGTCATCAGGGCGCTCTCCACCTCAAACGGACCAATACGGTAGCCGGAACTCTTGATTACATCGTCGATACGACCCTCAAACCAGTAGTAGCCGTCCTCATCGCGCCAGGCCATATCACCCGTGTGATACAGTCCGTCGTGCCAAGCTTCCCGGGTGAGTTCTGGGTCACGGTAGTACTCTTTAAAGAGGCCGATGGGCTTGCGGTCGCCAACACGGATCACGATCTCACCTTTCTCACCATCTTCACAAGGCGTGCCATCAGCACGAACCAGATCGATGTTATACTGTGCATTGGGGATACCCATAGAACCTGGTTTCGGTGTCATCCAGGGGAAGGTGCCAAGGGTCATGGTTGTCTCCGTCTGTCCGAAGCCCTCCATGATATTAAGACCGATCTGCTCCTTGAGCTTGTCGAAGACGGCAGGGTTCAGGGCCTCACCTGCTGTACAGCAGTATTCAAGACTCGACAGGTCATACTTCGACAGATCTTCGCGGATCATGAAGCGATAGATAGTGGGAGGTGCACAGAAACTCGTCACCTTATATTTCTCGATCTGACGCAACAGCGTGTCGGCATTGAACTTCTCATGGTCGAACACGAACACCGTTGCACCAGCAAACCACTGGCCATAGAATTTACCCCACACGGCCTTCCCCCAGCCGGTATCAGCTACTGTCAGGTGGAGTGAACCCTCGTGAAGGTTATGCCAGAACACACCTGTAGAGAGATGGCCCATGGCGTAAAGGTAATCGTGAGCCACCATCTTGGGTTCGCCACTGGTACCACTGGTGAAGTACATCAGCATCGTATCGTCGTTGCTATTTACAAAGGCAGGCTTCACGAACTTAGGTGCCTGCTTCCACTCACTTTGCCAGTCGTGGAATCCCTCGGGGATGGGCTTGCCGTGATCCGTCACCGTGATATACTGCTTCACCGTGGGACTTTCTGACATGGCGGCCTGGATCTGGCTCACCACATAGGCATCATCCACGCAGATGATGGCCTTTACAGAGGCACGGGTATTACGATAGATGATATCTTTCTTTGTCAACATGTGGGTGGCTGGAATCACGATGGCACCGATCTTGTGCAAAGCCAGCATCACCACCCACCACTCATAACGACGCTTCAGGATGAGCATCACAGGATCGTTCTTGACAATGCCTAACGACATCAGATAAGAGGCGGCCTGGTCAGTCTGCTCTTTCAGTTCACCAAAGGTGGTGCGGATCTCTTCGCCCTGATCGTTTGTCCACAGGATAGCGAGTTTCTCTGGTGCCTCTTCAGCCCACGCGTCCATCACGTCGTAGGCGAAATTGAAGTTCTCAGGGATGATGAACTCCAGATTCTTGTTATAATCCTCTACAGACGTAAACTTTGTCTGCTTCAAAAATCTCTCTATCATGTCTTGTTTAGTTTATTCTACTGTGAATGCTAAGAACTTGACGGGCTTGTCGCCGATGGCCAGCATACCATGAGGCTTACTGGAGTCGAAATAGATGCTGTCGCCCTCTTCCAGTTCGATGGTCTTGCCACCGATGTACAGTTCCATCTTGCCTTCGAGTACCATGTTGAATTCCTGTCCAGGGTGCGTGTTCTTGTAGATGGTGTGTGCGCCGGGTTTCGGCTCGACAGTGACGATGAAGACATCAGCCTTGTGATTCACGAAACCGCCGACAAGGCTTTGGTATTTGTAAGCCTTCGTGCGCTCGATGCTCATGCCCTGACCCTTGCGTGTCACATAGTACGACTTCATGTGGGGTGCCTCTGCGAATATCAGTTCCTCCGTCGATACCCCGTACTTCTTGGCAATCTTCATCAGGTTCGAAATCGTAATGTCGACCTCGCCCTTTTCTATCTTTTCATACTTCTCCACATTGATGCCGATGGTCTCTGCCATCTCGCTCACGGGAATGTCAAGCACATCGCGCAGTCCACGCAAGCGCTCACCTATCTGTTTCAGTTGTTCGTCCATAATTATCAATTATCAATTGTCAATTGTCTTTTTAGCGAATGTGTCACTTCGCTCCTGCTTTTAGTCCTCTGATAACGGCCGATGTGAAGCCTGCATGTTCCATCTCGTTGAGTCCCTTGATGGTGACACCGCTTGGCGTTGTGACGAGGTCGATAGCGGCCTCTGGATGCAAACCTGTTGCCTGTAGCAGTTCCACAGCTCCTTTGATGGTTTGCATGACAATCTGCTTGGCTTCGTCAGCCTTGAAGCCCAGTTCCACGCCACCTTCCGAGGCTGCACGGATGTAGCGCATGGCGTATGCAATACCGCAGGATGCCAGTGTTGTGCCAGCAGACAGATGGTTCTCTTCTGTGATAATCGTCTGACCCATCGAGTTGAAGAAAGCTTTAACGGTGTTCGTTTGTTCGTCGGTTGCACCCACTGGAACAACAAAGGTCATCGACTGTAACTGTGCAATGGCAATGTTGGGGATGACAAGGAACAGAGGAATCATCTGCCCTCCTTTTTCCATCCATGTCTTGATTTGTTCCGAAGAGACACCCGCAGCAACCACGATGAGCAACTGCTGCTTGTAGTCAAGCACTTCCTTGATGCCACGTAAGACGCTTTCGACAAGCCAGGGTTTTACTACTACGCACACGATGTCAGCTCCTTGGGCTGCCAGCTGGTTGCTGGGAGTGGCGGTAATGCCTTGATTGGCAAACTTCTCTCGTATGATTCGTGACGGATCGGCTACGCAGAGATCCTCGTTGTTGATATAGTCGCCTTTGATGAGGCCTTCGGTGATGGCACCGCCCATGGCTCCTGCACCGATAATGGATATCTTCATAACGTTACTAATATTTTTTCCAGTTTCTCAATAAACAAATCGGCATCAGTCTTTGTCAGACAGAGTGGCGGCAGCAGACGCAGGATATTGGTACCTGCACAGCCAGTGAAACAGTGCTCCTGGTATATGAGCGGCTGGCGGACATCCTTGTGCGGGCAGTCCAGGTCAATGCCTATCATCAGTCCGCGACCTCTCACGTCTTTGATGTGGTTTCCGCCCGTCTCCTTTAATGCTGTCGTTTTCAATTTTTCCATCAGGTAGTCACCTACTTCGCGGGCATTCTTTACCAGTGCCTCGTCCTCAAATACGTCGAGCACGGCCAGAGCTGCTGCACATGCCAGATGGTTTCCGCCAAAGGTGGTGCCTAACTGTCCGTAGACGGGCTCAAAATCGGGAGAAATCAGTACGGCACCCATGGGGAACCCGTTGGCAATGCCTTTGGCTACCGTGATGATGTCGGGCTTGATGTCTAACCACTGGTGAGCGAAGAACTTACCACTGCGGCCATAGCCACATTGTATCTCGTCACAAATCAGAATGGTGTTGTGCTCCTTACAAAGTTTCTGCACCCCTTGGGCAAACTCCTTGGAAGCCAATTTGATACCACCGACTCCTTGGATACATTCCAAGATGACTGCACATACATCGCCCTTCTGTAACTCACGCTCCCAAGCAGGCAGGTCGTTCAGCGGCAAATAGGTGACGTGGCCGTTGTCGTTGATGGGGGCAATGATTTTGGGGTTGTTGGTCACCTCCACGGCTAATGAGGTACGTCCGTGGAAAGCCTTCTCTGCACTGAGTACACGGGTGCGGCCATTTGTGAACGACGCCAGTTTCAGTGCATTCTCGTTGGCTTCTGCACCGCTGTTGATAAGAAACAGCTGGTAGTCGTCGTAGCCACTGATGCGTCCTAACCGCTTTGCCAGTTCTGCCTGTAGCTTGTTGATGACAGAATTGGAA
>Ga0310786_10012163_pt1 | contig 10675 bp, 8 predicted proteins | sample AusTroGonzalo_MG_FD_203881 | JGI IMG/M metagenome (GOLD analysis project Ga0310786, IMG submission 203881) | Bovine rumen microbial communities from tropical cattle in Woodstock, Queensland, Australia - Gonzalo_03 (v2) (version 2) | ecosystem: Host-associated > Mammals > Digestive system >...
TTATATCTCTTGTATTATTTTCTGTTTCATAATATTGATTAATATATTCTCTAATTTCTTTTTCAGCAACAGATTTAGAATAATCAAATAGGGGTTTTAATTTATATTTTCTAATATATTTTGATGCTGTTGGCTGAACTATTTGTAATTTTTTTGCTAAATGTGTTCCATTAATAATGTGATTGTGTATGATGTATTCTTTTAATAATTCTTTATTTTCTAATATATTCAAAACAAACTCTGGTATATGGTGTTTAGATATATTATCTACACCATATAAATTAATATTTGTATTTTTTGATTTATTCTTAACTGATGGTGATTGTAAAGAACATTCTACACCATATCTTTCTAAATTTGTTTGTTTTGTTTTTTCTATATTATTATAATTTTCATTACCATATTTTTTCAATTTTGTTTGTTTTGTTTTTTCTTTACATTCATTTGTTTTAGTATAATTATCTACTCCATATTTTTTTAAACAAGTTTTATTATGGTTTTCAAATGCCATTTTTTTATCTTTTTTAATATCATATTGTTTAAGTATTCTTTTAAATGTAGAAAGACTCATACCAAATTTTTTAATTAATTCATTTTGTGGCATGTTTTGATTTATATATAATTCAATAATTTCTTCTTTCGATGGTTTAAACATACTACTATTATATATCAAATATTATTCATGTCAAATAAAAAAGAAACCTCGCAATAAGCGAGGTTTCAATTTCTTCATATCTATCAAAAATTAGATGAATCTCAAATGTTCGGATACAACATGGATTTTTGCGAGATAATCAGCAGCATTACCCAAACCGTTAGCAGGGTTTGTCATAGCAACAAATCCGTAACGTGTGACCAAAGCCATAACGTTTTCGAATGTGTTTGGATCTAAGACAGTACCTGATGACATAACAGGAATATATGGGCAATAATAAGCAGCAGCTGAAATTTCATCTGCACCTTTGTAACCAATCAAGATATCATCATCAGCAGCATATGTGTTTACATATGTTTTCAATGTGTTGTTCAATGTACCAACATATTTGTTGTTTGTTGGAGCTTCAAATGAACCATCTGTTGTTCTTGCGAATTGTGAAGCACAAGCAGATTGTAACAATGACAAGATTGTATGAGAAACAACCAACCAGTTAGCTGAAGCTGTTCTGATTCTTCTTGCAATGTCATTTGAATATCTGTTAATTAAAACAGCCAAAGCAGCATGTTCATCAACAACGGATGTAGCAACACCAGAAACCAATGATTGGTCATAGTCACCACGAGCCATACCAGCGATAGCGAACAATTTGCCTAAAATTTCTTGGTCAATATCAACAACGATTTGTTGTGCCAATACTGATGTCAATTCTTGTTCTACGTTAGCACCGTATTGTGATTGAGCATCTTGCATTGCTTCCAATGTGAAGCGAGCTTTCAATCTACGTGAACCAGCTTTAACATCTTGTTTTACGAATTCGATGTTAACATCGTTTCCGCCAACACCTTCCAATACAGCTGTATCAGCAGCACCAGCCATTCCAGGTCTCATATCTTCATTACCTGAATACCATGCACCTGTCAAATATGGTGACAAAGCTTCTTGACCAGCGATGATTCCTTTACCATCAGCAGGAGAAGTTGTAGCATAACGAACTCTCATAGTTGTGATTAAGCCAGATGGGCCTGTCAAAGGTTGAACACCAACCAATTCGTGTGCCATAACTGTTGGCATAACACGTTTAATCAAAGGCATCATAACCTTGTTGATAATAGCAACATTAGCTGCTTGTGTAGCACCCATTGTTGCATGTTCTTGCAAAACTGCTCTACGAGCATTTTCCAAGACTGTTTCTGTAATACTTCTACGTGAAGCTGATTTGATGTCAGAAACCAAACCTTTTTTCATTTTGCTCCATGCAGCAGCGTTTTCTAATAAAATATTTGCCATAATTAATTTTCCTCAAAATTAAAATTTACTTTGTGCAATAATGTTCTCAATTTCTTTATTCAAATCTTCTGTGAGATTTGCTTCAGATTCTAACCTTTTCATTGCACGATTTTTGTTTTCACTTGAACCTGTCAATACGTTCAATCTCTTACTCTCACTCAATACTCTATCTTTATTTATAGTTTTAGTAGTATTTCCTTCCATAACCATAGGAACATACTTCTTTAATGACTCAACTAATTGATTAGTTGGTACGTCTTTAACTAATCTTTTTACCATTTCTTGCTTTGAAGCAGGCAAATGAGAAATAGATTCATTAATCATTTTAGAACGAGTTAATGAAGAATTTACAACTTTCAATTCTTTATTTTCCTTCAATAACTTTTCATTCATTTCTTCTGTTACTTTTTGTGAATGTAACAATTTGTTGTTTGAAGCTTTAACTGATTCTAACAAACCTTTAACAACTTTATCTTCATTAAAGAATTTAACAGCGAATTCTTTAGCAAATGCTTCAAAGATTTTTGAACCAAATGATTTCTTTCTTGATTCAGCAATATCTTTTCTAAATTCTGTTAATTCACGTTTTACATTTTCTTCAATGAATTTGCTCATTTTATCTGCAGCTTCTGTAAAGAATTGTTTCTTTGCTTCAGCAACTTTTTCTTGTTGTTCTTTTACTAAACGAACTTTCAAAGCATCCAAAGATTTAACTTCATCTCTTTGTTTTTTAACGTTAGCAGAAACTTGTTCAGCAATGAATTTACCAAATTTGGATAAAGCATCACCCATTTGTCTTCTATCAGAATGTAATTCTGAAACTTCTTTCTTAACTTGTTCATTTAAGAATTTTGATGCTTTTTGAACAAAATCTTCTTTTTGTTCAGCTAAATTCTTTTTCATTGAATCAATGTTTGCTCTCAACTTTTTGTTGAATTCTTCTTTGATTAAAGCAGTTTTATCAGCAATAGTTTTTTCAACTTTTTCTTTTGCTTCTTTCAATGCTAATTTTTCTTTAATCAAATTCTTTCTGTGAAGATTAATCTTTTCCATTTCTTCTTTAATGACTTTGTTTGTCAATTCATTCATGGATTCTACGATTCTTTCTTTATCTTCTTTTGCTTGTTTAGATAGTTCTTCATAAACTTCTTGTCTAACTTCAGCACGAATTTGAGCATATTTTTCATTCATAAGTTCTTCAAAATTTCTACGAACTTCTGGGTCTTTTGCTCCAATGCTTTCCATCAACTTTTGATTTAATTCTCTATCTGTCAATTTCTTAATAGCCATTATTTAATCTCCAATATTAATTGTGTCTCCAAGATTTTACCCAAGCAACAATATCGTCATTTAATTCTTTTGTGAATTTATTATTACTTAAAATAGAATCTTGCGCATTGTTAATTATCTTTTTGCCTTTAGCATCTGCCATCAATTTTTCATAGATAGCAGTTGGTCTAGCATCCATTGCTGAAGGAGTAGCAACTATATCTACTGTAACAATATCAAAATCGGATACAAGATTTGTGTAATCATCAACGTTACCTGAACCTCTTGTACTAACACCCAATGGGATGCCTTCTGCTAAAAATCCTTCAACAATTTTTCCACATGGAACTTGTGATAAAATTTTCATTCTACCACAACCATTATTTCCATCAACGTGGACTTCATCAATAGTATGACTTACTCTGTCTAATTGTACTACTAATGTATCTGGGTGGTCTAATTCACCCAAAACTGGTTCACCTTTACCTTCTTTGAATAATTGAATTCTATCAGCCAAAGATGAAACAGCTGATTCGATTTCGGCAAGAGGATAGATACGACCATTACGGTTTTCAATTTCACCTTGCATTAAGATACCATCAAGATACCAATGTTTGGTTTTATTACCTCTTAAGTCAGTTTCTTCAACTAAATTACCAGTTGAACCTGAAACATATTCTTGTAAAACTATTTTTTGGTCGTCTCTATCCATTTTTCTTACCTCTTTTCTTTAATTAGTTTCCTAAAACAGATTTGCCTGCTTTGGCTTCATTTGCTGGTTTAGCAACTTTTGACCAAGATTTAGCACCTTTGTTTTCTGTTTTTTCAACTTTAACTTTCTTATCAGCAGATGTTCCGGCTGAAACTGTGTGTGAAACACCCATTCCTTTTCTTACAGGAATAGTTGTTGCTTTACCAAATTTCATACCTTCTTTTTTAACACCTTCTTCTTCGTTTTTCAAACCGTTTCTTGGAAGTTTTGATTTTGTGAAGCATTCTTCAACTTTGTTTTCATCTTCTTCAGATGCTTCAACATCTTCACCTTCTTCGGCTTTTTCGTTAGCTTCCAATTCATCCAATTTAGCTAACAATTCTTCAACCTTATCTTTAGCATCATAGATGATGTCCAAATCTTCTGATTCATCTTCACCTTCTTCGCCTTCAACAGGTTCTTCTTCTGTTTCTTCTGATTCTACTGATACGTCTTTTGAATCTTCATCAGTATCTTCAAATTCAACATCGACATCTAAATTGTCATCTGTTTCTACTGGTTCTTCAGCAGCTTCATCAATTTCTTCATCAGATTCTTCTTCAGCAGCTTCATCTTCATCAGCAGCGTCAATTTCTTCAACATCTGCTTCTTCACCTTGAATACCAGCAGTAATTTCATCAAATAATGCTTCAACATCATCTGATAAAGCACCAGCTACTTCGAAATCTGCTTTCAAATCTTCAATAGCAACTGTTACATCTTCATCAGAAACTTCATCATCTGATTCTGCTAATTTCAATTCATCAATTTTGTTTCTCAAATCATCGAATTTTGCTTGAACTTCGTCTGTCATTTCTTCTGGATATTTGTCTTCCAATTCATCAACAGCAATTTGCAATTGTCCGAATTTTTCTTCTTCATCTGAACCAGCGTCATCAACAATGTTTTGGTTGAAATCTTTACCCATATCACCTACTTCAAAATCTTCATCTTCTGATTCTAACAACGCATAATTGTTTTTAGCAACCAAATTCCAATGATGTTGGAACAAACGAGTTGCTTTAGCAATATCGTTTTCATTAACATAAGCATCAAAAGCTTCTGCTAACAATTTTTTACTTAAATCACTCATTAAATTCTCCTTTAAATTGTAAAATAATATTATTCTACAAATATATTTATATTTTATAAGAGAAATATAATGATTTTAGTAATTTAATACATAAAAGATAGTATAATAAAAATAACTAAATACATATATTAAATTATTTTTAGGTAAAAATGATTAAAATATCAGTAATAATACCAGTTTATAATGTAGAAAAATATTTACCATCTTGTTTGGATTCAATAATTAACCAAACATTAGAGGATATAGAAATCATATGTGTTGATGATGGTTCAACAGATAATAGTTTAAAAATTTTAAAATCTTATCAAGAAAAAGATAATAGAATTAAAATAATTACACAAGAAAATCAATATGCTGGTGTTGCAAGAAATAATGGAATGAGTGTTGCTATTGGAAAATATTTTTCTTTTTTAGATAGTGATGATTTTTTTGAAAAAACAATGCTTGAAGAAATGTATAATAGAGCAGAAAAAGATAATTCGGATGTTGTTGTATGTGGATTTTATAGTTATGATAATAAAAACAATACAATATCTGGTACATCAATTCCAGAAAATAAATTTGTTAAGTTATCACCATTTGCTCTGCAACAAATTAAATCTGATGTTTTTACTTTTACACTTCCAAATACATGGACAAAATTATTTAAAAAAGAATTATTTGATAAGTATAAAATAAAATTTGATGGAACTATATGCTCTAATGATTTTTCAGCCACCTATTCACTTATATCTTTAGCAAATAAAATAAGTATTATAAATAAACCATTAATTTATTATCGCAGAAATCAAAATTCAAGTTTAACCGCTAAGAGAAAACAAAACATGATTGGGTTTAAATCTGATTTACAAGCTTTTAATAGTTTATACACAACACTAAATAAATTCAGTAAATATCAAGAATTTAGAACTCCATATATTAATATGGCAAAAAGAATGTTTAAAAAATATGATAAACCAAAATGTAGAGTAATAGCTAAAAAAATATTATCGCCATCAGTATATAATGAAATTTTTAAATAAATTAGAAACCCAGTCCTAAATCACCACCCATTTCACCTTCTGGTGCTTCTGGTGGACCATACAAATATGGAACCAATACAGAATCTTGTGCCAATTCTGTTCTTTTTGTATTTCTCATTTCTTTTAATTTATTTAGAATTCTTAATGTTAATACTGGTTTTCTTCTTGAATTTTCATCAACATCAGGCATGGATTCATCATCTTCAGGATGATATGGTTCATCTAAACTTTCTTTTAACATTTTTTTAATTTCATCAAATACTACTTGTTCCATTTATCAATCCTTATATTATAATGTTTCTACACCACTTGGTTGAGAATTTCCTAATACTTCACCGGAAGTTGGAGCATTTCCTAATCCACCTACTTCTCCACCACTTGGTTGTGTATTTCCTAAATCGCCCAATGTGCCCATATCTCCACCACCTAAACTACCACCTAACATATCTCCGCCACTCATGCCAGCATTTAAGTTATCTGCTGTGGCATCAATATATTCTTGTGTGATATCACTTATATCAACTGTTCTTAATCCAGGTGCTGCATTATTATTAACAACTGGAACTTGAACTTTCTTATTCTTTAATACATTTGCCATTTCTTGCTCTAACAAACGTTGGTTTTCATTAAATTCTTCTTCTGTTAATCCAAGATAATGTTTCAAAGCAAATTGTTTTGAAATATATGGAATATTCATTGCTGATTGACATGTACTCAATCTATTTCTTTCCAAATCATCTTTTGTTACTTCTGTAATACTTGATGGCGGGAAGAATGATAATTTAAATGCTTGTTCATCAACAACAATACCACAATATCTAATATACTTTTTAAATTCTTCATCAAGTCTATCAATAATAATTTGTTGTAATCTCTTACAATATTGGAAGAATCTTTGTTCTTGGACATATGTACCAGAACTATTTGTTGGTACAGTTCTTGTACCATCTTGTGGTGTAAATGGAATCCATGATGATGGAACTTTCAAACCTCTAATTAATTGATTATCCCAGAATACCATATCATTGATTTCACCTAATGCTTGACCACCTTCTAATCTTGAAATTTCAGGACCTTTTCCATCCATATCAACTGGTAACCAATAATCTTCATTAAACGGAATTGAATTATATGCTACATCAATAGTATTAAATACACCATCTGAATCTTTTGAAGGCATACGTCTTTGTGATAATTCGTTTTTCAATCTTTCCATATATTGCATACGTCTATTTCTTGGAATATTTCCTACTGGAATTTTGAAAACCGTTTTATCAACAGCATTTTTAATACGATACATTAAAATACAATCTTGTAATAACATTTTTTGAACATATGTTTTATAGATTGGTTCTAATGTTGACATACCAAATGGATATAATAAAATATTATCGACATTTAATGATAAATGAATAATGTTATCTGCTTCAATTGGTAAAATATTCATTTCTGCTGTTGGGTCATTAACATTAGCAGCACCAGTTGATAATCCAGATTTACTTGGTGTTTGTGCTGTTGAGTTAGCAGTAAAACCATTAAATGTACCATTCAAAGTATTCAATAAATTTCTTGTTGTGACATCATCTTTTGCTGATGTTGCCATTTTCAAAGGAACATTCATATCAACATTTCTAATAATATAATGTGTTGGAACCTTATTTTCATCAACAATTGCTCCAATAACATCATATATATTACATTTACTCAATGAAAATGATTCTTTATCTCTAATATAAACAATATCACCAAATTTGATGATGTCTCTAACCATTCCAAAAACTCTTTTTCTCCAATCATTCAATTTAATCCATTTATCAAGAGTTCTTTCAATGGTTTCTGTTTGTGTATCTGGTAATTCTACCTGATTACTATATTCAATTTTAAATGGGTCTGATTCATCAGATTGTGTTACATATTCAGCAATAACGTCTAAGGATGTAGAAATAATAGGGTCTTGTTCCATACCATCGTAAATAGCATATCTTTCAATACGATTTTCTGGACCTTGATAAATTGCTGGCAAATAATTACCATTTTTAGTTAAAATATTATCAATTTTACCAGTATATGTACCATTTCCAGAAACACCCATTTGTGCTTTTGGTAAAGAAATCTTTTTCATAAACTTATTATATGACATTACTTTTAGTCCTTAAACATCTATATAAATTTATTTATTATATAAACATTTGACTTACAATGTTTTTAATAACTATTAAATACGAGATTCACAAAATTTATATTCGTCAGATTGTTTATACAAAATATTTGTCTGTTCTCTTGAATTGTTACGCATGTCTTTCATTACATCTACACATTCTTTTATCAAATTATGTGTATCTTCATCTCTTCTTACATTGGCATCTATCATATAAGAATAATTTTCTTCAATATGTGATGTTGGCGTAGATATTGCTGGACCTGATGTCATTTTTGCTAATCCAGCACCAGCAACACCACCAATAGCAGTACCAATCATCCAACCAAGAATAGGACCAATAGGTAAAAAAGAACCAATCACCATACCTAAAGCACCAATCAAAGAAGCACCAGTACCAGACCACGTAACTGTTCTATCTGATGCTCCTAATGCTTTAGCTATACCAGAAACAAGAATGAAAGAACCTAATGCAGCACTCAAAACCCCAAAACCTTTCCCAAGAATATTCAAACTTTTAAAAGCTCCATTAGCAGCTTTTGTTAAATTTAATAATGATTTCCCAAAAAGTTTTGTATTACCAGTAAGTTTACCCCAATCCTCCTTGAATAATGCTTTTATATCTGCATCTTTTTGACCATATTTAGATAAAAATTTAAATATACTATAACCAAAACCCATACCCTGCTTACCACTTAGAATAGAATACGCTATTAATGACCCAGCAAACCCTTTAAGAGCACCATTAGCAAATCTTAATCCAGCACTGAATATATCAAGAAAATCTGATGCCCATTTTGCTGAAAAACCTACAGCTTGATTCCAGTTATTACTTAATCTATTTTTTTCTGCTAAGTATTTTTTAAAACTGTTTACATAACTTGTATCACCAGATTCTGACATGACTTGCCCAGCAGCATTCATATCAAATCCTGGTTTTAAATCAGCAACTGCCATTGTTTTGGATAATCCGCCACTTAAATCATAAATATTTGCAATATCATATGGCATTAATTCTCTACGTCTTTTAGCTGAAGTCACATCTCCTCTAATCAAAACATTATTTAAACTTTTTCCAATATTTTCTTTACTTATAGTACCATTTAATACACCTCTAACAACTTGTTGTGTTCCAGCATATGTTCTTCTTCCTTCAGGTGTTGCTTGGAATAATACCGATTCTTCTGATGGTCTTCCAGTTACAAATGCTTTAATCATTTCATCTGTATAACCGGCTTCTTTTAACCACTGGTATAATTCTGGATGTTGTGCATTTAATTTTTTAGCAAAAAGTGTATTTTCTTTTAATTGATTTTCTTGTGTTAATATTTCAACAGATTTACCTGTTGCTGCTGATAACTCTTTTAAGTTTTTTAAATATTGTGTTGTGGCATCATTTTTCAATTTTTCTGATAAAGATTCTTTAGAATAAAAATTTACAACATTATTCATATATGTTGATAATGCTGTGGATGCTTCTTCCGTTGAATAACCAAATCTACCAACTGTTTTATTAAGAGATTCTGAAAATGTTTGAGCACCATTTATATTAATAGCATTCATCTGAGCTATTGTTTTAGAATTAGCAGTTAGCATTTTAGCAAATTCATCATGAGACATCTTAGCTGTATTTGCTAAATCCGTAAAACTATTATCAAAACCATCTATTAAATGGACACCAGCTTTTTCTAATTCAGAAAGCCATTCCATTCTTTGTTTTGTATGTTCGGCAATTTTCCTGCCAACAGTGCCAATAACTTTAGAAGTAAGTTCAATGCCATGTCTTAAACCAGCTAAAATTCTAGCTAGTTGCTCTCGATCATTTTTATCTGAAGCACCTTTCTCAACTAAAAGATTTGAAAAATATTTAAATGTTTTATCAGTAAAATCTAAATTAGACTTTTCTTGTCTTAAGTTTTTTATTTTCTCATCAAGTAGATTTTTTCTGTCTTGAATGTTTTTAGGATCATCTCTTGCTGATTTAATAGCTTCTGTAATGACCATCAATAATGGGTTATAGTTGGTTGTTTGCCCAGAAAAACCAGCAATATTTATGTCTTGAGCATCTAAATTCGTAGTAAATTCTGTTTGATATTCTCTATTCTTATCATTATTACCCATTATCTACCTCTAAAAGCATTTATAAATGATTTAAGTATAGCAAATTTACTATAAGCTTGAAAATAAGCAACAGATGTGGAACCTTTATTAATTACTTCTGATACTATTATATTATCTTGTGTAATGTACGATTTTTTTAACCAACCTGTTTCAGTATATTCACCAGCAAAATCTTTACTTTCTTTTAATGATGCAACAATTTCTTGTGGTGTTAAATCATATAATATTCCTATATCGATTGTTAAATATTTAGCTACTCTATCTAATGTAATTTTTTCGCTGGTTACATTATCTATAATCTTTGTTACTGTACTCT
>Ga0310786_10012164_pt1 | contig 10675 bp, 6 predicted proteins | sample AusTroGonzalo_MG_FD_203881 | JGI IMG/M metagenome (GOLD analysis project Ga0310786, IMG submission 203881) | Bovine rumen microbial communities from tropical cattle in Woodstock, Queensland, Australia - Gonzalo_03 (v2) (version 2) | ecosystem: Host-associated > Mammals > Digestive system >...
AAGTCGCTTGGCGGGTTCCTCGCCGTCCTGTCCGACACGAAGGGGCGCACGTACCACGGCCGCTCAAAGATAGGGCCGCGCGGAGAGCTTCTCGACAAGTCGCCGCATTGCATAGACTACATCGCATTGGACAGGGGTCACGCGGCGGCCTTCGAGGTCGTCGATACCCATGTCGTCGAGGATCGCACGACTTCCGACCACGCACCGGTCGTTGCGACGGTGGCGTTTGCCCTCCCGTCCCTGCCGGAACCGGCTCTCGTGCCTGCACCTGTGTCGGTGAAGATGTCGGGCGGCCAGTGGCGCGCAAGGGCGTCGGCGGTTTCGCGCGGACTCTTTGTGCAGACGACTGACGCATCGCTGCCGAAGGAAGGGTACCGCATCTCGATAACGGCGGAGGGCGGCGTCCGTGTGGCATGCGCCGACGAGGCGGGCGCGTTCTACGCCGAGCAGACGCTTGGGCAGCTGGCGTCGCGCAGTTGGGGAAGGCTCGCGTTCCCGTGCTGCGAAATCGAGGACTTCCCCCGCTTCGGCTGGCGCGGCGTGCACATAGACGACTCCCGCCACTTCTTCGGAAAGGCGGCGGTCAAGCGCACGATCGACCGGATGGCCGCGCACAAGCTGAATGTGCTGCACTGGCATCTCACGGACAGCCAGGGCTGGAGGTTGCCATCGGAGAAGTACCCTAAGCTCACCACGATCGGCGCGACGCGTCCGTATTCGAAGAACCACAAGAACCTCGCCGACCAGTTCGAGGACGGCGTCTATGGTCCCTTCGCATACACTCGCGCGGAAATCGCGGAGGTCGTCGCCTACGCGAGCGCGCGCTTCGTCCGGATCGTGCCGGAGATCGACGTTCCAGGTCATTCCGCCGCGCTGCTCAGGGCGTATCCAGAGTTAGGGTGTTTTGGCGAGAATCCCTCGGCGGCGCCGGCGGACGCCGTGAAAAACGTCGTCTGTGCGGGCGACGACCGCGTTCTCGCCATGCTCAGGGACGTATTTGACGAGGTCGTGGAGATGTTCCCGGGAGAGATGGTGCACATTGGAGGCGACGAGGTGAACAAGGCCAACTGGCGGGCATGCCCGAAGTGCAAGGCGCGCATGAGCGCCTTGGGGCTAAAGACCGAGAACGAGCTCCAGGCGTGGTTCATGGGCGAGATCGCCGCGCACCTTGCCAAGAAGGGGAAGCGCGTCGTCGGCTGGGACGAGATAATCCTTGACGGCAAGGCGCCTGAGGGGGCCGTGGTGATGAGCTGGCGCGGGGCGGAGGGCGGCCGCGCCGCCGCGGACGCCGGGCGCGACGCCGTCATGTGCCCGCACACGAGCTGCTATTTCGACTACACGCAGTGCCTTGAAGACGACCCAGCCGTCTATCCCTGGTTCACGCATCCGCTGCCGCTGGCGAAGGCCTACGCATACGATCCGCTCGACGGCATCCCCGAGGGTCGACGTGGCAGGATACTCGGCGGGCAGTGCTGCAACTGGTCGGAGTACACCTGCAACGAGACGGAGCTGCAGTGGAAGATGTGGCCGCGCGCCTGCGCGACGGCGGAGGTGTTCTGGTCTCCGGCGGAGCGGCGAGACTTGCCGGACTTCCTCAGGCGCATGGCTGTGCATCGCCGGCGGCTGATCGCGGCGGGCGTGAACTGCGCCCCGCTAAAATAGGCGAACGGTGCGGAATTTATGGTATAATCGGGCACAAGCACGGGAAGGAGCGGAGAAATGACGGACTTCGACTACTGGGCGCCGACGTACATAGCGTTCGGGCGGAACAAGGAAGCGCGCACTGGCGAGCTCGTGCGCCGGTTCGGCGGGAGCAAGGCGCTTCTGCACTACGGCGGCGGAAGCGCGGTGCGGAGCGGGCTGATAGCCCGCGTCAAGGCGTCGCTTGCGGAGGCGGGCGTGGAGTTCGTCGAGCTAGGCGGGGTGAAGCCCAACCCCCGCAGCTCCCTCGTCGAGGAGGGGGTTCGACTTGCGATGTCAGAGAAGGTCGATTTCATGCTCGCGGTCGGCGGCGGCAGCGTGATCGACTCGGCGAAGGCGATTGCGATCGGCGCGGCGAACGGCGGCGAGTGGCGTCGGTTCTACGTCGGGCGGGAGGTTAAGGTAAAGCCGGCAATCCCGGCCGCCCTGCCCGTGGGCGTCGTGCTGACAATCGCGGCCGCAGGCAGCGAGGGCTCCACGAATAGCGTGATAAACCTCGAGCCGGAGAATCTCAAACGCGCGGCCGGTGGCGACATACTGCGGCCGAAGTTCGCCGTCATGAACCCTGAGCTGACGATGAGCCTGCCTCCGTTCCAGACCGCGTGCGGGCTTGCGGACATGTTCGCGCACCTCTGCGAGAGGTATTTTACGCCTACTGGGGACGTGGAGCTTTCGGACAACCTCTGCGAGGCCGTGATGCGCACCGTGATATCCGAGGGCTTGAAGGTGATGTCCGACCCATCCGACTACCAGGCGCGCGCGAACATAATGTGGGCCGGCACGCTTGCGCACAACGACGTCTGCGGGGCCGGACGCGTACAGGACTGGGCGAGCCACGGCATAGAGCACGAGCTTTCCGCGCTCTACGACTGCGCGCACGGCGCCGGGCTTGCCGTGGTGATGCCGGCGTGGATGGAGTACGTGCACGGGGCGGGCGTGGCGAGGTTCGCGCGATTCGCCCGGAACGTCTTCGGCGCGGGGGTCGGCGAGCCGGACGAAGCCGCCGCCCTTGCCGGCATAGCGGCGTTCCGCCGCTGGCTCGGGTCGCTTGGGCTTCCGCTGACCTTTGCCGAACTTGGCGCAAGAGAAGAGGACATACCGCTTCTCGTGAAGACGCTCAATCTCAGCGGCAACACGCTTGGCGGATTCAAGGCTCTCGCGGAAAGCGACGTCGAGGCCATCTACCGGCTCTGCCTCCGTAACGCCGGTTTTTATGGTATAATACGCAAGTATGAGCGAAGAGACTGACGAAGCTGCACCTATAGAAGCCGCCGCTGCCGCGGCCGCGCTCGAAGACGTAAACATCGAGGAGGAGATGTCGAGGGACTACATCGACTACTCCATGAGCGTCATTGTCGGCCGCGCCCTGCCGGATGTACGGGACGGACTGAAGCCGGTGCACCGCCGCTGCCTTTTCGCGATGCACGAGCTAGGCAACACGTACAACACGAAGCACGTGAAGTCCGCCCGCGTGGTCGGCGAGGTCATCGGCAAGTACCATCCCCACGGCGATTCGTCGGTCTATGACGCGATAGTTCGTCTCGCCCAGGACTTCTCTCTCAGGCTGCCCCTTGTCGACGGCCACGGCAACTTCGGCTCCATCGACGGCGACCCTCCGGCCGCCATGAGGTACACCGAGGTGAGGATGCAGAAGGCGACGGAGGAGCTTCTCGACGACCTCGAGAAAGACACCGTCGACATGATGCCGAACTTCGACGAGACGCTGAAGGAGCCGACGGTCCTTCCCGCGAAGCTGCCGAACCTGCTGCTGAACGGCTCGTCCGGCATTGCGGTCGGCATGGCGACGAACATCCCGCCGCACAATCTCGCGGAGCTCTGCGACGGCATCGACTGGTACGTCAGGCACCGCGAAGACTGCACCATCGACGACTTGATGAAGTTCATCAAGGGGCCGGACTTCCCGACGGGCGCGGAGATATGCGGCCGCAACGGCATAAGCGCGATGTACAAGCTCGGCCGCGGGCAGATGACGGTGCGCGGCAAGGCCGAGATCGTCACCGACGGAAAGACGGGCCGCTCTCGGATCGTCGTCACGGAAATCCCGTACGGCGTCAACAAGCGCGAGATGATCACCCACATGGCCGAGCTCGTGAAGGACAAGGTCATCGAGGGCGTGAGCGACATCCGCGACATCTCGGGCGGACACTCCGGCGGCTCGGCCGGCGCGCAGCCGAAGGGCCGCAAGACCACCGAGGACGACATCTGCATCGTCATCGACCTCAAGCGCGATGCAGTGCCGGAGATTGTCTTGAACCGGCTCTACAAGCACACGCAGCTCCAGACGACGTTCGGCGCGATCATGCTCGCGATCGTCGGCGGTCGGCCGAAGATTCTCAATCTCAAGGACTACTGCAAGTGCTACGTCGACCATCGCTTTGACGTGATCGTTCGCCGCACCCGCTTCGACCTGAAGAAGGCGCAGGCCAGGCGGCACATCGTGGAGGGCCTGCTGCTCGCCATCGACAATCTCGACGAGGTCGTGCGCATAATCCGCAGCTCCAAGACCCGCGAAGAGGCGAAGACTCGCCTGCAGGCGTCGTTCGCATTCACCGACGCCCAGGTCGGCGCCATTCTCGAAATGCGCCTCTACCAGCTCGTCGGGCTCGAGCGCGACAGGCTTTCCGAAGAGCTGGCGAAGCTGCTTGAGGCCATCGCGGCCTTTGAGGCGATTCTCGCCGACCCCGAGAAGGTCTATGCGCTGATCAGCGAGGATCTCGCCGGAATCAAGGAGCGCTATTGCCAGAAGGAGTCCGCCGCGAGGCGCACCGAAATCGTCGAGGACGTCGACGAGGTCTCGGTCAAGGACCTCATTCCCGACGAGCCGTGCGTAATCACGCTTTCCAACCGCGGGTATGTCAAGCGCGTGCCGCTCACGGAGTACCGCGAGCAGCGCCGCGGCGGGCACGGCGTCAGGGGCGCGCAGGTGAAGGAAGAGGACTTCATGCGCCTCGTCTTCGTCGCCGAGACGCATGACGAGCTGATGTTCTTCACGAACACGGGCAGGCTTTTCGTCAAGGGCGCGTACGAGATTCCCGAGGCGCCGCGCACGAGCTTCGGGCGCCCGCTCATTAACATGCTGAACCTGCAGGAAGGCGAGCAGGTCCTGCAGCTGCTGCCGATACGTTCGTTCGACGGCGACGTGGACGTCTTCTTCGCGACGCGGAACGGCACGGTCAAGAAGACCTTGCTTGGCGATTTCCAGAACGTCAACAAGTCCGGCATCCGCGCGGTGAACATCCTCGAGGGCGACGAGCTTGTCGGGGTGCGCCTCGTGAAGCCCGGCGACGACGTGCTCATCCTCACGAAGAACGGCCGCGCGATGCGCTTCGCGGCGACCGAGGTGCGCCGCATGGGCCGCACCGCGACCGGCGTCAGGGGCATACGGCTCCTCTCCGGCGACAGGGTGGTGAGCTTCGACGTGGTGGAGGACGGCAAGACGCTGTTCATCGCGACGGCGAACGGATACGGCAAGCGCTGCGATTTCGCCGATTTCACCCGCCACGGCCGTGGCGGCCAGGGCATGATCGGCATAAAGGGCGCGGACCGCAACGGCGAGGTAGTCGCCGCACATGCGGTGTCCGACGACGAGAGCGTGATTTCCATAACCTCCGACCAGCAGATGGTGAGAAGCCCGGTCGCCCAGTTCTCCGTGCAGGGGCGCATGGCGCAGGGCGTGAGGCTGGTGCGCCTTTCCGAGGGCGCAACTCTAGTTTCGGTCTCCGTCTGCGAAGGCGAGGGGGCGGACGGCGGTTCCGGCGAAGGGGCCGACGGCGATCAGACAACAGACAACAACACACAAGTGGAGGATAAAGCATGAAGAAGATCGTGGTTTCCGCGTTCGCGGCGCTTGTCGCCGGCGGTGCGATGGCGGCGTGGTCGCCCGTGGGTGTCGGCATTGTCGCCCCGGCGCAGTTGCCGTACATGTCCAGCGACGTCTTGGGCGTCAGGCTGAACTGCCTGCTCAGCCGAAACGAAGATGTCTGGGGGTTGGATATCGGCTTGGCCGGCGTCGCGCATGGCAGCGAGTACGCCCTCCAGTGCGGGCTCTTTGACGTCGTTTACGGCGACTCCGCCGGTTTCCAGATCGCCGGTGTCGGCTACAACGGCGGCATGTTCGCCGGCTTGCAGGTCGCCGGGCTGTGCAGCTGGAACGGCCTTGCCGCGTACGGCGTGCAGATTTCGGCCGTGAACGCCGACCAGACGGAGTTCCACGGGCTTTCGTTCGGTGCGCTCAACTATGCGGACGCCTTGACGGGCGGGCAGATTGGCTTTCTCAACCTCGCCGACTCGGTGTATGGCGTCCAGATCGGCTGCATCAACGCCTGCGACAAGATGGACGGGCTCCAGCTGGGGCTTGTCAACCTCATCTCGTCCTCGCGTCTGCCGGTGATGGTCTTAGCCAACGCCTGGTTCTGACGAGCCGCATCCGCCGCGCCATGATAAAGGACATTCTGGCTCGGGGACGGCCCTCCGTGTCGTTTGAGGTGTTTCCGCCGCGGGCGGACGCGCCGTTCGGCCCGGTGCGGGAGGCCGTCTCGCAGCTTGCGCGTCAGAAGCCCTCCTTCATGTCCGTGACATACGGCGCGTCGGGCAACGCGCAGGCGAACACCGCCGCGATAGCGGGGTTCGTCCAGCAATGCGGCGTCCCTGCGCTCGCGCACCTGACGTGCGTTTCCGCGACGCGCGCGGGGATAGAAAACGAGGTCTCCACCCTCCGCGCGGCAGGCGTCGAGAACATCCTGTGTCTTCGAGGGGATCTTCCGAAGGACGCCACGGCGGTCTCCGGAGATTTTGCCCATGCCGTGGACCTTGTGAGGGCGCTCGCCGGTTCTGGATTCTGCCTGGGCGGCGCCTGCTACCCGGAATGCCACCCCGAGTGCAGTCATATCGAGGAGGACATCGCGCATCTCAGGGAGAAGGTCGAGGCGGGGCTCGACTTCGTGACGACCCAGATGTTCTTCGACAACAACATCTTCTACCGCTATCTCTCAAAGCTCCGCGACAGGGGCGTCACCGTGCCGGTGATCGCCGGTATAATGCCGGTGACCAACGGCCGCCAGATTGCCCGCATCTGCCGAATATCGGGAACGTATCTGCCGAGCCGCTTCAAGGCCATCGTTGATCGGTACGGCGAGCGTCCGCCGGCCATGCTCGACGCCGGCATCGCCTACGCCACCGAGCAGATCGTGGACCTTTTCGCGAACGGAATCAACGCCGTCCACATCTACACCATGAACAAGCCCGAGGTCGCCGGGCGTATCATGGAGAACCTCCGGGGCATTCTCGACGGCGATGACCGTTGACCTGAAAGAGGTCGGCCGCTATCTGCTCCTACATGGCCGGGAGCCTGACCAGGCGCTCGCGGAAAAGATGGCGCGTCTAGGCGAGCGGGCTTCTGACGCAGTGCGTCCCGCCAGAGTCTGGCGGCGTTTCCCGTTCGACGGTGTCTCGGTCTCTTCGGGGGGCTTGCGGCTAGACCTTTCCGGAACAGCCGCTGACCATCTCGCCGGCTGCAGAGCCGCATACCTCGCGTGCGGCACCCTCGGCGCGGGCTTTGACGCGTTCCACCGCCGCGTCTCGGCGGTGTCGGGCGCAGACGCCCTCGTAGTGCAGGCGATTGGAGCGGCGATGATCGAGTCGTGGATGGACGGTGTGGAGGACGCGATACGCGCGGAGCTTGAGCAGGGCGAGGCGCTGGTGCCTCGCTATTCTCCGGGCTACGGAGACTTTCCGCTGGAGGCGCAGAAAACGCTCCTCGCGCTCCTTGACGCGCCGCGGTCGGTCGGCGTGTCGCTGACGTCTTCGCTGATGATGGTTCCCTCGAAATCCGTAAGCGCCGTGATCGGCGTGAAGAAAGGCTGAACATGGACATTATCCCGAGCGGCGGCATCATGTTCCTGGACGGCGCGATGGGCACCGAGCTGCAGGCAAGGGGCCTTGCGCCGGGGGAGTGCCCGGAAATGTGGAACCTTACGCATCCTGCGGACGTTCGCGCCGTGCATGAGGCGTATTTCGCAGCCGGGGCGGACGCAGTCTATTCGAATACGTTCGGCGCCAACGCGGCGAAATTCCACGGAGACGCTCCGCTTGCGGAAATCGTCGCGGCTGGCGTTGGTCTTGCGCGCGAAGCCGCGAAAGCGGCGGGCGGCGTACGCCGCGTCGCACTTGACATCGGGCCTACGGGGCGTCTTCTCAAGCCGGCGGGCGACTTTTCGTTTGACGCGGCGTACGACGCCTTTGCCGGGCAGGTGCAGGCCGGCGCCGCCGCAGGCGCGGACTTTGTCGCCATAGAGACGATGGGTGACCTCTACGAGCTGAAGGCGGCAGTTCTCGCCGCGAAGGAAAACTGCGCGTTGCCTGTCGTCGCTACGGTCGCGCTCGGAGAGGACGGTACTCTGCTCACTGGCGCGGACGTGGATTGCGTCGCGGCGCTTCTCGAGGGCCTGCGCGCGGACGCGGCGGGCTTCAATTGCGGATTTGGTCCCGACCTGATGCTTCCTTTCGTGAGGCGTATGTCGGGGCGGACGGCTCTGCCGATAGTCGTAAAGCCGAACGCGGGGCTGCCGCGGCTTGTGGACGGGAAGACCGTATTCACCGTAGGGCCGGAGGAGTTTGCACGCGACGCGGTGGCGCTGGTCGAGGCTGGCGCGTCGGTCGTCGGCGGCTGCTGCGGAACGACTCCGGCGCACATCGCCGCGCTTCGAAGCGCCCTTCGTGGAAAGGCGCCGGTCGCGCGAGCCGAGCCGGACGTGGCCAGTCGTTGCGTCGTTACGTCCGGTTCGCGCGCGGTGGAGATTACGCTAGGCGACACGGTGATGATCGGCGAGCGCATCAACCCCACTGGCAAGAAGAAGCTTAAGGCCGCGCTTTCGGAAGGTGACACCGCGTATGTCCTGCGTGAGGCCGTCGCGCAGACCGAGGCGGGCGCGCACATCCTCGACGTGAATGTTGGCGTGCCAGGACTTGATGAGCCGGCCGTACTTGACGAAATCGTGCAGGCCGTGCAGAGCGTTACGGATCTTCCCCTCCAGATCGACACCTCCGACCCGGTTGCGCTGGAACGCGCGCTACGCCATTACAACGGCCGGCCTCTTGTAAACTCCGTCAACGGCAAGGAGGAGTCCATGTCGACCGTGCTTCCGCTCGCGGCGAAGTACGGAGGTGTCGTCGTTGCGCTTGCCCTTGACGAAGGGGGAATACCGCCGACTGCGGAAGGGCGCGTCGCCGTTGCGAGGAAGATAGTCGCGCGAGGTGCGGAATACGGGCTTGCCCCCTCGGATTTCCTTGTCGATGTCCTGTGTCTCGCAGTCAGCGCCGAGGCGTCCAGCGGCGCCGTCATACTCGAGGCGCTGCGGCGCGTCCGCGAGGAGCTTGGCTGCCGCACGTGTCTTGGCGTATCCAACATATCCTTCGGTCTCCCGGCGCGTCCTTCGCTCAACGCAGCTTTCTACACTCTCGCGCTTGGCGCTGGGCTGTCGGCTGGGATAGTGAATCCTCTTGCGGCGGACATGACTGCGGCGTATCGTGCGTATCGCGCTCTTACAGGACGCGACGCGCAGTGCGGCGAATGGATAGCCAACGCGCCTGCAATTGCTGCGGCGTCCGCGGCGGTCTTGCCGGCCGCGCCGGCAAAAGCGTCCGTCGACGCGACGGAGGCTTCGGGTTCGCCGCTTTTTGCCGCAATCCGGCGGGGGCTTCGCGACGATGCAGCAGCGGCGGCGAAAGCCGCTCTTGCGTCCGGAGCCGACCCGCTTTCGCTAGTGAACGAAGACATCGTTCCGGCGCTTGAGACAGTCGGCAAGGGGTTTGAGGAGAAGAAGGTGTTCCTGCCGCAGCTTCTCATGGCGGCGGAGGCGGCGGGTGCTGCGTTCGCGGTAGTGAAGTCTGCGATGCCCGCTCAGTCCGGGCGGTCTGCCAGAGGACCTGTCGTCATGGCGACGGTGAAGGGCGACATCCACGATATCGGCAAGAACATCTGCCGCGCACTCCTTGAGAACTACGGCTTCAGGGTAATCGACCTTGGCCGAGACGTACCGCCGGAAAAGGTTCTTGAGGCCGTGTTGCGGGACACGCCTAAGCTCGTCGGGCTTTCCGCGTTGATGACGACAACCGTCGGGGCTATGGAAGAGACTATTCGCCTTGTGCACGCGAAGTCTGCCGGCGTTCCCGTGGCGGTTGGCGGCGCTGTGCTTACCGAAGACTACGCTGTTAAGATTGGCGCCGATTATTACACGAAGGATGCAATGGGGCTAGTGCGGCTCGCCGAGCGGCTCTGCGGAGACTAGCGGCAGTTGATGTATGCGCGGGTCGTTGCCAGGACGGCAAAAGGACTGTGCAGTGATGTTGACTTGGGTTTTGCGCGTATGGTAAAATGCCTTTCGTCATAGAGGATAACATATCGTGAACACAAGAAGACAGTTTGTTGCCGGGGCGGCATGTGCCGCGATGGCTTTACACAGTCGAATTCTGAAAGGAGAATCCGCCATGAAAGAAATAACACTTGCACCTCTTCCATACGCCGACGACGCGCTTGCGCCTACGGTCTCCGCAAAGACGATCTCGTTCCACTACGGCAAGCACCACGCCGGATATGTGAAGACTCTTAACGGCCTTGTCGCGGGAACGAAATACGAAGCGCTTTCCCTCGAGGCGATTGTCGCCGGATCCCGCGACGCGGGCGACACCGCGATTTTCAACAACGCGGCGCAGACATGGAACCACGACTTCTACTGGCGGTCGCTCGCGCCGGCTGGAAAGGGCGGCGAGCCGTCGGCAGAACTGCTCGCGGCGATCGACGCGTCCTTCGGCTCGCTCGACGCGTGCAAGGCCGCGCTCGCCGACGCGGCGGTGAAGCGCTTCGGAAGCGGCTGGGCGTGGCTTCTTGAGAAGGACGGCAAGCTCGTCGTCGAATCTACGTCCAACGCCGATACGCCGTGCGGGAAGGCGGACGTCA
>Ga0310786_10012165_pt1 | contig 10674 bp, 8 predicted proteins | sample AusTroGonzalo_MG_FD_203881 | JGI IMG/M metagenome (GOLD analysis project Ga0310786, IMG submission 203881) | Bovine rumen microbial communities from tropical cattle in Woodstock, Queensland, Australia - Gonzalo_03 (v2) (version 2) | ecosystem: Host-associated > Mammals > Digestive system >...
GCTTCGAATTGATGCGGCCCGGGCGTCGCGGCACAGGCGGGGAGGAACGGCGCCGCCATTCCGGCACAGAAGAGAAGAGTCTTCAGCATGGTTGTCAGCTTCATGGTTGGTTGTTTCCTGTCGGGGGATGAATTGTCATGCATTCCCACGTATTTGTGCTTGCATAAAACGTGCTCATCCGGGCGCGTATGCGTCTTCAAAAAACTAAATATACACGCCGGAAATGCTTTTTCAAACAGGATTCCTGCGAAATAACAGGAAAAACGGTTTATGTGCGCGGGCGGCACAGAAACGCGGCGATATAGAAAACGAGGAGAAGAGGAGCTCCGGCCATGATCGACACCGGACCAAAGAAAGAATGGATCGTCTCCGCATACCTGTCAAGCGGCGTCAGGTAGACGGCCATGGCCGTGAATCCGATCACGCCGAGGATCGAGAGCGGGAGGATCCGTTTGTATTTGAAAAAGGAGATCAGGAACCAGTAGGAACGTGCAGCGCAAAGCCAGAGCGCGAGCAGAAGCGTCGCATGGCACAGGCGTTCATAGAAACGTCCCTCCAGCACAAACAGGAACAACACGGCGAACACCGGGACGGCGAGCGCGGGAATCAGCAGAAGCAGGCGGTTCAAACCCTTCGAGAACCGCTTCACACGATCCGGGACGATGAACTGGCGTGCTATGATACTTTCGGAGAGAAGAAAACCTGCCAACCCGTAAACCAGACAAAAAGGGATCATTGAGCCTTGGCGGGCTTTTTGCCCTTGTATTCTTCGTACAGGCCGCCGTACCTGGAAACGAGCATTACACCGTCGCTGCGGATCGCGAAACGGTAGTTGCCGATATGGTTGAGGTCTTTGTCTTCGACCAGAACGAACGGTTCGTCACTGGCTTTTTTGCCTCTTCCATGGTAGACGTAGTGGTCGGCGGTGTATTTCGCCGCAGGGGCCGGTTTCTCGGGAAGCTCTGCCGGAAACGCCCCGTCGTTGAGCTCCGCGTACTCGATGCAGATGACATGGTAGTTGCGGAGGCAGTCGCGGCAGGCGCTCTGCGCGAATTCTTCGGCAGGTTTGCCGCCGCCCATCGGGATGGAGAAGACTGCCGCCGCGCCGAGCGCGGGGAGCAGTTTCAGCACGTTGCGTTGCCAGTGGCGTTCCTGCTGTTGCATCAGGAAGATCAGAATGCCGACGGCTGCCACAAGCGTGATCTGGAACGGGATGCGGATCAGAACCGCCTTGTTCATCACCAGATACTCCTGCCAGCGATAGAACGTTTCGACATCCGAGAAACTGCCTTTGTGGGCGTTGAGCTGCGAGAGCACGATCCCGGAGTTCATGACGAACAGGAAAATGAGCGACAGGAAGAGGAAGATGTAGGGATACGCGTAAATCGACTTGAAAAGCAGCTTGAGGTTTTCGAGGATCCCAAAGGGGGATAAATTGAGAATATGGAAATGTCGGTGACGATGATGGTGATGATGGTGGTGATGATGGTGGTGTTCGCCGTCTTTGTGTTCGCCGTGCTTGTGCTTGTATTCATCAGGATTGGTGAAAGCCAGATTGTCGGTCTTTGCTGCTGCGGTGTTTTCTGCGGCAGGGGCGGCGGAAGCCGTCTGCGCGGTCTCGGAGACTTTCTTTTCTTCAGGCTGGTCAGTGTTTTGTGACATGGAGACAACTCCTGATTACGATGATGTTGTGCGGAAATCTCCCGGAATCCGGCATCCGCTACGTGTTTGTTCGACTTGTTTTGAAAGTATAATATAGATTGAAAAATGATTTTTGCAAGAAATTTGAGGCGGAAAATAATTTTTTTTGCGAAAAAAGACTCATCGGGAGAGCTTGCCGGAAACATTTTCTATTTGCTGTTTGCTTGTTCCAGCAGCCAGTCCGCCAGCTCCGGTTCGATTTCGCGCACCGGGACCATCACGAAATCGCGCCGCGCCGCCTCGGGGTGCGGGACTTTCAAATCCGGCAGATCGATTGTTGCCCGTCCGAATGAAATAATGTCAAGATCGAGCGTCCGCGACACATGGTAGGCGTGGTCGTTCGGACGTCCGTTTTCCGCCTCGATGCTCTGACAGACTCGGAGTAGGTCCGATGCCGTTCCGTCCCAGAACCCTGACAGCGCGGCATTCGTGAACTCCGGCGCGCCGGGCTCGCACCCGACCGGAGCGGTGCGGAGCAGAGACGAAAAACGCCGGATGCGGAATCCGGCGTTGGAGAGTGCTTCACAAGCCCGGCGGAATGTTTCGGGGACGTCCCCGAGATTTCCGCCGAGCGCAATGACGCAGAGCGTTTCGGCCATCAGCAGTCGAACGTGAAGGCGTTGATCGCGTTGACGGCGGCGGCGATCTCCTTGACGAGGTCGGCCGGAACGGCGCTTTCGGCGTTCACCGCGAGGATCGAGCGGGAATTCTCGAGGCTGTGCGGCGCGCGGACGTCGGCGATGTTGATGTTGTTCTGGCCGAGGAGTCCGGTGATCTTGCCGATGATGCCGGGGGCGTCTTCGTATTCGACGAAGAGATAGTTCCCGGCGGGGTGGATGTAGATGCCGTCGAAGGAGTTGATGCGGGAGACCATGAGGCGGCCTTCGGCGATGGTGCCGCGGATGGAGATGCGTTCGGCTCCGGCGATGAAGTCGAGCGTGATGGCTTCGCCGTAGTGCTTGCTCTCGTCGACCTCGCGGACGATGAACTGGATGCCGCGGGATTCGAGGTATTTCAGAGCCTCGTCCGCGCCGCTGAAAGCGTCGAACGGCGGGCAGATGGCGGCGGTGACCGGGGCGATCATCCACTTGGAGAACTGGTGGAGTTTGCCGTAGCAGCTGAGCTCGATCTTGGAAATCGCGCGGCCGTTCAGGTAGGCGGCGCCGAGGCCGGCGAGCACGGAGGCGAGCTTCTGGTAGTTCGCGTCGAGTCCGTCCGGCACGCCCTTGTTCACGACGCAGGCGGTCACGCCGTCCTCGAAGTAGGCGACGGTCTGGTCGGCGGCGCGCTTGGCGGCGAGGAAGTTGGCTTCCTTCGTGCTGGCGCCGAGGTGCGGGAGCATGATGTCGGCGATGTCGGCCACGGACTTGTCGCCCGCCGCGTCCTTCGGATAGACGTCGTTGCAGAAGATGAGGTCCTTTTCCTGCTTGGCGGCGCGGATGGCTTCCTCGTCAACGATGCCGGCGCGGGCGCAGTTCACGAGCATGGCGCCCTTCTTCATGAGGCCGAGCAGCTTCGCGTTGACCATGCCGCGGGTCTTGTCATTTTCCGGGATGTGCAGGGAGACGATGTCGGACTGCGCGAAGACTTCCTCGACCGTGCAGAGCTGGGCGCCGAGGTGAGCGGCCAGGTCGGCGGAAAGGATCGGGTCGTAGGCGAGGATCTTCACGTCGAAGCCGGAGAGGCGTTTGATGAGCAGGCGGCCGATGTTGCCGAGCCCGAGGATGCCGACGGTCTTGCCGGTCAGTTCGCGGCCCATGAAGCTCTTCTTTTCCCATTTGCCGGCGCGGGTGGACTGGTCGGCGGGGACGAGTTTGCGGTAGGCGGCGAGGATCAGGGCGATGACTTCTTCGGCGACCGCGTTGGAGTTCGCGCCCGGGGTGTTCATGACGTCGATGCCGAGCTTGCGGGCGTGGCGGATGTCGATGTTGTCGAAACCGGCGCCGGCGCGGACGACGAGCTTCAGGTCCTTCAGTCCGTCCATGATCTCGGGCGTGACCTTCTCGCTGCGGACGATGATCGCGGATGCGTCGGTGTTTTCGGAGGCCAGATCGGCCAGCTGCACGTCCGGGTTCTGGACCACGGTGAAACCGTGTTCGCTCAGGATTTTTTCAACGACCTTGTCGAGTTTGGTGGGAATGAGGACTTTTCTCATGCTTGTCTCCTTGTGCGTACACACGCACGGTTGCGGTTGCTCCAAAAATTTTTTGGAGCATATAATATACACCGTAAATGCCGAACTTTCCACCCGGTTCCGTCAAATAGTCCGGTTTTACCATGAATTTGAGCGGCGGAAAAGGGGGGAGCGGTGGATAAGGAGAAAGCCGCCGTCAGATTCCAAGACGGTCCTGCCGCATCAGCTCCGCGTCGCGGAAATCCATGTGCGGCGTGTAGCCGTCCAGCGGCATGATGAGCGTGTGGACCGCATCCAGGATCCAGTCCGGCTGCGGATAATAGCTTTTTTCCAGCTCGGGGCACGGCGAGATCTCGTTCGGCGCTCCGATCGCGACGGGCGGCGCGTCCAGATCGTCGAAACAGTACCGTGCGATGCGGGCGGCAAGCGTCTGTGCCCAGGAACCGCGTTCGCAGGCGTCCGACACGATCAGGATGCGTCCGGTTTTCCGCACGGATTGAACCACCGGCTCGAAATCGAACGGCACGAGTGAACGCGCGTCGATGACCTCTGCGGAGAGATGGAATTCCTGTTCGAGACGTTCCGCCGCCCGCATTGCCGGATAAAGCGCGGGACCGACGGTCAGGATCGTGAGGTCGTTTCCGGCTCGTTTTATGTCGGGTGTTCCGAGCGGGATCTCGTAATACTCCTCCGGCACGCCGTCCGCGTGGAACATCTCCGGCGTGTCGTACAGGCGCTGGCTTTCGAAGAAGACGACTGGATCGGTCCCGGCGAGCGCCGCCGTCAGCATGCCTTTCGCGTCGTACGGGGTCGCCGGGTAGACGACTTTCAGTCCGGGGATATGCGTGCAGAGCGCGGTCCAGTCCTGCGCGTGCTGGGCACCGTATTTCGCCCCCACGGAGACGCGCAGCACCACGGGCATCTGAAGCATGCCCGCCGACATCGCCTGCCATTTCGACAGCTGGTTGAACACCTCGTCCCCGGCGCATCCGATGAAGTCGCTGTACATGAGCTCGATCAGCGCATGTCCGCCGCATATGCCGCAGCCGACCGCCGTGCCGACGATCGCTGCCTCGGAGATCGGCGCGTTGAACAGCCGATGGTAGGGCAGGGCCTCCGTCAGTCCGGTATACACGCCGTATGCGCCGCCCCAGTCGCGGTTGTCCTCGCCGTAGATGACGAGCTTGTCGTCGGCGTACGCCCGGCTCAGGACAGCCTCGAACAATGCGTCTCGTAGCGTGAACGCTTTCAGCTTGGAAACAGGTTTGCCTGCGGCATCCAGATAATACCTCGTTTTTTCTGCGAGCTTCTTTCGCCTAGTGTTCTCCTCGATCGGCTGTGTGACGTCGCGCCCGACTTCCGCCGGATGCGCCTCGCTTCGTCCGTTCGAGAAATTGTATTTGCGGAACGCGTCGGGTTCACGCATCGGATTGGGGCGGGGCGAGACGGATGTGTCCGCTGCCAGACGTGTAAGCCGCGTGACATGTTCGATGATCCGAGCATCCATCGCCTCGAAATCAGCAGAGGAAACAAGTCCGGTGGTCTCCAGATTCTGCCTCATTGCAAGAATCGAATCCGCCTTGCGCCATTCCTCGATTTCCTCCTGCGAACGGTACGAGTTCGCGTCCGTAGCCGAGTGTCCGGCATAACGGTATGTGATCGTTTCGAGGAAGACCGGGCCGCGGTTTGCCTCGATGAGCGCACGTTTCCGCCGGAAGGCGTCAATCACAGCCAGTGGGTTGTAGCCGTCGACGCGTTCCGCGTGCATGGTTTCCGGGTTCACGCCGGCTGCCACTCGTGCGGCGCATCCGTAGGCCATCGTCTCGCCCGAGGTCTGCCCGCCCATGCCATAACAGTTGTTGATGCAGTTGAAGATGACCGGCAGACCGCCGCGGTATCCTTCTTCCCACAGCAGATTGAACTGGTCCATTGCGGCGAAGTTCAGCGCTTCCCACACAGGGCCGCGTCCGAGCGCACCGTCCCCGAAATTGCATACCACGAGCCCGCCGCTCCGGGTCACTTTCCGGTACAGCGCCGCGCCCGCCGCGATCCCCGCCGAACCTCCCACGATGGCGTTGTTCGGGTAGATGCCGAACGGCGGGAAGAAAACGTGCATGGAATTTCCGTGCCCGCGGTTAAACCCGTTTGCACGTCCGAAGACCTCGCAGATGAACCCGTAGAGGAGGAAATCCGCCGCGAGTTCGCGGATGCTGCTGCTTTTTGTGTTCTGCTCCATGACGCGCAGGATGTCCGGCCGCGATTTCATGATATCGTCGAGCTCAGCATCGCTTAGCGTCCGGACGGCGCGGAATCCGCGCGCGAGGAATTCGCCGTGGCTCCGGTGTGACCCGAAGATGATGTCGTCGCGATTGAGCGTGAACGCCATGCCGACGGCCGCCGCTTCCTGTCCGGTGGAGAGATGCGCCGGGCCGGTGTAACAGTATTCGATCCCGTTGTAGTTCTTGACCGTGCGGACGCCGTAGATCATGGTCTCGACCTCGCGGATGTACCGCATGTCGAGGTAGATATCCTTCAGTTCCTCCGGCGAAAACGCCTTCAGTTCTTCCTCAAAGGTTTTATTGTACCGGTTCAGCGGGATCTCCGGCATTTCCAGTTGCCCCGCCCGCCTCAGGTCCGAGGGATGGATGATCTGTGTCTTCGGCATTGTGTCTGCTCGTGGTTAGAGTTCCATCAATGCGGCGTCGCGCAGGACTTCCGCCACAGTCGGGTGCGGGAATACTGTTTGTGCGAGTTCGGCGGCGGTCATGTGCTGTGTGACCGCCACTGCCATCGCCGGAATGATCTCGGAGGCCGGATTGCCGAGCATGCACGCGCCGAGGATGCGTTTTCCTTCGTCCAGCACCAACTTCATGATGCCATTTCCGCCCTCATTTTCCGCCTGATACCGTCCGCTGAAAAGCAGTGGAAGTTTGAGTGTTTTTACGTTCAAGCCTTTTTCTTCTGCGGTCTCCTCGGTCTCGCCAACGGACGCCGCCTCCGGATTCGTGTAGATGACCGACGGGATCGCGTCGTAGCGCATCGTGTCCTCGATACCGCGGATCACGTTCACTGCGACTTCCGCCTCGCGGTACGCCGTGTGGGCGAGCATGGAAACGCCGTTCACGTCCCCGGCGGCGAATACGCCCGGCATGTTCGTCCGCATCTTGTCATCCGTGCGGATGCCGCCGTTCGCGCCGAGTTCGATCCCGAGCGATTCCAGTCCGATTCCCCGCGTGTTCGGTTTGCGTCCGGCGGCGACCAGGATCCTGTCCGCTTCCAGCTCGAATTCATCGCCGTTCGCCTTCACGCCGCGGACACGTCCGTCTTCGATCGCCTGAATCCGGCTTCCGGTCAGGAATTTGACCCCGCGCGCCGTGTAGTTCCGCTGGAGCAGCGCCGCGATGTCACGGTCGATGCGTCCGCCGATGCGGTCGAGCATCTCGACGACCATCACGTCCGAGCCGGCGGAGTTGAAATACGAGGCCATTTCCAATCCGATCGCGCCCGCGCCCATCACGACGAGTTTCGACGGGATTTCGGTCATCGACAGGATTTCCCGGTTCGTGACCGCGAATCCGATCGTGAGCGCTTCCTTTAGTCCGGGAATCGGCGGGACCGCCGCGGACGACCCGGTCGCAATCAGCACGTTTTTCCCGGTGAACGTTTCTCTGCCCGCCTCAATGACGAACTCGTCCGCCTCGTTTCTGCCTGCCAGAACGCCGTTTTCGCGTATGACGTTCGCATGGGCTTTCTTCATCTGCATTTCCACGCCCGCGATGAGCTTCTTCACGATCTTGTCCTTGCGCGCCACCACGAATGCATGATCCAGCGCGGCTTCCTTTGTCGTTACGCCGTATTTCTCCGCGCCGCCTTTCGCATAGTCGTACAGCTTCGCCGAATACAGCATCGTCTTGGTCGGGATGCACCCTTCATTGAGGCAGACGCCGCCCAACGCTTTTTCTTCGAAGATCGCAACGTTCAGCCCAAAATGTCCGGCGCGTTCCGCCGCGCGGAATCCGGCGGGGCCTCCGCCGAGGATCAGAAGATCGTATTTCATGTTTTTGTCCTTATATGAAGTTCGTTTTTATTGTTTTGTTTCAGCATTTTTCAAGTTGAAGTGCAAGTTCATCCAGGAATTTTGCCGCGCGAAGCGAGTCGATGCAAGCACGGTCATAGACGAGAGTCAGCCGGATCGCCGGATACGCCTCAATTCCGCCTTGTTTGTTGACTTTTGTCCGCATGGTAACTGTACCGATCCCGAGCGCGCAGAGTTCCGGCGGCGTCAGCTCCGGCATGAAGGAATCCACCCCGTATTTGCTTAAATCCGCCACTGTGAACGTCCCCGCCTGAAACTCCTGCGGTTTCGAATCGAACAGGTTGCAGCGTTCTGCCGCATTTCGCATTAAAACGCTAAGCTCATTCTGGGTATAAGCTTCGGTGCATCGGATGACCGGTTTCAGCGTGCCGAACCGTGTTTCCACGTTCAACCGCAGATGCACCGTTCCATATTCATAGATGATTCTGTCGCCGTGGCGCCGCGCGTTCAGTTCAGGCATTTTGACAAGAAGCCGCGCCAGTTCATGGCAGATCACCACGCCGGGCGTGAGCTTGTTTTGAGGTGTACATTTTCCCAAAACATTCCGGGCGTCGATCATTCTACTGACAAAACCCGTCTGTCCGGCACATTCCACGCAAACTGGCCTCATATTGATCCGGTCGGCAACCGTCAGCGGACGTCCGGAGTAGATACCGCATGTTTTCCACCTGACTTCATGATGAACGCTCCTCAGCACGTCCTGTTCGAGGATGCGCCCTTCCGGCCCGCTGCCAGAATGAATTGTGCTTAAATCCACCTTCAGCTCGTTTGCCGTTTTCTTGGCACGAGGCGAAACTTTCCTTCCGGTATTCTGCACAACTTGAGCTGAAAGGCGGTTCCGTATTTCAGCTTGATCCGTTTCCTTTTCAGTCCCGTTTGTTTCAGCTTGAATATGAGCTTGTGTCTCTTTTTCTGTTCCGGCTGTTTCGTTCAGCAGCGCTTCCAGCTCGGATTCCTCGAAACCATCTGTATCGGACAGGATGCCGACCGGACTGCCGACCGCGGCTTCCTCGCCTTCTCCAATCAGAATCCGTACAAGAATCCCGTCCGATTCTGCTTCATATTGGAATGTTGTCTTATCGGTTTCGAGGGAAAAGACTGGCTGTCCTTTTCGGATGCTGTCTCCCTCGCGGACCAGCCATTTCGACAGGATCGCGCTCTCGTCGGAGACGCCCATCTGGGGCATCCTGATTACACTTAGCATAACTGCGGACCCGTTGGTTTGAACTTAAAGCACGTGAACGCCCGCGGTCCGGAACGCCGCCTTGATCGACTCCGGCGCTTTCGAGTCCGTCACGATCGTGTCGATGTCGGAGAGCTGTGCGAACGTGAATGGAAGGATCGAGTTCAGTTTTGAACTGTCCATCAGCATGATCACGCGTCGCGCGGATGCGATGATCGCGCGTTTCAGCACGCACTCGTGCTGGCCCCCGACGGAAAACCCGGTCGCATCGGTGTACCCGGAAGCACAGACAAATGCTGTGTCGATGTTCAGCGTCTTGAGCTGGTCCAGCACATTCAATCCACACGTGGAAATCGTTTTGCGCTGGAGCGTGCCGCCCAGCAGGATGACAGTCGGATTCTTCTTCTTGAGCACGATCTCGATCCCGATGTTCGGCGCGGACGTCGTGATGATCAGGTTGCGGTCCGGGAGCTCGCGCGCCAGCATCATCGCGGTCGATCCGGCGTCGAGGTACATGCTGATGTCGGTCTCGACCAAAGCCGCTGCTTTCGCCGCGATCTCCTGTTTCAGGTCGCAATTACGCTTCTCGCGTTCGCCGTACATGCCCACGCTTACTTCATAGCTCGTCGGCATGATGCGCGCGCCGCGTTTCGTCCGGATCAGGAACCGTCTTTGCTCCAAAAACTCCAGGTCACGGCGGATCGTCATTTCCGACCAGTCGGAAAACTCTTTGGTAAGCTCGGCCAAGGTCACGTCGCTCTTGCGTTCGATGTAGCGTTTGATGGCTTCCTGTCTTTCTTTCATCGGTTTTTCCTTTGCATGGCTGACAGCTGTTTGAGTTCGGTTTGTGCTTCGGTTTCAGTTCATTTGCAACGGAAAACGGCACGACGGAGTACATATTAATGTATCACGGAATCAGTGTGAATTCAAACATGTTTTGTGAATAATTGACAGGGTCGTTTCAAAATAATGTTTGTTTCTTCCATCGAAAATGCACTAGATATGTTCATTCCTTGTGTTCCTTTCTGCAATGATGGGAGAATTCTTTCAGAAAATAACATAGAAAATACATTTTTTCTCATAAAACAGCCTTGAAAAAAACAGAAAAAAGGCTTACTGTATGGCAAATAAAGATTCGCATCCGGCGATTCTTCCTCGAAAACAACCAATTACTCAATCAAAAAACGAATTGATAGAGGTTCCCAAATGCAACATTCCAAACTGCTGATCGCGCTTGCCATGACAGGCGCGCTGACTGTCGGCCTCACTGCGTACGCGCAGTCCCCGTCCCCGACGAAGCCGAAACACACGTTCGCCAACCCCCTCGACGTCCTCGTCGGACATGAGCGCGGCGTTCGCGGCGGCGAACCCGTCGTGCTGATCTACAAAGACGACTACTATCTGTTCGTGTCGCATCGCAGAGGTTACTGGTACTCCCCGGATTTCCAGAACTGGACCTACGTCGACGCCCCCAACTATCCCGCCGGCGTCGTCTCCGTCGTGGAGTTCCAGGGCGAGCTCATCGGCTGCTCGATGAACAACCGCAACGTCTACAAGGCG
>Ga0310786_10012166_pt1 | contig 10674 bp, 12 predicted proteins | sample AusTroGonzalo_MG_FD_203881 | JGI IMG/M metagenome (GOLD analysis project Ga0310786, IMG submission 203881) | Bovine rumen microbial communities from tropical cattle in Woodstock, Queensland, Australia - Gonzalo_03 (v2) (version 2) | ecosystem: Host-associated > Mammals > Digestive system >...
GAATTCTCGTTCATCGACGGTGAATAAACTATAAGTAACGGTTTGCGACCTTTTAGATAATAGCAAAAGGGCCTTTTGCTTAAATTGGAATAACGCTATGACAAATTTGAAGAAGTACGCTAGTTACTGCAAGAAGTAGCATAGTTATTAAAACTACTAGCAGCGTAGTGGCGCTTATTCGAAAATAAGCAAGGCTAATTGTGCAATAAGTGGCACTTATCGATCTGAAATAATTTTTTTGCGAAATCATCTACCATCTGCCACCAACCTCTTGAAAGCACCATACACAAAGGAGTTGTTGGGTGGTGGTAGATTGGTGGCAGGTGGTAGATAAAGGCTATTTTTGCCTAAAATGCAGCAAAACAGAGCCTATTTTCAATGAAAAACAACCGTAAAGCGACATATCTGAAAACAAGCATTTATGTATTCCCTATTCCAAAATTTGGTTTTTATCTCGTTTTTTCGTAACTTTGTTAGAATTCTCAGCTTTTCTTTGTATAAAGGCAGTCTGGGGGATTGAAGAAAAATTGGGTTACGAATTGGCAACCGTACTCAATTCCACATTCTGCTATAAACTGCGTCAAAGAACACCCGACGGTGAGCCACCAGCCGTACTATGACCCATCATCGGGTGCAAAGTTACGAATAAGTGAGCAAAACACCAAATTTATTTGAGTATTTTCGAACGTGAGAACTCGAACTCGTTCGCTTGGCTTGTCCAAGAACTTCGAGACCTCGTCTCAAAGGTAATCATTCTTTTTGAAAGAACCAAATCCAGACTCAACTTTTTGTTCTGAGCTTGCTCATCGCTCTTGAACTGATTGCGGCATCTTTTGTGGCACCTGCCATAAAGATGCGTATTAGGCTACGTCCTATTGCCGAAAGGCATTGTCGTTTTGAACTATCTCTTCGTCATAACAATCAATGATTATTTGGAAGAACGAGTTCGATACTAACTATTATCACAGTAACTTCACAAAAAATTATTTTCTTCAAACACTTATAGAACTTGTATCTATAGAATTTGCAGAACCATTTAGGATGTTTGCCACTTCACGGCAACCGCAATCACATGTTTTAATAGATTCACATGATTTACACATGGTTGGATGATATCGGCTTTGTGCATACAGATTCCAATAGACAGTGTCCTTTATCATTTCATCATTAAATACATTGCCGACAATTATAGGAGAATGATTGCATGTACGGATCTGACCAGCAGGATCCACAACGAAGAACTCTTTAGCTGCAGCACATTTAGTCCCATAGTTTAACCATTTGTATTTTGTAGGATTGTTAATTGCACATAATGGAATCTCTGTACCAGTATGTCCATATCGTTGAGCAAGAGACAGTACCTTCTCTGTAATATCGAGCATTCCATTTAATTCTTCTCTGCTTAGCATCAACTCATTCATGTATTTCAAACCTCTACCACCAGGAAGAAAGCGATTTACCAACACTGACGTTGCTCCGTTCAGTAAACCAAGTGACAATGTTTCGAATAGTTCATGATAGTTCTTTTTGGTAACAGTTACGTTCACCGTCGTATTCATGCCTAGTTTCTGCGCCTCTTGAAACCAATGAAGCACACCCTCAGCATTATTTAACCCAGTATGTTCCTCGAAAGTTTCAATACCAGGTAAGCTCATGCTAAGATGTACATTGCAATACTTGAATAATTGCAGATAATCCCTGTTCATTAGCAAACCATTCGAGATGAGAACGATGTCTGTGGCCTTACCTTTTTTTCGACATTCATCCCTAATGTATAAGAGAATATCTACAAGGCATTCCTTCAACAGACATTCGCCACCAGTAATTGATATTGTATTGACTCCATTAGCATACAGCTTATCTATTAACCGCTTCCATTGTTCCAAATTCAGTTCTTTCTCAATAGGATACAAACTATTTGAGGCAAACCATGGGCATGAGCAGAACTTACATTTATGGTTACACTTGTATGTCAGTTCCAATACGGCAGCATTAGGAAGTCTCATAGCTCATCAAAATTAATCCCGAGAATCCTTGACAATATATCGCAATAACGCTTTATCCACACCCAATCACCATAAAGTTTCATTGCATTATTCCCTTTAAGGAACTGTAATAGGGCTTCACAATCCTCTGCAGTTACTACGTTAATCGTATAATCACCATCTCCCTTGTACTTGAAATATAACACGTTGACAGAAACAGAATCTTCTATCTTTTTGTATTTCTTCTGATAGCAAGACTTACACATATGCTCTACTTTTACATCGTAGCCCATATCCTTTATCTGATGAACGTAGTCGTCAATTGTGCTTTCTTCTTGCCGATATCTGTCATACTTTCTTTCACCGTCATAAACCGTCAGTTCATACTCATATTTACATCGACAAGTTGGGCATTTATGTGTAATAGTAACTGTTTTGTCTGGGAAAGCAGGACAATAGCACATGGCATTCGGAAACCTATCGTCTCTTATAGGTATAGAGGGCATTTTAAAGATTCCAAGTAATCGGTCTGTAAGTGTTTCTTTTGATTCTGCCTTGCGGTTATACATACCTATAACCATCTGTTTCTTGAGTTCTTCTTGCAAGGCATTTATTCTTTCGATTTCCTTCAGGCGTAGCCTCTCTTCTTCTTTGTAAGCACACTCTTTGCATAACACACGACCATTAAGAGAAGGATATACATAGGCTAGCATGCTATCACTTGAAGTCATACAATCTGAGCAAAAGACATGACCGCATTTTCCACATTCATATTTAGGTCCCAAATGGTCAAAGTGTTTGCCACAGTTGTGACATTCTGTATTGGGAACAAAATAGTCTTTATATCTTCCCAACTCCCTTACCAAAATTCGATATTGAGTACGCGTAATAAGTTCCCCTTCTCTGAATACAGGATAACCAACCCTTTTTAGAAACTCAACCGCATCATCATGAGTGATATCGAGTTCGCCAATAACATCTTTCAGCGGGACTAAATCGCCCTCTTTCATCACTAATGCCTCAAACATTCCCATATAATCTTCTGTTTATAATTTTTTACATAAATGTATTTGGGGTAACGACCCAATACAAAGAGGGTGACAGGGCAAATCCACAACGTATCTCGCTTGAAGCGATTGACAAAAGGCTCATACACCACTTGATAAGTGCTGCCGCCAAGAAGAGAATGCTCCGTCTGTCTCAGTTCGATATATCCTTCATGCTGATGTTGCTTGTTTGCAGGAATCACGCTTACTTTGACAAACAAATTTTCATCGGATAGTAATTCCAACATTTTATCTGCCCCAGATACCATTGCAAGGTTTTCATGAGAGAACGGCCAATGAGGGAAGTCCACATACCAACAGCCATTCTTCTCCTTATTGAACTGAAGCCTGTACTCCCTCTTCCTGCTCAACAAGCTCCACACCAACTCCGATGCTCCTTTGCCAATTTGTTTAATGGGTGAAATTTTCATCTCTGTTTCTAAACCTTTCAAAAAATAGTCATCCAATAATCTAAAGACTTCCTCTTTGTTAATGAATATGGGGAAATGCCACATTCTCTTTTCGTTGACAATAATATCAATAGTATAAAGAGGATTCAACAACGCTGCATTCAGTTTCACTTTGACCAGACAGTCATCACGCTCAAACAATGTTGTAGGATGTGAGGAAGTTTCGTTTTCGTAGCCCTTTTCTCTGAATCCATTATTGGTAAAATAGTCATTACACCACTCTGTATGCATCAGCCAGTCAAAATTGCCCTGATTCCTGAATCCAAGTTCAAGCAATGCACCCAGAAACAGGAAACCGACAATAATCACCACTATAATAATAACGAACCACCACATTTCATATAATCATTATTGGTTGCAAAGGTACGAAATAAAACTCATATAGAAGAATCATTTGGCTTCGCAAGGCTTGTGGATTCCTCTGACTTTTTGTTATAAAGTTCATCGACTTCGCTTTTTATCTTTATATAATCAGAGTAGGATAACTTTCCTTGCTTTATTCGCCCATATATCTCATTTGCTCTTGTTACTTTTTCTGCATCATAAGGTTTCATGAATCGCTTGGGATTACATCTTTTCAACAATTCTTTCTTTTCGTTATTTCTTACAAAACAAATATTTAACTTTGTTTCAGCCTCCACGCACAGTTTTTCGATAGTTTCTTTGTCTTCAATCTTACATTCCTTTGCACTGCTGTATATATGATTTGCAATCTCTATTGTTTCTTGATTGTACTGCTTCATGAAACGCTTTGGATTGCTTGCTTTAATAAGCTTGTCGAGAATCGTTTCGCGAGCTTTCCTCCGTATCACAATGTAATAGATTACAAATAGTATTAGGAGAAGACCTAAAACGCATTCAATCGAAATAATTCGTTCTTTCAGTTTCTCCTCTTGCTGTTTTATATAGTTTTCTTTATCCCATGACGCAAATTCTTTATTATATTTCAGTTGAAATGTTGTATGATATGCCATACCAATATACACACGTATATAACCATTATACATATAATTGGTTCCTTCAAAAACACCTGGATTGGCATATTCAAAGTCGCTCTTCACATTTTCTACTACTTCAATTGTGTAATTGTTTACGTCAATACGTGGTTGAACAAATGACATAAATTTATCCAAATGGTCAGGCCCTAAAAAGTTAATAAAGTCAGACTGCTCGTTCTTAGTATAAAAATCGTAAGCAGTATTAAGAGCCTCGCGTATAGTTGGCTTGAATTCATATAAGAAGCTATCGCTTTGGCGAATATAACCTACCATGTATGGAATTACCAAATAGCAGATATATTTATCTCCTGATATCCTTTTTGCACATCCCAATGCCCAACCACTTTGCCAAATACCATAAAAACTACCACCATTCAATGGGTCTCCCCATTCCTTACCTCTTTGCGAATTCTCCATCCTTATATCAATGCACAACACTTCTAGAGGGCTTGTCCAATTAGTCAAATGATCTGGCTTAAAACGATATAACTGGTATAATTCATTCTTTTTGTCTATCTTTGATTTCTGGGCAGACGTTAGCAACTCATATTTCGGATTAAAATTGTGATAAAGGACACTAACGATTTTGCCTGACCTACTACCCTTAAACATGCTGTCAATTTGATGGATAGCCAAGTCTTCATTCTTTATAGAATCTTCTTTCAGAAACTCTTCAGCGTCCGAAGGAATCTGATTATTCAATGGAATATACGCTACAGCTACACAAACAATTAAAAATAGGACGAGCAAAATCTTCTTCATGATCAAAATTTTTTAGAAAAACGAAACGTTTTTGTTATATTATCGTGGATACTTTTCCACGTCTCTCTTTCCGCTTCACGATACGAGAAAGTAACTGTAGCGCTTTCGTAACGATTGAAGATGCGGAAAACATTTACTATGACTGGTGGCTGCTTGCCTTCCCAGCCTTTACGCTTATAAGAATAGTATAAAACAGGAAAACCATTTATAGACAAAGGTTGTACGGAAATGAGTTTGATAAATGGAGTTCCAGAACGCGAGCATGATTCTTTTGAGGCTTCAGTAACAGCATAGAGAACTTCTCTGTCAACAACAATCTGGTCACCTCGCCCAAACGTAGGATCATTCTTGTCTTCTTGAAAATACTCCACGATGACACGGCAGTACTTATTGTATGCATCTTTTAAGTCTGCATTAAGTCCTTTCTGCTGGAATGTAATGTGTCCAGAACTGGTGCTAATATTAACTTGGGCCTTATTCCCCTGAGCAGTTAAACGCCTAACGGTGTTCAGTTCAGAATCTTGCAATTCCAATTTGTCAGGCAATTCTATGCGACATTTACCATTATAGGAATAAATTGTCTGGGCTTCACTCAATAAACAAATGAAACCCAAGAATAATGCTGTCAGAAATCTACGTGTTACCATTGAGTTTTAGAAATTAGTTTCTCTTTTTGACGTAACCTTAGTAATTTTAACATATGGAACTGTGTCATCTCCACAATTTACGAATTGATAATTTCCACCAAAGACAACGCGTCCAGTAAACATTTCATCCTTCTTTGAATATCGCGACTTAGCATAACACTGGTAGGATACCGCATTGTAATCGCCTCCGTTTAGTTTCGGTCTTACATTTTTCGCTAAGACCATCTTAAACCCGTCTTTTTGGTATTCATATAATATAATATCAGGAGTTGAACTTAACACGCTCCAAGTCCATCCAAATGCATTGAATATAGAATTAAGAGCCTCGAAATCCTCCGCGTCAACACTAGCAGGATACCTATCATTTACCCCAGCTGTAATATTTTCTAGTCCCTTCAGTATTTTCTGCATATTCTTTAATTGATAATAATCTGTTGAGCCGAAAGGTGCTTGCTCTAACATCTCTTTGATCAATGAATTAAACTTAGTTGTATTTTCGTAAATTTTAACGGTATTGGAATGATGATACGGATTATCCATAAAAGAACCAGTCAAATCTGTGACAGCGTCTGAAAGTTGTGAAACAATCTGTGACTGAGCATTAATCCCAAGAAAGGAGGTTAATGCTAAAAGTGACAATACTATTAACTTTTTCATAGGATATTTACGTTTTTATTTACGAACAGGGTTATAGTTTAACTTAAAATGCTCACAGAATTCGACAGCCTCTTGGTTCCCACACAAGGCAGCTAATACTGCATACCGCTCAGCAGCTTCTTCCTTATGAAGAAAAACTGCATCCAACTTGCTTATAGAATAAAGCCATATTCCTATGCGTTCGTCTTTGACATTGCCTGCGCACAAATCCTCTGGCGTAACACCTAAATACCTCATGCGGTATTGGGTCGCTATGTCAAATGCTTCTACGCAGTTGTCATAGGCACTAGCTTCCAAATAGTTTACAGCTTTTTGATTGTAGTAGTAAGACAATGTGTTTGCATCCTCACGACTCGTCCTCTCTACAGCATCAATACTTATCAGCCTTATTGCTTTTGCAAACCAGTTGTCAGCGTCATAATGGCTCTTTAGTCCCATATAGGACAGACCCATATAATAGCAAATATCTGGTTCGTGAGAAGGCTTAGTATCTTTGTATGTCCCCATCCATTGCTGGCAATACATAAGGGCTTTGTTGTAATCTTTTGAGTAGCAATAGCACTGAGCCAAATTGAACAAGTCCATTTCCTCAATAGCATCTTGACTCTCAATCCTTTTTAGCAAAACTATCGCTGCGCTATATTCCTCTTTGTCAATATGTGATTCTATTTGTGTTCTGATTCCTGACAACTGAGGATTGGTTAATATAGAAGTGTCTATAATCAACCTATTTCCTGATAATGTCACCTTGCCAAGTTTTTGAATTGCCGAAAGCCCAAGTAGTAAGGGGACATTTTGCCCTTCTATGATAACTGCATCAACATTTTTCAGATGTAAACCTCCTATTTCAACGTCCCTTAATACTACAGCCATATTATTAACGATATGACCGCTTGCTGTTTGGCTCCTTCCAAAGCCTTTAAGATCTACATCCTTCAACTTCCCAGAATTATATAGTAAGTCGGCAAGTTGCATTGAAATGGTCACAGTTGAAGCTCCTGTGTCGAAGACAAGCGAGCGTTTAACCCCATTTATAGAACAGGGAATAGTATAAACACCATTCTGTTTGGTGAGTTGAATTACCTTCTGGCCGAAACAAAATGACGATATAATAGTAATCACTATAAGCAAAAAAGAACGTTTAATAGTCATCCTCTCTTTGATATAGATAATATTGCAATTTAGGTTTCTCATCACCAAATGTCCCATAGAACAAATAGACGATATCCAATACGACGGAAGTAGCTTTCCACCTCATTCCGCAAACAGATGGCGTTCCTGACATATCATCCAAACTAAAACTATTATTTCCATATTTTGACCTTAGACTCGAATACCACGATAATAGCTCATTTGCATTGAATACTGAGGCACCGCTGCTGTCCGACGGGTAAGTTTTTGTCAACTGAATTGCATAGACCTTTCCGCCTTTTTCCACAACAATCATGTCTTGCATTCTAATATTGAAGATTGACAAGTAGCTACTTTGGCTAACGCGATAGACATTCTTCCCCTGTGAAGTATGGCTGAATGTCAAAATGTCGCTATACTTGCTGATGGGGGCTCCGATGGTTATACCCTTGAAACTTGGGTTACTTTCAAGATCATGGATAGATTGTGGTGATACAATTATTGCACAACACAAAGCCGCTAACAAACTTAAAAACCTTTTCATAACTCCTTTATTTAATTGATTTTTTTAATCCATCTATATCCGTCTTCAGATTTAGTAGACCATTGAAATTGCCACATTTCTCCTGTGTCCTTATTGATTAGGTAATATTGATACATACTAATCATAGGTTTGATCTCAAATTTTGCACGTTCCGTATATGAAAGGGTATTCTCATTTATAGGAACAGAGAACCTATCATCTCCTTCTACGCTATATTGTGTTTGCCAAAGTTTACCTGTAAACATATCAACGAGAATAAAGGTCCACATATTTTGAGTTGGATAAAGCCAATAACGATAAGGTGTCGTAGATTCTGGAGTGAATGCATTGTTGACAATCCAACTACCACCATCATCTTGAACCTGATACACTTCGCCAGTTTTTGTATTCAACCTCAATTGGTTATGGTAATTTCGGGTTTGAAAGAACTCATATGTCTGTGATCTCATAGTGAGATTTACAGACAATCCTATCGTAAGAATGATTATTCTAAGTCGATTATTCATAAGTTAGTGGCATTAATTAATAAACAGGGTATCAAAAAACAACATCGTTAGGATTATATCCCTGAGCAGCAAATTTATCTCGAATATTCTTTTTTGCAGTTAATTCTTGCTCAGGGATGTTAGCCTGATAATTTTGAATAGTTTCAGGGATAGCTTTTTCGCCTATACGTCCAACAATAGTCTTGTCCATATCTATGACATTTTTATCCCCGACTCCCAAGCAGGATGGTTCTAACTATTGATGGCTATACATAAAAGAAGCGTGGGAATCTCCCTGTCACTCGTCCCACTCTCAGAGGCTCTGGCATCGCCTGTTTGTCGAAACGAGCAACGCCGAAGCCCACGCCGATATGTATATAAACGACGTGAAATGCAAAGGAGCCGATAATGGCTGTCTGCAAATCGTATGTCGGATACTACATACCCATGGACGTCATTGTTGCTTTGATGTTTGACAAACGTTTGGGAACTGCCAGATTCCTGAGAGTCAAGCCCAAAGCGTCAAGTAACGCCTTTCCTATATATAGGTCCTCATCCCTCTGCTTCCACCCTTGCGGGCATCGGCATCAATCAGAGAACAGTTGCAAAGATAGCGATTATTTTTCAATTACAATGGCAAATGAACCAAAAAACATACAATTTTCGTGAATTATTTGGAAGTCTAAAGGAAAAATCGTAATTTTGCAGCGGATTTAATAGAAAAGGAGTTAAGAGTATGGCAACACCAATCAGACCAATACCTGTAGTAACAGGTGACGATGCAGTTCGCTTTGTGGAGGCTGCCGAGGCAGCGGAACGCAATGCGCACACTGTGGAATTGGAAATGTCGCGCGAGGACTTCGATAAGATTATGTCAACGGCACAGCTCTATTAAACAATGGGATTCCTTGCCGACAAATGTACATTCAGACTGCTTACACGTGAACTGATAGCAACGTGTAAGCCGTTTTCTTGTGGATATGACGATCTCGACGAATATTTCTTGAAAGACTCGCCACTATGGGCAGACCAGATGTACGGCAAGACATATTGCTTTGTGCTGAAAGATGACCCGCAGACCATTGTCTGTGCCTTTTCCTTGTCGAACGATACAATCCGTGTTGACCTATTGCCTAACTCACAGAGGAAAAGATTCCTGAAGGAGATCCCCAAGGAAAAGCGGATGCGCAGATACCCTGCCGTGCTGATTGGCAGACTTGGTGTTGACATCCAGTTCGCAAATAATGGTATTGGCACAGAACTGATGCAGATTCTGAAGTTTTGGTTTGTGGAGCCAGACAACAAGGCTGCAGTTCGTTACTTGGCAGTGGATGCCCTTAATAATTCTCGCACACTGAACTACTACGAAAAGAACGGATTCGCCTATCTGTTCAAGGACGAGGAACAGGAGGCGGTCAGTTCGAGAATGAAACAGCCATTAAAAACACGATACATGTATTTCGACTTGATTGAAGTGATAAGGAAATAATCACCTTGTTGCTTGCAATACCGCAAACAGGTTCTTTAGAAGGGTGTAGCCTAATACGCACTTTTCTGTGGAGTGCCACACAAAGATGCGTGTCTGCTTCCTGATGAGCAAGCTCGGCAGACATTATGTTTTTGTTTCCCTGAATTGTTATTTCACAATAGAGAATTTTCAGAGTGATCTTATCCGGAAATCATGATGTACCTTTGTCCGCAGATTATAAAAACGAAACAAGACATGGAAGTAATAACAATTGAGCGCAGTACCTACGAGGAACTGCTGATGAGCATCAATAGCTTCGTCACAAAGATGAAGGCGATGGCCAGTAGAGGCAATGACAAAGGTTTGGGTGATTGGCTCGACAACCAGGACGTGTGCCAAATACTGAACATCAGTCCAAGAACATTACAGACTTTACGGGATAACGGGACGCTGGCCTATTCTCAAATCAACCGCAAGGTGT
>Ga0310786_10012168_pt1 | contig 10673 bp, 4 predicted proteins | sample AusTroGonzalo_MG_FD_203881 | JGI IMG/M metagenome (GOLD analysis project Ga0310786, IMG submission 203881) | Bovine rumen microbial communities from tropical cattle in Woodstock, Queensland, Australia - Gonzalo_03 (v2) (version 2) | ecosystem: Host-associated > Mammals > Digestive system >...
ATCAAAAATGCAAGAAAAATACACATTATGAAATAAAAAGTACTTTATATCTTCGTCAGGGTTTGTTAAATTTGTAAGACACTAATAACCATTAACGCATGAAACGCTTTTTCCCTCTTTTCGTGACACTGGCGATGCTGCTGGCCCCCTTGGCCGGACGTGCCCAGTCACGCGCGCAGCTAGAGAGCCTCAGCCAGTCGATAGAGTCGAACCTCACTGACAACATTCTTCCGTTCTGGATGGAATATACCGTCGATCCCGACGGGGGATTCTACGGCACCGTGATGAACGACGGCACGGCGAGGGCCACTGACAAGGGCGCCATCCTCAACGCCCGCATCCTCTGGACCTTCTCCAGGGCATACCGCATCTACGGCATTCCCGCTTACAAGGATATGGCTGACAGGGCCGCGGAGTATTTCAAGGCCCATTTCATCGACAGGAAATTCGGCGGGGTCTATTGGTCGGTGAACAACGAAGGCGCAATGAGCGACGGCACCAAGCAGACCTATGCCAACGCCTTCGGCATCTACGGCCTTTCGGAGCATTTCCGCGCCACGGGCGACCTGAGCAGCCTCGAGGCCGCGAAGGAGATCTTCTTCACCCTGCAGAAGCACGCGCACGATCCTGCCAGGAAGGGTTACATCGAGGTGTTCAACCGCGACTGGAGCCGTACCGACGCCAAGGGCGTGGACGGCAGGACCGAGACCACCAAGACGATGAACACCCACATCCATGTGATGGAGGGCTTCACCAACCTCTGGTTCGCCTGGCCGGATCCTGAGGTCAAGGAGGCGATACTCGAACTCCTTGACATACTCCAGACGAAACTTTACAACCCCGCCACAAAGCACCTGATCCTCTACTGCGACGACGACTGGAACGTCGTGGACACCGACGACTCCTACGGTCACGACATCGAGACCTCCTGGTTGCTCTGCGAGTCCGCCGAGGCGGTCGGTGACGAGGCGCTCATCGAGAAGATACGCCGTCAGGCGATCGAGATGGTCGACGTCGCCCTGGCCGAGGGAATGACCCCGGACGGCGCCATGAAACTGGAAGGGGAGAGGGACATCTTCCAGTGGTGGCCCGAGTGCGAGACCGTCATCGGCTGCATCAACGCCTGGCAGATCACCGGGAACAAGAAATATTTCGACGCCGCGGCTAAGAACTGGGATTTCACCCTCAAACACTTCGTTGACAATGAGAAAGGCGGATGGTTCAAGGAGACGGACGCGAACTTCGTCCCGAGCCCCCGTTCCCCCAAGGCCAGCATGTGGAACTGTCCGTACCACAATTCCCGCATGGCCTATGAGGTCGTGGCGCGCCTCGCTCATCCAGCGGTCCACACCGAGGTGATGGCTTGGAGCAACATCACCGGCGTGCGCAGCGAGGGCGAACTCATCGACTTCGAGTCCACGCTCCGCGTCGGCACGCCCGGCGGAGAGATCGAGTCCACCGGCCGCGAGAAGCAGAGCCGCATCCAGTACAGCCGCGACGGCTTCACCCAGACCACCGTCACCCCGATGCGCAGCGGCGCGACCTTCACCCAGACGGTCACCGACGCGGATTTGTCCACGGTCAACCTGACCTGGAGCGTCGTAGCAGACGAGACCAAGGACGGCGGGGCGTATTTCTGCATGGCTTTCGCCCCGAAATACTACAGCAACGCCACCATCAAGGCCTCCGGCAAGAAGGTCACCATCACCGCCCCCGAGCGCAACATCGAACTGACCTTCAACAAGTCCGTCAAGACCTTCGTCCGCGACGAGAACGGCGACAGGGTCCTCTATGTCACCTTGTTACCCAAGTTGAAGAAGGGCGCAAAGGCGGACTATTCCGCCGTGATGAAGGTGTCTGGCGTGCAGCATCACGAGACCGCGCACATCGACCTCGACGCTTCGAACCCCGGTCGCCTCTTCACCGGTTTCGGCGGCAATTTCCGCATCCAGAACGCCCAGAAGGACCCCGAGGTGATCGACTACTGCCTAGAGAACCTCCGCGTGGCCTTCGGCCGCGTCGAGTTCCCTTGGGGCCAGTGGGACCAGTACACGCATCCCGAGCGCTATGAGGGCCAGCAGCAGGGCCGCGGCGGCGGCTTCGGCGGCGGCAATCCTGCCGACCACATCCACCGCAGCGCCGAGATGGCCCGCCGCCTCAAGCAGGTCGGCATGCCGGTCATCGTCAGCGCCTGGTTCCCGCCGGCATGGGCCGGGAACCAGACCACCCGCTCCGACGGCACCTCCCGTGCCTACTCCCTCAAGCCCGAGGAGCAGGACCGCATCTTCGATTCCATCGCCTCGTACCTCATCTACCTGAAGAAGGAGTACGGCTGCGAGCCAGACTACTTCTCCTTCAACGAGTCCGACCTGGGCATCAATGTAGTCCACACCCCCGAGGAGCACAGGGATTTCATCAAGAATTTCGGCAAGTATATGGCAGACCAGGGGCTCAAGACCCTGATGCTGCTGGGTGACAACTCCGACGCGACGACCTTCGACTTCATAGTCCCGACACTGAACGACCCGGCCGCCCTGCGTTATGTCGGCGCCATCTCCTTCCACTCGTGGAGGGGCTGCGACGACGAGACGCTGCGGCGCTGGGCTGCGGCCTCGCGCCAGATCAACGTCCCGTTGATCGTCGGCGAGGGCAGCACCGACGCCGCCGCGCACCAGTATTCCGCCATCTTCAACGAGTCCACCTTCGCGCTCTACGAGATCAACCTCTACACCCGCATCTGCGCCATCAGCCAGCCGCTCAGCATCCTCCAGTGGCAGTTGACCTCGGACTATTCGCTGCTCTGGGGTGACGGCATCTTCAACTCCGAAGGCCCGCTCCGTCCGACCCAGCGCTTTTTCAACATCAAGCAGCTGGCCTCCACTCCGGCCGACTCCTTCGCCATCCCTACGGCTTGTGACAAGGACAATGTCAACGTCGCCTCCTTCATCAACGTCGCCCGCGGCGAGAGTGCCGTCCACATCGTGAACAACGCCGCCTCCTGCGACGCCGTGATCACCGGCCTCCCGGCCGATTCCACCGTCGCCGTCGTGCAGGTTACCAATGCCGGCTCCAACTCCGAGTCGCAGTGCGTCCCCGTCAGGGACGGCAAGGTCGATGTGTTCATGCCCGCCGAGAGTTTCGTCAGCGTTTTTGTAAAATAATTGATAATGAAACGTTTATTCCTTACAATAGGCGCTTCGCTGCTGGGCCTCGCCCTGTCGGCCCAGCCCTTCGCGCCCGTCAACCCCAACGCCACCCAGGAGGCCCGCGACCTTCTCGCGAGCCTCTACCAGACCGTGGCTGAAGGCAAGATCATTTCTGCCCTGCATCACAACCAGTTGCAGATGCCCAACTATATGAGTGACTTCGACCGTATCGAGGACGCCTCCGGCAAGGTCCCGATGATGTGGGGAGGCGACCTCGCCTGGGACGCCGCGCAGGTCGTACGCATCGCCGAGCACGAGTACAACCGCGGCCACATCATTACCCTGATGTGGCATGTGAACCGTCCCTTCGACCGTACTCCGCGCGTGGACTTCCGTTCCCAGACCCAGGGCGAGTTCACTGACGCCCAGTGGAAGGAACTCGTCACCGAAGGCTCCGAGATGAACCGTATGTGGACCGAGCAGGTCGACTCCATAGCCACCTTCCTCAAGACCTTGAAGGACAAGCATATTCCCGTGCTCTGGAGGCCTTACCACGAGATGAACGGCGAGTGGTTCTGGTGGGGCTGGAGAGAGGGGCCTGACGGCTTCACCAAACTCTGGAAGATGCTCTACCACCGCCTCGTGGACTTCCATCACCTGGACAATCTCATCTGGGTCTGGAACGCCAACGCCCCGCGCGACATCCCCGGTGACACCGCGCGCGCCTATGATCTGTACTATCCCGGCAACGAATATGTCGACGTCCTTGCCACGGACGTGTATAACCGCGACTGGAAGCAGTCGCATCACGACCAACTGGTCGAACTGGGCAAGGGCAAACTGATCGCCCTCGGCGAACTCGGCAGCCTCCCCACTCCGGAAATGCTCAAGACGATGGACAAGTTCGCCTGGTTCATGATATGGACGGGCTTCACCAGCGACAGGTACAATACCCTGGACGAGTTGAGGGCCATCTTCACCCTTCCCAACGTCATCAATTACAAGGACCCCGTACCGGCTCCGCCGGCAAGGCGTCAGGGCAGATAAGCACAAATAAACATAATAACTAATACTCACCTGATTAACAACCCAAAAATCTAACACTATGAGTTTCAAAAGACTTTTCCTCGCCATCGCAGCGCTTGCTTGCGCCGCTGGCTTGGGAGCCCAGGACTTCCAGATCAATTCCGCCGGCTATTTCAACAAGGACGGCGTGGACGTCATGGCATTCAACGACTTCTATCCTGAAGGACATCAGGGCGGTATATCCGTCCTCATGAACGGACACCGCGTCGCCAGCAACGGCGACATCCGTTTCGACGCCACCCCCGGCCAGTGGCAGCCTGTCCCGAAGCAGCTCGACCGCAAGGTGGAGGGCAACAAGGTCATCACCACCCTCTGCTTCCCGGATTCCAGCCGTCACTACACCGGCTTCAACCCGATGATCTATCCCGACTACAGGGTGACCTATGTCGTGACGCTCGAGCCCCAGGGCAAGGGTTTCCTCGTGACCGTCGACCTTGACAAGCCGGTCCCCGAGGAACTCCTCGGCCGCGCAGGCTTCAACATCGAGTTCTTCCCCGGCGACCTCTTCGGCAAGCCCTGGATCATGGACAACAAGCAGGGCATCTATCCCCAGCAGCCCAACTCCCCGGTCATCCAGCAGGAGAGTTACGTGTACAAGAGCGTGGGTGACTTCAAGCCCGAGCGCGCCCTGGCCGCCGACATCGAGCACCTGATCGACAAGGGTTACAGCCCGTACACCGCCGATGCGGTCATCGCCGAGCCCTATGCCGTCGGCAAGTCCTTCACCTCCCGCCCGGACGACCCGTACAGCCGCCTGACCATCAAGTCGCTCAACGGCGCCGACCTGAAACTCTATGACGGCCGAATGAACCACACCAACGGCTGGTTCGTCGTCCGCTCGGAGATCCCCGCCGGTGCGACCAAGGGCGCCGTCCAGTGGTACATCGAGCCCAACGTGGTCCCCGGATGGACCTATCCTCCGGTAGTCCAGACTTCCCAGGTGGGTTATATGCCCAACCAGAGCAAGGTCGCCATCATCGAGACCGACCGCCGCGACGCTCCGCTCGTGGGCGCCACCCTCGTACGCTACGACGCTGACGGCGAGCACTTCGTAAAGAACTATCCTGCAGTGCCTTGGGAGGGAGAATTCCTCCGCTACAACTACCTCAAGGTGGACTTCTCCGACATCGAGGAGGAAGGCCTCTACGCCCTTCACTATGGTGACAGGAGTTCCCCGATCTTCCGCATTGCCCCCGACGTTTACGACAGAGGCGTATGGCAGCCCGTCATCGAATACTTCCTGCCTTATCAGATGTGCCACATGAGGGTCGCTGACAAGTACAAGGTCTGGCACAACTACTGCCATATGGACGACGCCCAGATGGCTCCTCTCGGCAACCATATCGACGGCTATTCCCTGGCCAGCAACCCGACTTCCTTCAAGGCTCACGACCCCGTTCCCGGCGTGAACGTCGGCGGATGGCATGACGCCGGTGACGATGACGTCCGTCACACCACTCCCGGCGAGTGCTACATCCTCACCATGGCTTACGAGAATTTCCATCCGGAGATCGACGCCACCGCCATCGACCAGGAGAAGCACACCGTCGAGATCCACGAGCCTGACGGCAAGAACGACATCCAGCAGCAGATCGAGCACGGCATGCTGCACGTCATCGCCTGCTACGACGCCCTCGGAGGCCACTTCTCCCGCGGTATCATCACCAATACCCTCCGCCAGTACGCCACCCTCGGCGATCCTTCCTATGCCACCGACGGTGTCTTCGGCAACGAGGACGACCGCTGGATCTATCCTGACACCAGCAACGGCGTCAGCGTGGCTACCAACATAGCCGCTTCCGCCCGTGCGCTGCGCGGCCTGAACGACGCTCTCGCGGACCGCTGCGTCGAGATTGCCAAGAAGATCTTCGCGGATGCTGAGATTCCCGCCGCTCCCGCCGGCGCAGCCGGTGGCAGGCGCGGCTTCGGCGGCGGCCCCATGAGCAAGATGCAACTTGCAGTCGAACTCTATTTCACCACCGGTGAGCAGCAGTATTGGGACTTCATAATCAGCAACTGGGACGCCATCGTGGCTTCCGCTTCCAACTGCGCCTGGTACATGGCCCGCGTAGAGAAGATGATGGAGGGCGACAAAAAGTACAAGAAGCAGTGCGAGGCCTTCCGCGCAGCCCTCGTGAGGTATCGCGAACAGCTCGACCGCCAGAGCGCCGCTACTCCGTACGGCGTGCCTTACAGCCCGAGCATCTGGGGCGCCGGCTGGGACATCCAGTCCTTCGGCTACCGCCACTACTTCCTCGCCAAGGCATGGCCTGACATCTTCGCTTCCGACCAGGTCTTCGACGCCCTGAACTTCATCCTCGGCCGTCACCCCGGCCTCAACCAGGCCTCCTTCGCAGGTGGTGTCGGTGCCGAGTCCACTACCGTCGGCTATGGCTTCAACCGCGCCGACTGGACCTATGTCCCCGGCGGCACCGTCTCCGGAACCGCTCTGATCCGTCCCGACTTCCCCGAACTGCTGGTGTTCCCGTTCCTGTGGCAGCAGGTCGAGTACGTGATGGGCGGAGGCTCCTCGCACTATATGTTCCTCGTCCTCGCGGCGAAGGACCTGCTTGAGAACTAAACAACTGAAAATGAGACGAATTCTTTTAACCATTCTGGCATTTGGGTCTGCGCTGACGCTGTCGGCGCAGACCATCAAATGCGCAGACCCGGAGGCTACTCCGGAAGCGCAGAAACTCCTTGAGCGGCTCTGGAAGATACGTGACAAGGGCATCATGTACGGCCATCAGGACGACCTTCTCACCGGATACACCTGGTGGGAAGTGGAGGGCAACTCTGACACCAAGTCCAACACCGGGGACTATCCCGCCATCGCCGGATGCGAACTCGGCGAACTGGAACTCGGCCACGTCCGCAGCCTCGACTCCATCTCGTTCGCGCAGATACGCAAAATGGCGAAATGGTTCACCGATCGCGGTGGCATCATGACCGTCAGCTGGCACCTTGTGAACCCGATCACCTCGCAGTGGCCGGGCATCAAGGAGCCGAACGGCGCCGGCTCGGCCTGGGAGGTGAAAATGCTCTCCGCCGACGGGCTGAACGCCGTGCGCAGCGTCCTGCCCGGTGGCGAGAACAACGCGATGTTCAATACCTGGCTGGACAGGCTCGCCAAGTTCTTCCTCAGTTGGAAGGATGACGAAGGCAAACTCATCCCGTTCCTCTTCCGTCCGTACCACGAGCACTCCGGAAATTTCTTCTGGTGGGGCCGCGAGCGCTGCTACGACGAGGAGTACGCCGCCCTGTTCCGCTACACGGTGGACTACCTGCGCGCCCAGGGCCTGCACAACATCCTCTTCATGTACAACACCGACAAGGTGTACTCCAAGGAGGAATATCTGCGCGGCTATCCCGGGGATGACTACTGCGACATGATCTCCATCGACTGGTACGGCCAGGGTGAGGAGTTCAACCGCAATATCCGGGCGGCCATGGATTTCGTCTCTGAAACGGCAAACGAGAAGGGCAAGTTGTTCGCGCTCAGCGAGTGCGGACCCTTGAGCCTTGACCTGCAGAAGATACTGCCGGACTATAAGTGCTCCTATGTGCTGACCTGGCGTAACGCGATGCCGCGCCGGCCCCGTCCGGGTGGCTTCCAGCCCAGGCCGGACGACCTGCTGAAGGCTATGAAGGCTGACAAGCACTACCTCTTCTTCGAGGATATCAAGAACATCAAATAAAACCTGGACCATGAAGCGTTTCCCAATCCTTTTAGGAACCGCCTCCCTCATCGTAATGGCAGCCTGCTCGCAGGAGCAGGCCGCCGTCACGAGAGGCATAGGCGTGTATCCGGGCGATCCGGACGAGTCCGCCGCTCCTTCCCTCGTGAAGGGCGACGACTCTTACCGCAACGTCGCTCTCGGCAGAATCACCTATCAGTCATCGAGTTATGACTACAACCTCACCTCCCAGCTGATTACCGACGGCATAGTCTCGGACGGTCCCGTGGCTTATGTAGACGTGACGGGTGGAGGCAAGTTGGTGGAAAAGCCCCATCACGAGAAACTGTTCGACGGCAAGCCCGACTCGAGGATCTACTTCGACGTGGCCGACCCGACCGTGCAGATAGATTTCAAGGGCATGGCCGTGCTGGCGGACCGCATCGAGATATTGGGAAGCGTCACCCTCCCCGAGGGTAATGACAGACAGTCGTCCTTGAAAATCCTCGCCTCCAGCGACGGGGCGTCCTGGACCGGACTGGGCGATGTCCCGGCGGCGAGGCTTTTCGCCCCGCCGGCAGCGCCGCGCCGCTACGGCGCAGGCGGCGCCCCGGCGGAGGAGGGCCCCTCGCCCGTCAGGTTCCTCTATGACTATGAGCCTGCCGCGCCTGCCGACGACGACGTCATACCGTTCCAATTGGTGAACGGAGGCGGCGGCGTAAGGACCGTCAGCAGGAACGTCTCCTGCGTCATCGACCTGAAGGATCCTCAGGCGTACGAGTCGTTCTGCTTCGCATTCAACCTTCCCGATGCACGTGAGTTCTCCCTGCATACGGTCAACTATTACAAGGACGGAGTCCTGCTCGACGTGCTGCCCAGCAAGAAGTTCGTCAGCGCCTGGCGCAGCGCCGGCGCCGAAGGCGAATGGGTGAGCGTCGATTTCGGTTTCCCGTCAAGTTTCGACAAGATAGTGTTCCACTGGCTCAATCCGGCGACTGCCTGTCAGGTATATGTTTGCGATGACGGCAAGTCATGGAAGCAAGTATATAAAGCAGCCGGAGATGAGGGAATCAACGAGATCAAACTCAACAAGGCACAGAAGGGACGCTATGTCAAGGTGGGCTTCGGCCGTTCTGTGGACGGAAGGCCTCTCGAACTGTCTGAACTGGAGGTGTTCGGCCGCGGCGGCACCGCCGTGGTGCCGAAGGCCGCGCCGGCGCGCCAGGGCGCGCGCCAGGACCTCACAGGCGGAGCCTGGAGGCTCCAGCGCGCCTCGCTGGTCCGCGCCGAAGGCAACGCCGTATCCGCTTCGACCTTCGACGACTCCGGCTGGATGGTCGCCACCGTCCCCGGCACCGTGCTCGCCAGTTATGTCAACGCCGGCGCCGTAGCGGACCCAAACTACGCTGACAATCAGTTCCTTGCGTCTGATTCCTATTTCCGTTCGGCTTTCTGGTACCGCGACACCTTTGACGCCAGGGTCGACATGGAGCGTCAATACCTGCATTTCGACGGTATCAACTGGAAGGCCGACGTGTACCTCAACGGCGCTTCGCTCGGCCGCATCGACGGAGCCTTCCGCGAGGCTGAGTTCGACGTGACCGGCATACTCAAGGACGGCCGCAACGACCTCGCCGTCCTCATACACGAGAACGAGCATTATGGTGCCGTCAAGGAGCAGACCGCCTATACTACCGACCAGAACGGAGGTATCCCCGGTGCCGACAACCCTACTATGCACGCTACCATAGGCTGGGACTGGATCCCGACCGTGCGCGGTCGCGACATAGGCATCTGGGATGATGTGTACCTCGCCTACAAGGGTCCCGTCAGCATCAAGGATCCGTTCGTGCGCACCGTCATGCCTCTGCCCGACACCACCGTCGCAGGCGTCCTGGCTGAGGTGACGCTCGTAAACAATTCCGACAAGGTCATTTACGGAATGCTCAAGGGCTCCTTCGGCGACGCCTCCTTCCAGTTGCAGCAGATCCTTGCTCCGCACAGCACCAAGCAGGTGAACGTCGATCCCAACATCGCCCCGTCCCTGCGCCTGGAGCATCCGAAACTCTGGTGGCCGAAGGGATACGGCGAGCAGAACCTCTACGACGTGAACTTCTCGTTCGAGGTCGAAGAAGCGGTTTCCGACGCGGTGTCCTTCAAGACGGGCGTGCGCCAGATGGATTTCTCCGTCGATGAATACGTTCCGAGCGGCGGGCAGATGCGCGGCTTCGGCGGCGGCAAGCCCGAGCGCCTCAGCCTCTATGTCAACGGCCGCCGCTTCATAGGCTTCGGAGGCAACTGGGGCTTCCCCGAACAGCTGCTCAACTACCGCGGGCGCGAGTACGACATCGCCGTGGGTTACCACGCCGACATGAATTTCACCATGATACGCAACTGGGTCGGCATGACCGGCGACAGGGAGTTCTACGAGGCCTGCGACCGTCACGGAGTGATGGTCTGGCAGGACTTCTGGCTCGCCAACCCGGCCGACGGCCCGAATCCGTACCACCCCGACCTCTTCAACGAGATCGCCACCGAATATGTGCGCCGCGTGCGCAACCATCCTTCGATCGGCATCTATGTCGGCCGCAACGAAGGCAATCCGCCGGACGAGATCAACGACTATTTGGCTGAAATGATACCGAAAGAGCATCCCGGCCTGTACTATATCCCGCATTCCGCGGCCGGAGTGGTCAGCGGCGGCGGCCCCTACAGGGCTCTCCCGGTCAGGGACTACTTCAACACCTACGGTCACGACAAGTTC
>Ga0310786_10012169_pt1 | contig 10673 bp, 5 predicted proteins | sample AusTroGonzalo_MG_FD_203881 | JGI IMG/M metagenome (GOLD analysis project Ga0310786, IMG submission 203881) | Bovine rumen microbial communities from tropical cattle in Woodstock, Queensland, Australia - Gonzalo_03 (v2) (version 2) | ecosystem: Host-associated > Mammals > Digestive system >...
AGTCAGTGAACATCTGCATGAGGTCGCCCGTGTTGCCTCGGCTCAGAACCTTGTCGCAGAAGTCGCGGCCAGTGGCTGGGTCAAGGGCTCCGCGACGGGCAAAGACGTCGGCGATGTTGACAGCCAGTACCTCCGTCCACAGGTAGCTGTAATAGCCGGCAGCATAGCCGCCGCCCCATACATGGTTAAAGTAGCTGGTGTAGTAGCGGGGCGGAATCTGCGGGTCGAGAAGTCCTACCTGGCGCAGAGCCTCCGTCTCGAACTGTATAGCCTGTTCCGGTGTGGGAACGTCCTTCGAGGCGAGCATGTGCCAGGCGAGGTCGACGCAGGTGGCGGCGAGATTCTCGCCTAAGGCGTAGGCTGTCTGGAAGTTGATGCTCTTCAGCATACGCTCCTTCAGGTCGGCGGGCATCGGTTCACCCGTCTCGCAGTGGCGGGCATAGTTGTCGAAGACCTCGGGGATTGAGGCGAACGACTCGTTGAACTGCGAGGGCATCTCGACGAAATCGCGGGCCACAGCGGTACCGCTCAGGCGGTTGTACTGGCAGTCGGAGAGGATGCCGTGCAGGGCGTGTCCGAACTCATGGAACATCGTGGTCACCTCGTCCCACGTCAGTAGCGAAGGTTTGCCTTCAGGTGCTTTGGCACTATTGCATACGTTAAATATAATAGGTAGCTGGTTCCACTGTCGGCTCTGCTTGGCGAAACCGTCCATCCAGGCACCGCCGCGCTTGGTGGGACGGCGGTAGTAGTCGCAGTAGAAGAGTGCCTTCTGTTTTCCGTCCTTGTCGAATACCTCGAAAGCCTTCATGTCAGGGTGGTAAAGGGGGATGTCCTGACGCTCCTTGAAGGTGAGGCCGTAGGCACGGTTGGCAGCATAGAAGACGCCATTGAGCAGGACGCTGTCGACATTGAAGTAGGGTTTTACCTCGTCGTCGCTGACATCGAGCAGCTGTTTCTTCATCTTGGCAGAATAATAGAAGCGGTCATAAGGCTGCAACTGGAAATCAGCACCCTCCGTCTGGCGGGCAAAATCTTCAATAGCCTTCGTCTCGGCATCGGCCTTTGGCCTGTATTGACTGATGAGATTCTTCAGGAAGGCGTAGACGTTCTCAGGGGTCTTGGCCATTGTCTTCTCCAAAGAGTAGGCGGCATAGTTGGGATAGCCCATGATCTCAGCCTGCTCGGCGCGCAGTTTGGCTATTTCGCAGACCAGTGCGAAGGTATTATATTGGCCTGTTCCATCAGCGCGATGGATGGAGGCCTCGTAGATTTTCTTGCGCAGTTCGCGGTTGTCGAGGCTGGCTAAGAGTGCCTGCTGGGTGGTGTTGACGATGACAATGGCGTAGGGAGCCTTCTTTCCTCTACTCTCCGCGTCTTTCTCGCATTGGGCCATGTCGGCCTCGCTAAGTCCGGCCAGGTCTTCCTTCTTGTCAACCCACACGACGGCGTCGTTCGTGGCGTTGGGCAGCAGGTCGCCCCACTCCGTCTGCAGGTCGGAGATGCGCTTGTTAATCTGCTTCATGCGCTCCATCTTGTCGTCGGGCAGCAGGGCACCCCTGCGCACGAATTCCTTATACGTCTCTTCCAGCAGCTTCTGGTCTTCGCCCTGCAGCGATTCGTACTGGGTGTCGTAGACCTTTTTGATGCGCTCGAAGAGCGGCTTGTTGAACATAATCTCGTTACTGAGGTCGGTCAGCATGGGCTGCACCTTCTTCTCGATATCACTCAGTTCGGGCGTCTTGTCGGCCTCTACCAAGGCGAAGAATACGCGGCCGACGCGGTCGAGCAGCCGTCCGCTCTCCTCGAGGGGCAGAATGGTGTTCTCGAAGGTAGCCGAGTCCTGACAGTCCACAATCTTCTGGATGTTCTCGCGCTGCTGACGGATGCCCTCCTCGATGGCGGGCAGGTAGTCCGAGGGCTCAATCTTGCTGAAGTCGGGTGCGCCATAAGGCAACTGGCTCTCCACGAGCAGGGGATTTTCACGCTGTGCCTGCTGACAGGCACCGAACGGCATCATTGCAGCCGTAGTCATTGTGATGGTCATAAGGGTTTTTGATAGCTTCATAGCTTATTGTTTTTGGTGTTTGATTCGCAAATCTGTGCGCAAAGATACAACTTAAATCTGACATCAACAAATTTTTTTGTTATCAAAAACTTGCATTTCTTATCTAAATGTTGTACCTTTGCCTTCTCTTAGTACGCAAACATCAAGAAGAACGAACAGTATGGAGGAATCCGCCAACATACCACAGGAGTGGAATCAGTTTCTGTTGAAAGACGTGTCGTTCGTCAACCTCATGACGCGGCGCATCTTCAATGTGCTCATAGTAGCCAACCCTTACGACGCCTTCATGCTGGAGGACGACGGACGCATCGACGAGAAGATTTTCGATGAGTACATGGAGCTTGGTATGCGCTATCCGCCCACCTTTACGCAGGTGTCGACGACGGAGGAGGCTGATGAGGTGTTGAAGACGACGGACATCGATCTGGTCATCTGTATGCCGGGTAATGCCGACAATGATGCCTTCACCGTTGCCCGTGGCGTGAAAGCCGCTCATCCCAATATCCCCTGTGTGGTGCTGACACCCTTCTCGCACGGCATCACGAAGCGCATTGAAAATGAGGATATGTCAGTCTTCGACTACGTCTTCTGCTGGTTAGGTAATACCAACCTCATCATGTCCATCATCAAGCTGCTGGAGGACAAGATGAACATTGAGCACGACATCCGCGAGGCAGGTGTGCAGATGATACTCCTGGTGGAGGACAATATCCGCTTCTACTCCTCGGTTCTTCCCAATCTTTACAACTACATCCTGGCACAGTCGAAGCGCTTCTCGACAGAGGCGTTGAACCCTCACGCCGCTGCCCAGCGTAAGCGTGGTCGTCCCAAGGTGGTGTTGGCCACGAACTACGAGGAGGCGATGGATCTCTACGAGAAGTATCACGAGAACACCTTAGGTGTCATCAGCGACACGCGCTTTCCTATGCGTATCACGCCTGGCCGTCTGAGTCATGTGGAGGAGGGCGACCCTGAGGCTGGCCTGAAGTTGCTGCGCGAGATTCGCAAGCGCGACGAGTATGTGCCGCTGATTCTCGACTCGTCGGAGACCATCAATGCTGCTCGGGCACGGGCAGAGGGATTCCATTTCATTGATAAGAACTCGACGAAGATGAACGTCGACTTGCACCACCTCATGGAGGAACACATGGGATTCGGCGACTTCATCTTCCGCGACCCGAAGACCCACGAGGAGATAGCCCGCATCACCTCTTTGAAGGATTTGCAGGACAACATCTTCAAGATACCCGCCGACTCGCTGTCGTACCACGTCATGCGTAATAACATGAGCCGTTGGCTGACGGCTCGTGCCATTTTCCCTGTTTCTGCTTTCCTGAAGCATGTCACATGGCACAAGCTGCAAGACATAGATGCCCACCGGCAGATTATCTTCGACGCCATCGTGCAGTATCGTCGCATGAAGAACATCGGCGTGGTGGCTGTCTTCGACCGTCTGAAGTTCGACCGCTATGCCCACTTCGCCCGCATCGGCGAAGGTTCGTTAGGAGGAAAGGGTAGGGGCCTGGCCTTCCTCGACCGCATCATTAAGCGTCATCCTGAGTTGAACCAGTATGAAGGTGCCGAGGTATCGATTCCCAAGACCGTCGTGCTCTGTACAGACTTCTTCGATGAGTTTATGGAGAAGAACAACCTGTACCCCATTGCCTTGAGCGATGCCCCGGATGAGGAGATTCTGCAGCATTTCCTCCGCGCTCAGTTGCCCGACTCGCTGATAGCCGACTTCTTCACGTTCTTCGATGCCGTGAAGTCGCCTATCGCCGTACGCTCCAGTTCACTTTTGGAAGACTCCCACTACCAGCCCTTCGCAGGTATCTATTCAACGTATATGATTCCTTATTTGGAAGACAAGTACGAGATGCTGCGCATGCTGGCCTGTGCCATCAAGGGCGTCTACGCCTCCGTTTACTACAAGGATTCGAAGGCTTATATGATTGCCACGCAGAATGTCATCGATCAGGAGAAGATGGCTGTCATTCTGCAGGAGGTTGTTGGTCATCAGTATGGTGACCACTACTATCCGACGTTCAGCGGTGTGCTCCGCTCGCTGAACTACTATCCCATTGGCGATGAAACTGCCGAGGAGGGCATCGCCTCGTTGGCATTAGGACTGGGCAAATATATCGTCGACGGCGGACAGACGCTGCGCGTGTCGCCCTATCACCCCACGCAGGTGTTGCAGACCTCGGAGATGGAAATGGCACTACGCGACACGCAGACTCGTTTCTATGCACTCGACATGAGTCATGTAAGTGCCGACTTCAAGGTCGATGACGGCTTCAACATCAAGAAACTCCGTGTGAAACAGGCTGACGAAGATGGTTCGCTGACCTATATCGCCTCGACCTTCGACCCTGTCGACCAAGTTATTCGCGACGGCATCTACGAGGGTGGACGTAAGATTATCTCCTTCTGTGGCGTACTCCAGCAGGGCATCTTCCCGTTGCCGGAACTCCTGCAGATGGTACAGAAGTTTGGTTCCGAGGAAATGCGACGGCCCGTGGAGATAGAGTTCGCCTGCAATTTGAATGATGACAAGACAGGCGAACTGTATCTGCTCCAGATACGTCCTATCGTCGACTCCAAGCAGATGCTCGACGAAGACCTGCAACAGATACCTGACGAACAATGCCTCCTTCGTTCCAACAATTCATTGGGACACGGCATTTCTGAGGATGTCTACGATGTGGTCTACGTCAAGGCTAGCGAGGACTTTACGGCTTCCAACAATCCTACCATCGCCTCGCACATCGAGAAGATAAACCAGCACTTCCTCGACGAAGGCTCTTCTTATGTCCTTGTAGGTCCGGGGCGCTGGGGAAGTTCTGACTACTGGCTCGGCATCCCCGTGAAGTGGCCCCATATCTCTGCCGCCCGCGTCATCGTGGAGACGGCCCTGAAGAACTACCACGTGGATCCCTCGCAGGGCACTCATTTCTTCCAAAACCTCACCTCGTTCGGAGTAGGTTACTTCACCATTAATACCTATACGGGCGACGGCATTTTCCAGCAGGAAGTGCTTGATGCGATGCCCGCCGTCGAGGAAACAGAATACGTCCGTCATGTCCGCTTCGACCATCCGTTGAAAATCATGATGGACGGCAAGAAACAGACGGGCGTCGTGGTGTTTTGAGAATACGGACTTTGACGCTTTACGACCTGTCCGTCTGAGAGTGGCTGAAGGGTAAGTTACTTAATCGGAGAATAAGATAGCCTCCAATAATCTGGAGCAGTATGCTGGGCCAGCCGATGGTGAAGTCGGCGATGGTGGCGGCAATACCTCCTGTGAGTAGCAGTTCACCAAGGCATCCGATTGCTTTGCTGGCAAGGACAACGCCAAGGAGAATGGGTAGGCTGACGGTTCTGAAACGCTGAGCAGCCAGTCCGGCAACGAGGGCAAGAACGGCGAGTTTCAGCGTCATCACGGGAAGGACTTCCCATGCGGGCATGCCTGTCAGCTGATGATTCACGAGGGGCGAGAGAACGGCGGCTAGAAGGCCGGTCTTCCATCCGAATTTATATGCTCCGATGAGGATGACCAGCGAGAGCGGTGAGAAGATGATACCGCCTTGCGGGATGAGGTGGAACACCTGAGGCAGTACCAGATTGCAGGCTACGAAAATTGCCGCCCACATGTAGGTCTTTACCTCGTCATAATTCAAGGTGTAAAGTCTTACGTTTGCTTCCATTGTTGTTTTTATTGTTTAGTGTTTAGTGTTTAGAGTTTAGTGAGTTTAGAAGTTCACGCTGACACCGCCCATGAAGGTGGCGCGGGGCATGGGATAGCCGAGGTTGATTTCGTACTTCTGTGCCAAGAGATTCTCACCGCGTGCCCAAAGGCTGATGTTGCGGGCGAGGGCGTAGGTGACGGAGGCGTTGAGTAGCCAGAAGTTCTCCTTCGTCTCGGCATCGCCAACAGCGGTGTAGAGGTCTTCAATGCGCTGCACACCCAGCGAGGCAAACCACTTGCCCTGATGGTAGTCAACACCGACGTAGGTCATACCTTCAGGCGCAGCCACTATCTTGTTCTTCATGTGCAAGTAGGATGAGTTGGCGCGGACATCAAGATAACTGCTGATGGGATACTTAAACTCCACCTCGATGCCCCAGTTCTCAATCTCGCCCGTGTTGACGTTCATACGGTTCACGGTCTGGATCATATTGTCACCCTTTATATAGAAGAGGTTTGCACCGTAGGTAAAGCCGTCGTTCAGGCGATGACGCCACGACAGTTCGTAGTTCCAGAGGCGCTCAGGCTCCAGGTCGGTGTTCGAGGGAGGGTAGAGATACATTTCTCGCATTGTAGGGTTGCGGAAGCCTTTGCTCACCATCGCCTTTGCCTCGCCTGTCTCGATGGGACGGACAACAATACCGCCTTGTGGTACCAGTTCTGTGCCTGTAATGGAATGATGGTCTACTCGCAGGCCGGCATCAATGGTCAGCCAGTCCAAGAGATCCTGACGGAAGTCTACGTAGCCTGCAATCTCATTGCGATACGACTTGCCGCTTTGTTTGTTGGGCGTATCAAGTGTTTCGCCTGTCGCTTTTGACGTGTAATAGGCGTTGCCGTAGATGTGCATATAGTCGGCGCCGACGGTCAGGCGGTTGCCCTCAAAGAGCTGTGCGCTCTGATACCAGGAGACGCCCGTCAGTGCGTCCTTCGAGCGGAAGTAGCGGGCGGTGGGCTTGGTGGGGTCGGCTGTGCCGTCGTCAATCTTGTGGCGACCGAAGTTTGAATAGACGCTCACGGCACCGCTTGTGCGACCGTAGTGGTTCTCGACGGCTGCCGAGACCACGCCGCGCGTAATCCACTGGTCAGCATCGTAGAGCGGACTGCTTTCAGCACCCGGATAGCTGGCATTGAAGTGCGTCACATTTGCATCGATGTAGGCATTCCAATGGTCATTTAGGTCGTAGCCCAGCTTCAGGTAACCGCCGTACTGCTCAAAGCCCATTCGGGGACGATGGTTGTCGGTGCGGTTATACTGTGCTGAGATGGTGCTGCTGAACTTGCCGCTGCGTACCTGGTTTGAGGCCTCCGTCTGGATGGTGCCGTAACTGCCTGCACCCAGTTGGATATTGGTGTTCACACCGTCTTGCTTGGCCTGACGGGTAACGATATTCAGTACACCGCCCATCGCATTCGAGCCGTAGAGTACCGATGCCGGGCCGCGCAGCACTTCTACACGTTCGGCCATCAGCGTCTGATAGCTGTCAGAGATGGGGTGACCGTAGATGCCCTGATACTGCGGATGACCGTCGATGAGGACAAGCAGCTGACCTGCTCCGCCGGTGATACCTCGCAGGTTGATACCGCCTGCAGCACCTGTCGATACGCCATAGCCCATCATTGAGCGTGACGTGACGAAGAGGCCGGGCACCTCGCGCATCACTGTCGGCAATACGCTCGGTTGGTGCTCTGCTGTCAGCATGGCATGATCAACGACCGTCACCGTCATTGGCAGATGGCGCACGTCGGTAGCATTTCTGGTTCCTGTCACTACGACTTCCTGCAACGCAAGAGAGTCAGAAAGATTGTCGGCATACGTATGTCCGAATGGAGCAACTGTCATTATCGTCAGTATGACGGCAAAGATTTTTATCTTTTTCATTTTTATTGTTTAGCTTGTGTCGAATACTGTTTCGAGTGCAAAGATACACTTTTTTTCTGAAAGAACAATCCTTCCAATTCATAAAGTTTCTGAATAGTGAATGCAAATATACGAAGTTTTAGGCTTTTTTCATTATCTTTGCCGCAGAATTTAATATGTTTTGTGATATGACAATACCAATAACGATGAAAAAAACTCTATTATTTGCACTTGTCCTGTTCATGATGGGTTGGAGTGCTGTTTATGGCGAGGACGGTAGCCGTCTCTGGCTACGTATGGAAAACGCCAACACCAAGCCGACGGTCACGGGTGTCAAAGGTACGGCTATGACCGAGTTGCAAACCTACTGGCAGGGCGATCCTGTTGTGCTGAAAAAGCAGAAGGGACTGGCTCGTGACGGCTATACCATCAAGTATCAGGGTGGCAAGATTCAGATTGCGGCATCTACCGACGCCGGACTGCTCTACGGAGCGTTTCATCTGCTGCGACTGTATTCTACGGGGAAGTCGGCCGCCTACGATAGTCATGGTGCCTACCTTGACATCAAGGAGGAACCCTTCTACGACCTGCGCATCCTGAACCACTGGGACAATCCCAACGGAACGGTGGAGCGCGGCTTTGCCGGAAAGAGCATCTTCCTGAATCCCGACCCGGAGCGTATGAAGATGTATGCTCGTGCCAATGCATCGGTAGGCATCAACGGCACGGTGCTCAACAATGTGAACGCCAAACCCGAGGCGCTGTCGACGGAGAGCCTGCAGAAGGCCAAGCAGATTGCCGACCAGCTGCGCCCCTATGGCATTCGCGTGTACCTGTCAATCAACTTCGCCTCGCCCATTAAGGTGGGTGGGCTGAAGACCGCCGACCCGCTCGATGCCGAGGTCAAAGGCTGGTGGAAGGAGAAGGTCAACGAGATTTACCGTCTCATTCCCGACTTCGGCGGCTTCCTTGTGAAAGCCAATTCCGAGGGTGAGCCTGGCCCGCAGGACTTCGGACGTACCCATGCCGACGGTGCCAATATGCTGGCCGACGTGCTGAAGCCCCATAAGGGCATCGTCATGTGGCGCGCTTTCGTCTATAAGCCCCAGAGCAGCGACCGCGCCAACCAGGCCGTAGAGGAGTTTATGCCGCTCGACGGCCAGTTCCGCGACAACGTCATCATCCAGATCAAGAACGGCCCCGTCGACTTCCAGCCCCGCGAACCTTACAGTCCGCTGTTCACGGCCATGCAGAAGACGCAGATGATGGTTGAGTTCCAGATTACGCAGGAGTACCTCGGCGCCGCCAACCACCTGGTCTATCTCGCTCCGATGTGGCAGGAGTTCTTCTCGTTTGTGAAGCCCGCCAGCCTCAGGGCGATGGCAGGTGTGGCCAATATCGGCGACGACACCAACTGGTGCGGCCACCACTTTGCGCAGGCCAACTGGTACGCCTTCGGACGTCTGGCATGGAACCCGTCGCTGAAGCCTGAGGAGATTGCCGACGAGTGGCTCTGGCAGACAATGTCCCATTATGTGATGGGCATCCCCTTGGTCCCTGCGATTCCGATTTCTGAGAGACGTATAGATCCTGCAAAAAAAGAAAACCCCTGGGGAACCCTGATTGACATGATGATGTCGAGCCGCGAGGCCTGCGTCAACTATATGATGCCGCTGGGCCTGCACCATATCTTTGCTGGTACGCACCACTACGGCCCTGAGCCTTGGTACGCTCCGCGAGGCGTTCGTGCCGACTGGACACCGCCCTACTACCATAAGGCCGACAGCATCGGACTGGGCTTTGACCGTACGCTCACGGGCTCGGCCAATGTCAAGCAGTATCCCGACGAGCTCTGCAAACTGTACAACGATATCAACACCTGTCCTGAAAACCTGCTGACGTGGTTCCACCATGTGCCTTGGGACTACAAGATGAAGAGCGGCCGCACTTTCTGGGACGAACTCTGTCATAAGTACGACGGCGGTGTGCAAGAGGCCCGTCGTTTCCTGAAAATCTGGGATGCCATGCAGCCGTGGGTCGACGAGCAGCGCTTCAATGAGGTGCAGCGCAAGCTCCGCATACAAGCCCGCGATGCCGAGTGGTGGCGTGATGCCTGCCTGCTCTATTTCCAGACCTTCTCGCATCGTCCCATCCCACAGGATATAGAGCATCCCGTCCATAACCTCGACGAGATGATGAAGTTCCGCATCCCCATCAGCATGTATGAGAATCCTGAGAGTGGGTATAACAAGTAATATAATAAGGTGTAACCTCCCCTCTCATTTGTTCTCTATTGGAAATGAAAAATCGCAAGTGCTTTCTACTCAGCAACTTGCGATTTTTCTTGTTGGGGTACCCGGACTCGAACCAGGAAAGGCAGGACCAGAATCTGCAGTGTTACCATTACACCATACCCCAATTTCTGTTTTGCGGGTGCAAAGGTACTACTTTTTCCGAAACTACCAAAACTTTTGGGGAGATTTTTTTAAAAATACTCAAAAATTCTGCCATTATGTGCTTGAATCGGATAAAAACCACTATCTTTGCACCATATTATATAAACAATTATTAATGGAACAAGCAAAACAATTAGTAGAAACAATTACCAAGGGAATTCAAGAGAAGAAAGGCTCGGGCATCGTCGTGGCCGACCTTAGTGGCATCGAAGGCACCATCTGCCATTATTTTGTAATCTGTCAGGGCAATTCACCGTCGCAGGTGGAGGCCATCACGGAGTCGGTGGGCGAGTTTGCCCGCAAGGAACTGGACGAGAAGCCCGCCCACGTCGTCGGGCTGGGCAATGCGCAGTGGGTGGCAATGGACTATACCGACGTGCTGGTGCATATCTTCCTGCCCGACGCCCGCGAGTATTATGACCTGGAACACCTCTGGGATGATGCCAATCTGACGTATATTCCCGATTTAGACTAACGATATGGAACAGCAGAAACCAAACAACAATAACGGGCCGAAGATGAATATGCCCAAGTTCAACA
>Ga0310786_10012170_pt1 | contig 10673 bp, 5 predicted proteins | sample AusTroGonzalo_MG_FD_203881 | JGI IMG/M metagenome (GOLD analysis project Ga0310786, IMG submission 203881) | Bovine rumen microbial communities from tropical cattle in Woodstock, Queensland, Australia - Gonzalo_03 (v2) (version 2) | ecosystem: Host-associated > Mammals > Digestive system >...
GCGCCGCGCGGCGGCGCAGTGCGAAGGCGAGGAGGGCATGGCCAAGCGCGAATTCGCTGCGCTGAAAGGGCGCCTGGAGAAGGTTGAATCCGAGCTTGCCGCCGCGCTCAAGGAAAATACGGACGGCCACGAGCGCCGCGCGGCGCTCGCCGGAGAGCTTGAAGAAACGATCGTCCGCCGCGATGCGCTTCTCGATTCGATGACGGAGCTCCAGGAAGAGCTGCGCACGCTGGAATCCGAGAACGTGGTCCAGTCGCAAAGGCTCACGGAGCGCCGCATATCCACAAGCCAGATGGAGCAGGAGCTCTCCTTCGTGGGTCGCCAGCGCGAAAGCGCGGCATTGCGCCGCGAAGAGCTGGAGCGCCAGATAGAAGGGCGCGAAAGCGGCATACGCGGCTACGAAGATTCCATAGAGCGCCTGACCGAGGAAAGCGGCGAGCTTCTCGCCAACCTCGACGAACTCAAATCGAAAGCGGAAGCGCTGCGGCTGCTGATGGAGGACGAGCGCGAAAAGCGCGGCGGCATGCTCCAGAGAATCGCCGCGGCGGACCGCGAAGTGGCGGCCAAGCGCTCGGGCCTCGACCAGGCAAGGGACATGCGCGGCAAGCTCGAAGTGCAGGCCGCTGAAGCTGCGATGCGACGCCAGAACATCTACGAGCACCTGCAGGACGAGTACGGACTTTTTGCCGAAGCGGTGCTCCGCGAGCCCGATCCGGAGTGGGAGGGCAGCGTGAAGCCGCCGCTGAATGAACTCGAAGCGACTGTGGCCAAATTGCAGAGCGACATCGCGGCTCTCGGTCCGGTGAACATGGTGGCCATCGACGAATGCCGCGAGCTCGAAGAGCGCTACGCCAGAGAGAAGGAGCAGGAGGCCGATCTGATCGCCGCGAAGGCGCAGATCATGGAGCTGATAAACAACCTTAACATGACCTCCGGCGAGATGTTTAGGGCCACGTTCGAGCAGGCGAACAAAAACTTCCAGCAGATGTTCACGAAGCTTTTCGGCGGCGGCGAGGCGCGCCTAGTGCTGCTCGAAAACACAGAAGACCCGCTTGAATGCGGCATCGACATAATCGCAAGGCCCCCGGGGAAACGTCCGCAGTCCGTGACGCTGCTCTCGGGCGGAGAAAGGACGATGACCGCAGTGGCGCTGCTCTTCTCGATCTTCCTGATTAAGCCTGCGCCGTTCTCTATGCTGGACGAGCTCGACGCCGCGCTTGACGATGCGAACATCGGCCGCTTTGTGGAGCAGCTCAAGGAATTCCTCGCGAAGAGCCAGTTCCTCATTATCACTCACAACCAGCACACCATCGCCGGCGCGGACATAGTCTACGGCGTGAGCCAGCAGGAGAAGGGCGTAAGCCGCGTGATCTCGATGCGCCTGAGCGACCTCGGCGTGAAGGAGAAGGACAAAAACCAAAACAGTTGATTTCATCAATAACGGAAAGTAAAAATGTTCAAGAGCGTATCTAATAAAGTTGCGTTTCCCAAGATGGAGGAGGAGATCCTCGCGTTCTGGGAGAAGGATGGCACGTTCCAGAAATCGTTGGCCCGTAACGAAGGCAAGGAGAGGTACAAGTTCTACGACGGTCCTCCCTTCGCCACCGGTCTGCCGCACTACGGCCATTTGCTCGCCGGCACCATCAAGGATATAGTGCCGCGCTACCAGACCATGCGCGGCAAGTACGTGGAAAGGCGTTTCGGCTGGGATACGCACGGCCTGCCGATTGAGGCGCTTGCGCAGGACGCGCTGGGCGTGGCGGGCGCTCCCGAAATCAAGCAGCTCGGCGTAGGCAAATTCAACGAGCAGTGCCGCTCGATGGTCCTCAAGTACGTCAGCGAATGGCGCAAGACAGTCACCCGCATGGGCCGCTGGGTGGATTTCGACAACGACTACAAAACCATGAATCCCGAGTTCATGGAAACAATCTGGTGGGTGTTCAAGCAGTTGTGGGACCAGGGCAGGGTCTACAAGTCGCACCGCATAATGCCTTATTCGTGGAAACTCTCCACCCCGCTTTCCAACTTCGAGGCGGGCAGCAACTACAAGGATGTGCAGGACCCCACCGTGACCGTGCGCGCCAAGGCCATCGAAGGCCCGGCCTCCCTCGGTCTCGAAGGCGACGTCTATCTGCTCATATGGACCACCACGCCCTGGACGCTTCCCGAGAACCTCGCGATCTGCGCGGGCGCCGGCATCGACTACGTGGCCGTGCGCGACCTGACCGACCCCGTCCGCCCCGTCTACGTGATGGCAAAGGCGAGGCTCTCCACGATTTTCAAGAAGAGCGAACAATATGAAATCGCGGCCGAGTTCAAGGGCGACAGTCTGAAGGGTTGGTCCTACGAGCCGATATTCCCGTACTTCGCGGCCAAGAGCGCCGAGGGCGCATTCCGCGTCTTCAACGACGACTACGTTACCACCGACGACGGCACAGGCCTCGTTCACATAGCTCCGGCGTACGGCGAAGACGACTTCCGCGTATGCAAGCAGAACGGCATGAACGCCTTCGCCGATCCGCTAGACGAAGCGTGCGCATTCACCGCCGAGCTTCCTGAGTACGCAGGGCGCTTCTGCAAGGATTGCGACAAGGACATAATCAAGCGCCTGAAAATCGAAGGCAAGCTAGTGCACCAGGCGACCATCGTCCACTCCTATCCTTTCTGCGAGCGCACCGACACGCCGCTCATCTACCGCGCCATCGACGCGTGGTACGTGAAGGTGGAGGACCTGCACGAGAAGCTCGTGGCGAACAACAATCTCGTCCACTGGACCCCTGCATACGTCGGCGACAAGCGTTTCGGCAACTGGCTCAAGGATGCAAGAGACTGGAACATCAGCCGCAACCGTTTCTGGGGTAGCTGCATACCAGTGTGGGTGAACGAAGCCGACAGCTCCGACATGATCTGCGTAGGCAGCGTCAAGGAGCTGGAGGAGCTTTCGGGCGTCAAAGTCACGGATCTCCACAAGCATTTCGTGGACGATATCGTCATCAGGAAGGACGGCAAGACCTACCGCCGCACGCCCGAGGTGCTGGACTGCTGGTTCGAATCGGGCTCCATGCCGTATGCCCAGCAGCATTACATGGGCGAAGGCGACTTCACGCAGTTCTTCCCGGCCGACTTCATCGCCGAGGGCCTCGACCAGACGCGCGGCTGGTTCTACACGCTGATGCTCCTGGGCACGATGCTCTTTGGTAAATCGCCCTACAGGAACGTCATCGTGAACGGCCTCGTCCTCGCTGAGGACGGCAAGAAGATGTCCAAGCGCCTCAAGAACTACCCCGATCCGAACTTGATGCTCGATACCTACGGCGCCGATGCGATAAGGCTCTACATGATATATTCGCCGGTGGTGCGCGCGGAGAACCTCAAGTTCTCCGAATCGGGCGTGAAGCAGCTCATGCGCGATCTGCTCATACCATGGTGGAACGCGTATTCCTTCTTCGTGACGTACGCGAACGTGGACGGCTTCCACGAGGCCGAGGTGACATACCCCGATTCCGCAAACGTGCTCGACCGCTGGATCGTATCATCGATGGAAACGCTCATAGCGGACGTTACCGCGGCCATGGACGACTACGACCTGCAGAAGTCCGTAAGGCCGTTCGTCAAGTTCATCGAAGATCTGACCAACTGGTACATACGCCGTTCGCGCCGCCGCTTCTGGAAGTCCCAGAACGACGCCGACAAGCTCTCGGCGTACCGCACGCTGCGCTACGTGCTAGTGCAGCTCTCCAAGGTGGCCGCGCCGTTCACGCCTTTCATCGCCGAGGAAATCTACCGCAACCTCCGCGGCGAGAGCGATCCGGAAAGCGTGCATCTCTGCGATTTCCCGACCGCCAACGCCGCCGCGCGAGACCTTGTGCTTGAAGAGCGCATGGCCGCCGTGCAATGCGTGGTCGAGCTCGGGCGCCGCCTCCGCGCCGACAACGACCTCAAGGTGCGCCAGCCGCTTTCCAAGATCCGCGTAGCAGGCGCTCCCGGCGTCGCCGGAGCCGAGCTCGCGGAGCTCGTCATGGACGAACTCAATGTCAAGGGCGTGGAGGTGGTGGAGGACGAGCGCGAACTTTGCGAGGTGAGCTGCAAGGCCAATTTCAAGTCCCTCGGGCCCAAGTTCGGGCCGAAGATGAAAGCGGTGGCCGCCGCGATCGCGCAGGGCGCCGCAGAGTTCGAGGGCGTCAAGTTCGCCGCCGAAGACGTGATCGTCACGCGCAAGCCGAAGTCCGGCATGGTGGTCGCTTCTGAAGGTGCCGTCGTTGTGGCGCTCGAAATCGCGCTTACGGACGAGCTGGTCGCTGAAGGCAACGCGCGCGAGTTCGTGAGCCACGTGCAGTCCATGCGCAAGGATGCCGATTTCGAAGTGACGCAGCGCATCAATCTCGCGGTTATCGCCGACGAGACCATGCGAAAGGCGCTCGAAACCCATGCGGCATACGTGAAGGGCGAAACGCTGGCGCTCGCGCTGGAGTTCGCGGAGGCGGATCTCGAGGGCGCGGAGAGGGTTTCGCTCAACGGCCACGACACCGCGATAAAAGTGCAGAAGGCGTGAGAACAGGAGGCAAAGTCATATGTCCACTACAGTTACTGAGACGGAAAGCTGGGGCTCGCGGCTCGGCAATTCGATAAAGGGCGTCCTCTTCGGGCTCGTCCTCTTCGTGCTCGGTTTTCCGGTGCTTTTCTGGAACGAAGGCAACACCGTGAAAACGCGCAAGGCCCTGGAGGAAGGCCAGGGCGTGTGCGTCAGCGTGGAATCGAACGAGGCCGTGGATCCGGCGCTGGAAGGCAGGCTAGTGCACATGAGCGGCCTTGCCGACACCCGGGAAGTGCTGGCCGATCCGCAGTTCGGAATATCCGAAACCGCCATCAAGCTCGTGCGCGAAGTGGAAATGTACCAGTGGCAGGAGGAATCGCACACCACCGAAAAGAAGAACGTGGGCGGCAGCGTCACGAAGACCACCACCTACACCTACGATAAGACGTGGTCTTCCAGCGTGATCGATTCCTCGTCGTTCCGCGAAGCCGGCCACGACAATCCCGCCGCGATGGAGTTCCAGAGTTGCGCCTCGGCGGCGAAGCTCGTCACGTTCGGGGCGTTCCGTCTTTCCGACGGCCAGATAGGCAGGATCGGCGGCGAGCAGCCTTGCGTGTTCGAGCAGGACTACGTCTGCCCCGTGCCGCGCGCGAAAGTGATCGGCTCTATGATCTACGTGCCGAACGCCGCTACGCGCCTGAACGAAAAGAACCTCCGCGACCCCGTGGCCGAGCCCAGGATCGGCGACATGCGCATATCCTTCAGCGTGGTCAAGCCGCACGATATTTCGCTTGTGGCCAGGCAGCACGGCGATTCGTTCGTTCCGTACGTGGCCAAGAACGGCAGGAAAGTGCAGCTCCTGAGCGACGGCACCAAGGATGCCGACGAGATGTTCGCCGACGCGCAGAACGCCAATTCGTTCATGTGCTGGATTTTGCGCCTCGCCGGTTTCCTAATGATGTTCATCGGCGTCAAAACCGTGCTCAAGCCGCTTTCCGTGCTCGGTGACGTGCTGCCGTTCCTAGGCGACCTGCTCGAGATGGGCGCCGGGCTGGCGGCTTTCGCGGTTGCGGCTCCGTGCGCGCTCGTGACCATAGCAGTGGCGTGGTTCTTCTACAGGCCCGAGGCCGCCGTGCTGCTCGTCCTCGCGGCCTGCGCGATAGTGTATCTTTCATGGAGAAGGAAACAGGCGAAGAACGCTTCTGCGGCGCAGCCCGCCCCATGATGCGCCCGACAGGGAATTTCAAACATCAACAACAGTTGCATAAAAGATCGGAGATAAAAGCAAATGCATCCATACAGGACCCATACATGTAACGAATTGCGCGCGGCCGACGCCGGCAAGATAGTCCGCCTCTCGGGCTGGATGTACCGTCTGCGCGACCACGGCGGCATTCTTTTCGTGGACTTGAGGGACCACTACGGCCTTACGCAGATCGTAGTGCATCCTTCGCGCCCGTTCTTCACGCAGGTGGAGAAGGCGCACCTCGAAAGCGTGATCACCGTGACCGGAGAAGTGAAGCTCCGCACCCCGGATACGATCAACTCGGAGCTGCCCACGGGCGAAGTGGAAATAGAGGCGAACGAGCTCGTGATGGAGTCCGCTTCCGAAGTGACGCCCATCTACGTGCCGGACGAAAAGGCCGACGAATCGGAGGATGTCCGCCTGAAGCACCGCTACCTCGACCTGCGCCGCGAAAAGCTGCACAACAACATCATCCTGCGCTCCAACGTGATAAAGTTCCTGCGCGAGCAGATGTGGGCCAAGGGCTTCAACGAATTCCAGACGCCGATCCTCACCGCCTCCTCGCCGGAAGGCGCGCGCGACTATCTCGTGCCGAGCCGCATCCACCGCGGCCAGTTCTACGCGCTTCCCCAGGCGCCTCAGATGTTCAAGCAGCTCTTGATGGTCTCGGGTTTTGACAGGTATTTCCAGATCGCGCCCTGCTTCCGCGACGAAGCTGCGCGCGCGGACCGCAGCCCGGGCGAGTTCTACCAGCTCGATATCGAGATGAGCTACGCCACGCAGGACGAGATTTTCGCCGTGGTTGAGGACGTGGTCGGCAAGACGTTCGCCAAGTTCTCCACATGGCAGTGCAACGCCGCCCCGTGGCCGCGCATCAAGTACCGCGACGCCATGATGACGTACGGCAGCGACAAGCCCGACCTGCGCAACCCCCTCAAGTGGATCGACATGAGCGATTTCTTCAAGCGCGCAAGCTTCAAGGCGTTCGCCTCATGCGTCGAGCAGGGCGGCCTCGTCAAGGGCCTGCTCGTGAAGGGCATCGTTGGCGTGGAGACGCGCACCTGGTTCGACAAGCGCGAGCACAACGTCAAGGAGAACGGTGGCAAGGGCCTCGGCTACATCAGTTGGACCAAGGAAGGCGAGCTTAAGGGACCGATCGCAAAGTTCCTTGCCCCGGAGCAGCTCGAGGAGATGAAGTCCATCGTTGGAATGGAAAAGGGCGATGCGCTTTTCTTCATGGCTGCTCCCGTCGACGAATGCCACAGGCTCTCCGGCCTCGTCCGCACGGATATCGCGGACCACATGACGAACGACATACGCGAGAAGAACTGCTACAAGTTCTGCTGGATCGTAGACTTCCCGTTCTTCGAGAAGGATCCCGAAACCGGCAAGATCATCTTCTCGCACAACCCGTTCAGCATGCCCCAGGGCGGACTCGAAGCGCTCGAAAACAAGCCGCCGCTTGAAATCGAAGCCTACCAGTACGACGTCGTCTGCAACGGCATCGAGCTTTCGTCCGGCGCCATCAGAAACCACCGCATCGACATAATGGAAAAGGCGTTCGAGATCGCCGGCTACCCGAAGGAAGTGGTCCAGCAAAAGTTCGGCTGCCTCTACAACGCATTCCAGTTCGGCGCACCGCCCCACGGCGGCATTGCTCCCGGCGTCGACCGCATGGTGATGCTCCTCACGGACACGCCCAACATCCGCGAAGTGATCGCGTTCCCGATGAACCAGAAGGCGCAGGACCTCATGATGAATGCGCCGAACTTCGTCACTGAGCAGCAGCTGCGCGAACTCCACATCAAGATCCGCGGAACGGGCGCGGAAGCCGCACCGGCGAAATAATCCGCACCCGCCTCGCTCTCGAGGCGCCGGGCCGGGCTTCCGCCCGGCGGCAAACGGAAAGGACGGGCCTCTGCCCGTCCTTTCTTCTTCCCCGCTTACCGCTTTGCCCTCCCACTACAACTACGACTACAACTACCTCGCTTCCCGCTTCCCGCTTACCAATTCCGTGAGTTTCGTGTATTCCGTGGTTAAACAAATCCCGAGCCGCGCGCAAAAATCTCACTTGTGAAGAGCGCGTATCGCGCGGGCGATGAGGCGCAGCGGCCAAGTGACGATCATTCCCGTGCGGTAGGCGAAAGAAGATTTGAGTTCCGCGATTTCCTTCGCCTGCTTTTTCGTTTCGTGCTTCAGCTTGTATATTTCGCGCTTCAGCTTGTTAATTTCGACTCCCCGCGCGTCAAACATGGACGACAAATCCGCGATTGTTTTGCCGAGCACTTCAAATTCGGCGAAGGCCTCCGGCGTGGACTGGAAGGCGTATTTCCGCGCGTAGTTCCACCACAGCCTGGAGAAATTGACCGTCGGATTTGCCCACGGCTTGCGCGCGGCCGAAAAGTGGTAGATCGCCGGCGGCGGATTTTCTTCCTTCTCGGCAGCCCTTTGCCATTCGTCGCAGAGGTGGAGCAGCCTGTTCCAGTTATCGTCCAGCAGCAGCTTCTTGCCCTTGCATGCCAAATTCAAGGCATCCTGGTCCGGGCAGAATTTCCTGAAATCCATTCCGAGCTTCAGCCATTCAGTGAAAGGCATCTTCTTGCGCATCCCGGCGAGATTCATCACCAGCACGCCCGAATTGACATATTCGTCGAATTCGTTGAAGCCGGCTCCGCCCAGTTTGTTTCTGTATTCCGGGCAATCTGCGGCCCAATTCGCGGTTCCCTTGTCGACCACGCCGGCGATCAGCTTGCCTGAGACGTCCTGATTGAACAATTCGGCCACATCGCATTTTACGACAATGTCGATATCCAAGTACAATACCTTGTTGTACGCAACAAGCAGATCCGGTAGGAAGAGGCGGAAAAACACGGCGATGGTGAACAGGTTGTTCGTTTGGTAACCGGAAAGCACGTCGTTGCGGACGAGTTCGCCCAGCCTTATGAAACGGATGGAGACGCGATCCTGCGAAGCATGGCGCTCTACGAAGTCGCGCTGGATTTTTTCGTCTATGTTCTCGTGTAGTATTATGAAATCGAAGTTGCCGGTTTTGTTGTGTTCCAGCACCGTTCCTATCGTAACGCCCGCGAACGGAAGATAGTTCATGTCCGCACCCATCGCAACGGGGATGTTTCTTTCCGCGAAAGCAGGCTTGAAATCTTTCAGTCCTATATCCATATACATTTATATTGTTGTTTACGCGTCAAAAGCGGTCTTCAATTTGCGTAGCGGCCAAGTGACGATCATACCCGTGCGGTAGGCGAAGGAGGACTTGAGTTCCGCGATTTCCTTCGCCTGCTTTTTCATTTCGTTCTCGCAATTTCTTATGCGGCCGTTAGCGGCGGTGAGCTTTTTATCGAGCTCGGCGATCTCATGGCTCTTCTCTGCGCATTCGACGAGTGTCCGCGCATCTACGATGCGCCATGCCGATTCTTCTGCGCCCGCAATGCGCTTTTCCATCATTTCCGGCCGGCAGTGTTTTTCCGCGTCGCAGAAGAATATCCACTTGCCTTTCGCTTCGGCGATCGCGCAATCGCGGACGGCTTCTTCGTCCTGCTCCGCGAGCGCGATTATCCTCACGCGCCTGTCGAACGCGGCGAACTTTTCGCAGACCTCCTTCGAGCCGTCCGTGGAGCCGCAGACCATGCAGAGTATTTCGATGTTCTCGAGCGTCTGCGCGCAATATGAAACAAGCGTCCGCGCAAGGCGCAGTCTGTTGTTCCCTATGCGCAGCACGGCGGTGGCCGCAGTTCCTTCTCCGTTTGAAATGCATTTCGTCGCGTTAAAGGCCTTTCGCCACATGTCTACGCCGTATTCGCCGATGGCATTGTTCCACCAGAAATACGCGTAGGCGTGCCAGGGATAGCGCCATGGTTTCAGCTCCGAGCAATAATGCAATATTTTGGGAAGGCCCTCGAATTCTAAAGTCTGTTTTTTGAGACAATGCGGCACGGCGAGAACGTTCCACCCGGGGTACAGAAGTTTTATGCGGCCTTTGCAGGTGAAATTGAGTGCGTCCTGGTCCGGGAAATATTTCGATCCCGCCAAGATGATATCCAAAAGCCGCTCAAACAATCCCTCCGAGGCGCGGAACGCCGCGAGGTTCATTATCACCACGCCGCTGTTTATGTAGCCTTGCCATTCGGTGAAGCCGTTCTGCGCGCCCCACTTGCGGTAGTTGCTCCTTATGGCCAGCGATTTTTCGACGCCGAAATCGTACACACCGCCCAAGAAGCAATCGCCGATATCCGTATTGTACAGTTCGGAGATATCGCCGAGCGCGCACGTGTCGACGTCGAGATACACGATTTTACCGTAATCCTTCAGCAAATACGGCAGCAGCAGCCTGTAGAGTATCGCTATCGTAAAATGCGTTTCGGGCGAAGGTTTGAACCTGTACAAGTCGAGCGCCTTTACGGCATCGCCAACGTCCACGAAGCGGATGGATAGATTTCGGACGCCGGAGAATCGCGCAAGGAATCCGCGCTGCAAGTCTGCGCCCATTCCGTTCACCAGGACGATGATGTCTAGATTCGCATCCTTCGCATTCGCGACAATGGAGTTTATGGCCACCCGCAAATACGGCAGGTAGTTTTCGTCAGTCGAAAACGCCACCGGCACGTTTCTTTCCGCGAACGCGGGCTTGAAATCCTTCAGGGCTATATCCATGTTTTTACACATCAAGATAATATTTTACCATATTTCCCCGCTTTGCGCCATAGAGAAAATAGAAGGGGAAAGCGATTTAGTTGGAGTTGTAGTTGTAGGGAAATTAGGGAAGCGGTAAGCTGGAAGCGGGAAGCGAAAAATGTTGCTAGTGTTGCCAATACCAATTTCCAATTCCGTGTATTCCGCGTATCCCCTGGTTTCCCTTCTCCCTCCAACTCCACCTCT
>Ga0310786_10012171_pt1 | contig 10672 bp, 7 predicted proteins | sample AusTroGonzalo_MG_FD_203881 | JGI IMG/M metagenome (GOLD analysis project Ga0310786, IMG submission 203881) | Bovine rumen microbial communities from tropical cattle in Woodstock, Queensland, Australia - Gonzalo_03 (v2) (version 2) | ecosystem: Host-associated > Mammals > Digestive system >...
AGAGCCAGCAGCTGACCGGGCTGATACTCCAGCGGTGCAAACATGCCCGTCTCTACGTTGGTCAGCATGTCCATCTTTTGGGTCTCGATATCAATCTGCCACAGGTTCGACACGCCCGTGTAATACGAGCTGCCAATGAGATAGCGGTCGTCTAGCGAGAACCGAAACTGTCCCAGATTGCTGTCGCGCCATGTCACCAGCTCGATGGGCTTGAAGATGGCCTGTGCCAGCTCCTCGGTGTTGAACATCAGCAGCGTGTGTTCGCCGTTGTCGCCCTGACGTGTCATCGACAGCCGTATGCCGTCATGACTCACGGCAAAATCAAACACGCTAACGCCGAAAGGAAAAGCATAGATTACCTCGGTGTTCTTCAGGTCGCGATCCATGCGTACTATGGTCTGCGTGCCGGCATTCGAGAACAGACCATAGAGGCAGTCGTGGGCGTTGTCGTATACGATGTTGTTGATGCGCTGATACTTCTTGCGCTTCACCACCCGTTTCTGCTGCAGGTCGTACACCTCCAGTCCGCGCCACTTGCCGTTGTTGGTGGTATAGATAAGGCGCTGACTGCGGGTGTCGAGGGCCACGTAGGCGGGATTATAGAGCGCCGGCCCGTTCAGGTTGTGCAGCTTGCGTTGCTTCCCGGTGTTGAGGTCTATTTCGGCCAGATGGGCCAGCATACCAGGCATATTGATGGCGGCATAGGCCTTGCCGGTGATCGAGTCGTATACCAGCGACGATACGGAGCCGAGTGGTTTGTCGGTAATCGGTGTAGTCTGCGTTATGGGATATTGGCGGATGGCTGCCAGGTTCTCCTGCTGATGGCGCTGCTCGTCCAGCTTCCACTCGTTCCACACCTTACGCAGCGGCTCGCCGTACACCTGTTTAAACTGACTGCCGAAGAACGTACGGCTATCGGCCGTGCGGTTGTAGAAGCTGATGAGTTTGTCGTAACCGTAGGTCTTGGTCAGATAGTTCACGAATCGGGTGCCGTACAGGTAGGCGTTGGCACCCACCTGGAAATCCATCGTCGAGCCCTCGGTCTCGAGTCCTACCACCGAGAACAGTTTTTCGCCGCTGTCGATAATGCTGCGGAAGTACATCTCGTCATACCCGCCCAGTGCGCGCCCTACACCACCGCTCAGCCAGGTCTCCATAAAACAGGCAATGCCCTCATGATACCATCTGGGGGCATACCATCGGGGCACGCACAGATAGCTCCACAGGGCCGACAGGGGCTGTGTGTTGTCGGTCATCACCTTGGTGCCGAACAGCTTGCGCCACTGCTGGTCGCGCCGGTTGTATTTGTCGGTCATTACGGTGTGGGTGTACTCATGCTTGAACAGCTGGCGGTAGCGCTCGCTCGACGGGCCCACATAGTACGACATGTTGAGCGGCGCCATACCTATCTGTATCAGCGATTGCGGCAGCGGCGTGGCACCACCGTTGCCGTCGTCCTCCCAGTCGGTCAACAAGAGCAGCGTGGGTTCGGGGCGGTACAGCGAGTCGGTGGTCCATATCTGATTGTGCAGCGCCTTACCATGGTGATACATGCGCACCATATGCGGGATGTAGCGCGACAGGTCCTTGTCGAAGAACACCAGCGTGGCATCATCCGTGTTGTACTGATAATAAGTCTGGTTCTGCCCCAGAGTTACCATCGGAAGCAGAACCAGTATCAGTAAGGCAATATGTTTACGCATGCGCTTATTCAATGCCTTTTAGATTAAATTCAGTGTGGCCTTGTAGCCTACAGCCGTCTGTTGGATAATCAGGTTGATCTGACTGGCCAGCTTGATGTTTTTATTCAGTTCGGCAGCAGCCTCACTTCTGATCACCACACTATTAAATATAGCATTCACCATTGGCATATTTAAGAGTCCAAGTGTCTCGGCACTCTTCACGCGAACTCCAAGGTTCTCGCCATTCTTCACGCGAACGCCAAGGTTCTCCTCATTCTTCACGCGAACACCAAGGTTCTCGCCATTCTTCACGCGAACACCAAGGAACTCCCCATTCTTTACGCGAACTCCGAGGTTCTCTCCGTTCTTCACGCGGATACCAAGGAACTCACCATTCTTCACGCGAATACCAAGATTATTGTTCAGATTCATACATACACAGAGAATCGAATTTAATGACATCACCTCCTGAGCAGCCTCTTCATACGAGCTCAGCGCGGCATTGGCCTTCTCCTCAGACAGCAGATACCCCTTGTCTTCCAACTCCTTGACGGTCTCGGCGTTGTCCTCAAGTGCGGCGGTCATCTTCTGATAGTCAACCCACTGGTCGCGCACCAGCTTCAACTGGTCGCTACCCTTGTTGCCTGCCAGGTACTTGTCAGTGGCTTCGATAAATCGGTTGGCCAATGTGTTCTGCTTCTGAAGCGTGGTGTATGCCAGTGTGGCGTTGATAGTGTTCTGTGCCAGGTCGGGGCGCTTCTCACCGTTGAGTGCGGCCTCCAGGTCGTTGCCTGCCAGAGCCAGCTGTTCATTCACATTGCTAATCATCTCGCTGCCCTTGTTCATGTCCTTCAACACATCGGCCAGAACGTCGATGCCGTCAGCAGCCATGTTCGACAGTTCTACCAATGTGGCAAACTGCGAGGCGCGAGCCTGCATCACTACATAGGCAGCCACGATACCATCCTTATAGGTAGAGTCTGCCTGCAGTAGCTCCTCCATGTTCGTAATCTTCTCGCCGTCCATCTCGCTCGAGAACTTCTCGGCCTTGCCGATGTCGCCCTCTGTCTTTCCGAGATCGAGTGGCCAACTGGTGTAACGCGACAACACATAACCTACCAAGAGCACTGCTACTACAGAGCTGAGGATAATGATTAGACTTTTCTTTTTCATAATAATACTTATTTTTAGTTATACAATATTGGGGGCAAATATAGTAAAATTTTCCAGAAGTAGCAAATAATTGCCAATTTTTTTTATAAAATGGCTTGCACATTTCATATAAAAAAAGATAAATGAGGCTTGTAAAATTGCAAGCCTCATTTCTATATTTTTACGCGCCGACGCACGATGTCGTGCCTAGGGAATTTGGATATTCTTAGTTTATTGATATATGCTGGTGTTAGAAGTCATTTCAGGTTATTCTTTCTCTACGAGGTCCTTGATATCTTCAAACTTCATCGAGCGACCTTTGATGTTGCCCTTGGCGTCGGTTACGATATTATCAGGCACGAAAGCCAGGCCGAGCGTACCCAGCAGGGGTGAGTCCCACAGCTTGCCGTCGCAGATGTTCTGCCACTCTATGCTGTCGCGCCTCAGTATCCTCTTGCCTTCGCACGAGTCGGTATCAAGGGCGATGGAGATAATCTTCAGGTCTTTCGGATGGTCCTTCTGCAAGGTGCGCAGACGACGCATGATGGTCTGCGAGTCACTATTCCACGAGCCCCAGACGGTGATAACGTTGTATTTGGCATTCAGCAGACTGTCAGTCACCTTCTTGCCCTTGGTATCTACGGCCTCGAAATGCGGCAACTTCTTGTTGTCGCCTATCTTCGCCACGTTCTTCAGTCGGTTATATAGCTGAATCATCGGCACGTCGTTGGGCTTGGCCTTCATCATCAGGCTGCACAACTCAAAGGCCTCGTTCAGGTCAGCATCGACAGCCAGGATGAAATAGCGGCGCAGGAGATAGGGCGCCAGCGCCGACTGCGGATGCTCCGTGATATAGTCCTTGGCCAGTTTCTTGACCTCGGGCGGCATCATCTCGTTTGACTGCAGACGGAAGGCGGTCATCTCTTCGTTATAGTCGGTACCAGTGACCTCCGTCTCTTTCAGGTGCGATACGTCGCCCTCTATCTTCACCTTGCCGCCAGGCTCCGTGACGATGGGCAACTCCGAGAAGTTGGGGAAGAGCAGTAACAGCACGGTGGTGTCGTTGGCGGGCGTTCTGTAGATGAACTTACCCTCGCGCACGGCTATCGTGTCTTTCTGTCCCGTCTCGAAGCAATAGACATAGAACTCGCCCTGATTGATATTCTTAAACTTACCTTCCACCAGACAGTCACCACCCCTCTCTCCGCAGGCCGTTAGGAGCAGCAGAAAGAGGGGATAGAGAATTGTTACCGACGAGCGGAAGATGTGGGCTCGCTTCATTATTTCTGAACCTTTGTGAGTTCCAGGTCGTTAGCGGCATAGGTAGCCAGCGACGGATCTTTGGCCACAGCCTGCTTCAAGGCGTTGGCAGCCTCAGCATTGTTGCCGGTGCGAGCCAGCAGGATGGCACGCAGATAATCGGTGGTGGCATCCTGGTTCTTCACAGCCTTCAGCGTGTTGGCGGCAGCCTGGTAGTTCTTGTTCAGTATCTGAGCCAGGGCGGCAGAGTTAGACTGCACCTTGGCGAAGTCCTGCTCAGCCTGTGCGTACTTACCCTGTGCCAGATGCAGGTTACCCAGCACCTCGTTCACACCATTGGCGGTAGCACCCTTGGCGATATAGTTCTCGGCAGCCAGCATGTCGCCCTGCTTCAGAGCCATCAGACCCATGTTGACATTAGCCTCAGCCTGGTTGCGGTCGATGTTGAGGGCTTTCTGTGCCCACTCCTTAGCCTCGCTGTCCTTACCCTGAGCCAACGCGATGCGGGCCAGGTTGTTAAAGGCGCGTGGGTCGCTGGGATACAGCTGTGTGGCCTTCTTATAGGCGTTCTCCTGTCCTGCCAGGTCGTCATAGAGCGTACCGGCATAGAGCAATTCCTCTACAGAGAGCTGTGAGGCGTCGTCCTTCAGCTGCTGCATAATCTGCTCGTCGTCACGACCAATCAGCTCGTAGTTGATGGTGATGCGCGAACGGCGCAGCTGGGGCAGGATACCGTCGGTGAGCTCGCGGAAGGCGGCAGAGATGTTCTTGATCTGCTGCTCACGCTCCTCGGGGTCCTGATACATTGACAGCACGCGCAGAATCACGTCCTTGTCCTGAATGTCGCTGGCAGCCACCAGCTGCTGGAATCCCTCCCAGTCCTCAGCGGTGTATTTGGTATCTACGGGGGCCTTAGCCTTCACCTTCTTCATCTCACCCGACACATAGTCGCTGGTCACGTCCTGACGCTTGTTAGCCAGCTTCTCGTTCAGGTCGTAGCCGCCATCAGGCGAAGCGTATGCCGACACCTCGAGGTTGTCGAACACCATCGTCTCCTGGTTGTTCACGATATCCTTCAGCAGTCTCACAAACTCCTGCACGGAATTGTTCTGCAGCTCGCTCTTGCGCAGCTGAGCCTGACCGATGAGGAACTTGATGTTAGCCTCCTGCTTCTGCTGCGACACACGCTGGAACTCGTCCTGTGCCAGAGCGGCATTAGCGGTGAGGATGGTGCGGCGATAGAGCTCCGAGGTGGCAACGATGCCGTTAGCCACGAGCACATCGGGAATCTGCACCTTCTTCTTACCCACCTTGGCGTCGAAGGTCATATACAGCTGACCGTTCTGCATCTCAGGCTGATAGTCGAAGGTGCTCTTCATCGTGTAGCGGCCTCCCACCAGATACGATATCACCTGGTCGTTGCCCAGCACCTTCTCGCCCTGGAAGGCAGCGGTGTTGCCGTTCAGCACCTTCTCGCCCTGTGCGGTCTGGAAGCGCAGCTGTGGCGTTACCTTTACCACAGCCTTCTTCTTCATATATTTCTCGGGGAACATACCGTTGACGGTAGCCTCTACCTGTCCGGCCTGAGCCTCCAGGGGTTTGGGAGTCACGTTGAAGTTGTCAGGTGTCAGCGGTGCCAGCTTGCCCGAGCATGCAGTCATCAGCACGGCAGCACCCACCAAGAGTAGTGATGTGATTTTTTTCATTGTTGTTGTTTATTAAAATGTTATGTATTCCTATTAATTTGCAAAGATAGTGATAAAAAACTATACCACATCGCCTTTGCCGCCCTTTTTTTGTTTTATTAAGATAAAATAAAAAGAAGCGGTGCCTCCACAAAGGAAAGCACCGCATTTTTCTTCTTATCCGATGGTTTCAATCAGAAACTACACCTTGATCTCAACCTCAACACCGCTGGGGAGCTCGAGCTTCATCAGGGCATCAACAGTCTTTGCAGTAGAGCTGTAGATGTCGATCAGACGCTTGTAGTCTGACAACTGGAACTGCTCACGAGCCTTCTTGTTAACGAAGGTAGAACGGTTCACGGTGTAGATACGCTTGTGGGTGGGAAGGGGAATAGGACCGCTAATGATAGCACCTGTAGCCTTCACGGCCTTCACAATCTTCTCTGCTGACTTGTCAACCAACTTGTGGTCGTAGCTCTTCAGCTTGATACGAATTTTTTGACTCATTGTAATTTAAATTTTTGAATTTTGAATTTTACTATTTGCTGCCGCTAAAGAGTCATTTGCTCAGCGGCAAGCCTTTTCTCATTTCGGGCTGCAAAGGTACGTATATTCCACGACATACACAACTTCTTATATACGCGCCTTTCAAATTTTAAGATTATTTAATACTCTTCCAACAAGATTCCTTCATCCTCTTACGACTTGGCGCAGGAGCGCTGGAAGTGCGAGGGCGTCATACCCGTATATTGCCGGAACACACGATGGAAGCTGGAGAGACTGAAGCCACACTGGTCGGCCACCGCATCTACCGACCATCCCGGATGCTCCTTCATCAGACGCTGCGCCTCCTCCACGCGCAGGTGGTTCAGCCATTGCGTCAGCCTGCCATACTCCGACTTCTGGAGCCACGCCTTCAGCAGATAGCGCTGCACATCCATCTCGTTGGCCACGGAGGTCAGCGTGAGGCTCGACTTGCGGTAGTTACCTGCTTCCACCCATTTCTCGATGGCCTGCTCTACGCGTTGGAAGTCTTCATCGCTCAGCGTTGTGTCGCCATCGTTTTCCTCCATGATAGCCTCAGCCTCCTCCACACGCTGTGAGTCCTGACTGATGCCATAGCTATGGAAACAGCTGGCGCAATAATAGATGATAGCGAAGAACGTGCAGGCAAAGGCAGAGAGCATCCAGCCCTCCTGGAATATCACGATGGGCACGAACAGGGTGATGAAGGCCAGCATCGTCACACTACGTCCCATCCATCCTAGCAGGTCCTTACGTTCGTGGTCAAAATACTCGTCCACCGCACGCTGCATACGGCGGTAGCCCTTGTATAGCGACAGGAAATAATGACTCTGTATCAGCAGAAACAGGCCCGACCCCACATATTCCGCTATTCTCAGCGCCTGCGACTCCTGTTCAAAGGGAATGCCGTCGGCCAGCGCCGTAGCCACCAGCTGAATCAGCGCTATGACATACAGCACGGGGCCGAAGCACCAGTCCAAAAGGGCAATGCGCCCTTTCTGCTGTACGTAGAGCAAAGCCAGATTGATGGCAACATTACAAGGTATGAAGAATATCAGGTTCCAGAACACGGCCTGCGTCACGCCCATCTGTCGGTAGCCGCCTATGTACTGCAGCAGAAACTGCGCCGCTATCAGCGCCAGTCCGCCCGCCATGAGCCAGCGTGCTCTGCCAAACACCTTGTTTCTCATCGCTCGTCGGGGCAACTGGAAAGCCACCGTCAGTGCCAGCAGCACCGTCGTCAGCATTCCGCCATATTGCATTTCCGATATTCCAATCATTTCCTTTCCCTTTACACAGCCTATCGAACGATGAATCGATGAGACTTTTTCATTTTCGCCTGCAAAAGTATAAATTTCCGATGAAATGGGCAAAAAAAAATCTCACAACTTGGTTTTGAGACAACAAAAAATATATCAAAATCAAGTTGTGAGACACCTACCCGCTAAAAATCGGGCCCCGATTGCATTATTTTTTGTACCTTCGCGCCAAAATTAAAAAACAGACGCACATGAAGCAATTTCTCGACATGCCCCTGTGGCTCTCCATCCCCCTCGCCGTCACCTACATCCTGGCGTGGGTGGGGTTCATCTACACCATTTATTACCACAGCGACTGGCGACAGCGCAGACTTAACAAAAACAACAAGAAATAAACAACCACAAAGATATTACGAGGAAAGACTATGAACGAGTATTATTATTATGGAGTGGCCGCCATGCTGTATATCACCACATGCTGGACGTTTGTGGCAGTACGCTGGTTCCACACCTGTCAGGAGCCCAAGGAGCGCCGCGCCTATATCTGGCCCGACCGCAAGCTGCAGTGCCTGGTCTATGCGATGGCCACCCTGCTACTGCCCTATGTCGTCGATCCCACCAACGAGTCAGCATGGACGCTGATGAAGAGTTACTTTCCCGCCACCTATTATTTTTATAGCGGACTGCTGTTGCTGTGCTATGCCGGCACCGTGAAGCAGTGGAGCCGTTGGAAGTTCATCAGCTGGGTGGCCGCCTGCATCGTCATCGCCACCATGCTCATCCCCGTGCTCAACGCCTGGGTGCCCTTCGAGTTCTTAAACGCCCAGGGTTTGGAGCTCTGGCATTACGTCATCACCAGCGAAAGCATCGTCATGATGCTCTTCTGCTGCCTGGCCATGTGGCAGGTGTGGAGCTGGATTCGTGAGTCCTATGCCGCCAACTACTCCAACCCCGACGACTTCCCCGTGCGCTATGCCAGCATCGTGCTCTTCTACCCCGTCATCCTCACGCCGCTGCTCTGGCCCGCCTATATCCTCGACTCACGTCAGATCATGGCCATCCTCCATATCCTGCTGGCGGTGTTCAACATCGTGCTGCTCATCACCGTGATGCCCGCCTGGCGCCGCCGTTTCATGTTGCCCGCCACCGCCGAAGAAGACGAGAACCAAGACGATGACGCCCAACAGGACAACAACTTTGAGGATAACATCGAGCAGACGGCCCAAGAGATCCGCGCTTATGTCGAGAACAAGCGTGCCTTCCTTGACCCTCACCTGAAGGTCGACGATGTGGTCGAGCATTGTCAGCTGGGCCGCACCTACGTCTCCAAGACGTTCCAGCGTCGTTTCGACTCTTTTGCCGACTACGTCAACACCCTGCGTCTCGCCTATTACGACCAGTACATGATTGACCATCCCGACGAGACCACCGAGTCTGCCGCCCTTGCCTCCGGCTTCTCCAACTACATGGCCTACTATCGTGCCAAGCAGAAACTGGGTAAATAATAAAGAAATACAATAATATGCAAACAATAATGAACATTAAAAGAATTATCACCCTCGTCTTGGCCTTCACCGCTATGACGGTGTGGGCAGACAATGTAGCCACTGCAACAATAGACGGCAACACATACACCTACAGTTCGCTTGAATCCGCTATCAGCGCGGCAAACAGCGCCCAGTCCGCAGCCACCGTAACGCTGCTGAAGGACATCACTGAGCAGCCCTGCTCGCTTGAGGTCAGAGCCCCCATGATTATAGACCTCAACGGACATGTAGTCAAGTATGCTAATAAGAACTTAGACTATGATTTGTTTTATCTTAAACCTGGCACAGGCAATACGGTAACAATTAAAAACGGTACCGTCCATGCCATATCAGAATCATTATATATAAGCAATGGTGAAGTGGTAATAGAAAACCTCACAGTTGAAAACGACATCCCCACGACATATTGCATCAAGGTTTTAAATAATGCCACCTTGACTCTCAGTCAGTGTGTATCTTTTAAAGGTATTCTATTCAGTAAAGGCACGGTGCGGATAGCCGATGGCCAGACGCTTTACGATAATGACGGGAATGTATATTCTGGTAGTTATTATGGTCAAAATGCTAATGTCCTCAATAACAAAACGCTGACGCCTTTTGCCACGCTTGTCGTGGGAGGCATCTCAACCCCCTACAACTCACTTAAGGATGCTGTCAGCGCAGCAAACAGCGCCGAGTCAGCAGCCACCGTCAATTTATATCAGGACATCACCGAGCAGACCTGTTCGCTTGAGGTCTCCAAACCCATGGTTATCGACCTCAACGGACATACTGTGAATGCCGATAACCTGTCTTATGCATATGGCGTTTTTTCTATCTTAAATAACTCAGGCCAGGTCGTCATTAAAAACGGCACGATTAGCAGAATGGGCGCAAGCGGTAATTTTGTTTATGCCATTTATAATTATTGCAACGACTTGATACTTGAAAACGTAACTGTCAAGAACACCTATTCCGCTGACAACCCCTGCCTTTTTAATAACGGCACCTTGACTATCAGTAAGGGTATCACCTTCGTTGGAAGTATCAACAACGACGGCACAGTACAGATTGCCTCTGGTCAGGAACTTTACGATAAAAACGGCATAAAATACTCTGGCAACCTCAACTCCTCTCAGGTTACCAACCTTGCAAACAATACGCTTTCTTCTCTCATCACCGTGACAGCCAACGGCACCACAACCCCTTACAACTCGCTTCGGGATGCTGTCAACGCGGCAGCCAATGCCTACACTACTTACGGCACCGCAGCCACCATCACGCTGAATCTTGACATCACCGAGCAGACCTGCTCGCTTGAGGTCGCAAAACCCATGATTATCGACCTCAACGGACATGTTGTAAATGCCAATAGCCTGACTTACGAATACGGTATTTTTTCTATTATGAATGCCGAAGGCCAAGTCATCATTAAAAACGGCACGATTAGCAGACGAGGCGAAAACGATTATAATGGTTTTGCCATTTATAATTATAGCAGCAACCTGGAACTTGAAAACGTAACTGTCAAGAACACCTATTCCGCTGCCAACCCCTGCCTCTATAACAGCGGCACGTTGACC
>Ga0310786_10012173_pt1 | contig 10672 bp, 10 predicted proteins | sample AusTroGonzalo_MG_FD_203881 | JGI IMG/M metagenome (GOLD analysis project Ga0310786, IMG submission 203881) | Bovine rumen microbial communities from tropical cattle in Woodstock, Queensland, Australia - Gonzalo_03 (v2) (version 2) | ecosystem: Host-associated > Mammals > Digestive system >...
CACGTAAGAACTGATTGTGAGTCTGTTAAAGTTATTCTTCCTCTCAAAGAAGAGGATATTCTGGAGAAGGATGACTTTGCCATCCGTGTTTATGACTTCTACTATCAGGAATATACCGTTAAGCATAAGATTATGCATGATGCAGATGGTATTAGCATTGAGATTACCGACATTCCCGCTTCTATGATTCAACAGCTCAGAACTGACTATGGTGATGGTATTACCATTGAGGTTCATAGCTACTGCACAAAGGATGTTTGGGAGGAGCTGAAGGAAAGTCGCGTACAGACAGGAAAGCCCTGCGAAGTATGTGGTCAGGTGTCAAGTGCTTTGCGTCCTGGTGAAGAGAAGAAAATATATGTAGAGAAAGACGAATAACGTCTTCGTCGAATAGACAACGAGAAAAATAATTATATCATATAAATCCCAAGGCAAAGATTCTTTGTTTTGGGATTTTTTTTCGTACATTTTACCATTACTGTAAGTACATTCGCTCAGATTTTGAAATAAATACGGAGTTTTATTTCTTTATTCTCTCACTTATTTGTAATTTTGCAGTTGTGAATGTAGATAAAAGGAGATATATAGCATCATGGGTGTTGTTGGCAGTTTTCTTGCCAACATTACTTTTGTCGTCCTTGCATGTACATCATGACTTTGAAAGAAATGAGATAGAATGCTCTGAGTGCGTGCAGCACCATTGCCACGGTCATCTGTCACAGTTGGCTTCGTGGGCGCATGCTTGTGTGTTATGCCATTTCCTTTCCTTGTCTTTTATTTTCACCAATGCGGTTTTCCTTATTATATTATATAAGGTATGCAGTGTTAGAATCGATGCCCAGCGACATAATGTATGCTTCGCTTACAAAGGCATTGTAGGATTAAGGGCTCCCCCTGCTTTCTCCATTTAGCATTAGGGAGGCTGACATCTGAAAAAGGAAGGGTGTCAGCATAAGTTACGTATCAAAATTTTGAAATGGAGATAGAATCATGACATTATCCATTTTGGCTGCAGCGCTAATGGCGTATGTGGCTGATGGTCATGGTGTGGTAGCACCTGAAGATACAACGTTGGTGCTACATGAAATGACTGTAAGTGGGCAGCGACAGCGTGATTATCTGATGCGTTCGTCGCAGTCAACGGTACAGGTAAGCCATGACTACTTGCAACAACATTTCTCTGGTTCGCTGATGCAGACGCTGGAGGGAATTCCCGGTATAAAGGCAATGTCCATCGGTTCTGGTCAGTCTAAACCTATGATTCGCGGTCTTGGCTTTAACCGTATGGTTGTATGTGAAGATGGCATCAAGCATGAGGGACAGCAGTGGGGCGATGATCACGGACTGGAGATTGACCAATTTGCCGTGGATCGCGCTGAAGTCATCAAAGGTCCTGCCGCATTGCTCTATGGTAGTGATGCCATTGGCGGTGTGCTTAGTCTTTATACCAATCATGTCCCTACAGAATCGTTGAGTGGAGGTATCCATGTATTTGGTCGTTCTAATAACGAGCAGATAGGTGTTACAACGAAGTTTGGTGGAATTCATGGTAACTGGTTTTACCGTTTAGCTGCAACCTTTATTGACTATGCCGACTATCGGGTACCCACAGATAGCATCCAGTATTATAGTTACTGGATAAAACTGAAGGACCGACGCTTGCGTAATACTGCAGGATGCGAACGCGATGGTGGTCTCATGGTTGGCTATGCGGGTTACCGTTTCCATACCGACCTGCGTATAAGCGATTCATATTCTAAGAGCGGTTTCTTTGCTAACGCCCACGGATTGGAGGTACGTTTGTCCGATATTGACTATGACCACTCGCGCCGTGATGTGGATTTGCCCTATCAGTGGGTGAATCATCTGAAGGTGCTCAGCCATACTTCATGGCAAGGTGATTGTATACGATTGGAGGGCAATCTGGCGTGGCAGAATAATTATCGTAAGGAACAGAGTGAACCAGTTAGTCACGGCTATATGCCGCGCCCCGATGGTACACTGGAACGTCGTTTCATTAAGAACACGTTGACAGCCAATTTGCACATGCATCTTGCCTTAGGCGAGCAACATGAACTGAGTGCTGGTCTGAGTGGCGAATATCAGCATAACCGACGTGGCGGTTGGGGTTTTATTATTCCCGACTTCGAGACGACCAGTGTTGGTGCTTATGCGATGGACAGCTATACCGTCAACGAGCGACTAAAGCTGAATGCTGGCATTAGGTTCGACTATGTACATACCAGAATAGACAGCTATCACGACTGGTTTCTTACCCCTACGGCAGATGGAGATTCCGTCTATAAGGAACGCTCTTCCAACGTGAACCGTGGCTTCACGAGTCTTACCTGGTCAGCAGGCGTTAACTATGCCCTCGGAAATTGGGTGCTAAAGGCTAATGTGGGTAAGAGTTTCCGTGTGCCCATTCCAAAGGAATTGGGGGCAGATGGTGTGAACTATCACATTTTCCGCTACGAGCGTGGCAATGCTAGCCTTAATCCAGAAGAGAGCTATCAGCTAGATTTGGGCATCCATTGGGATAATGATGTAGTATGTGTGCAAGTGGATCCGTACGTGAACTATTTTCCAAACTATATTTACCTGAATCCTACAGCTCAGTATGTGGAGGGCTTGCAGCTCTACCATTATACACAAGCTCGTGTGCTACGTTATGGTGTCGAGGCGCAGGCTACGTGGCTCATCGACCGTCATTGGGAGGCAGAACTAAAGGGCGAATATCTCTATGCCGAGCAACTCTCGGGACAGAAGAAGGGGTACACGCTTCCTTTCAGCACACCTTGGTCATTGGATGCAGGTGTTAAATATTCGTTTCAGTGGCATGGTAATACCTTTGTAGGTCTGAATACACATATTGTAGGTGCACAATATAACATTGTGCCACCAGAGAAGCCTACTGACGGTCATTGGACACTAAATCTATCGGCTGGCAAGCAGATTCCTTTACGTAGTTGCAAACTGAACATGGCTATACATGCCGACAATCTGCTTAATCGCCGCTATTATGACCACACCAGCTATTATCGTCTCATCGACGTGCCTGAACCCGGACGTAACTTCTCGTTGATGGTTGGGCTGGAATTTTAAATCACATTATTAATATAACAAAGAAATAAAACAATGAAAAATATTCTTAATATGAGTCTTATGATGGCTCTTTTCACAGTTTTCACACTTAGTTTCACCTCTTGCAACAACGATGACAATGATAATTTGCCCAGTAAGCCAAGCATTACGCTGACTGAAGTGGGGCACGACAATAGCAAGCATGCACATCCCGGTCATGACCTACATTTGGAGGCAGATCTTTTGGCAGATGGTCTTATACAGCGTATCGATATAGAGATTCATCAGGAAGGTGGAGCAAATAAGATTGTAGAGAAGTCATACACTGAAGGTAAGTACATCGGCGTGCGCAACGCTGAGTTCCATGAGCATCTTGACATTCCATCAACTGCGCCTCTTGGTGAGTATCATCTGCACTTTACTGTAACGGACAAGTCGGGGCAGCAGACTACAGTGGGAAGCCATATTGAAGTGGTAGAGGATGACGGTGATGATGACGGTGATGATGACGACCACGAACATCATCACCATGATTAATATAAATATATTTTATAGATGAAAAGTAAAAACATTCTTTATTTAGTACTGTTGTGCGCACTTAGTGCGTGCAACAGTAACGATGATGAGTTACAGAAAGATACGGAAAAACCCATCATCAGTGAGTTAAATATTGTGGCTAATCCCATCGACTGTCAGGTTTATCATCCCGGTGATGTTATCCCTTTCCATTACATCATGACTGATAACTTGGAATTGGGTGCCTATAATATTGAGGTTCATAATAACTTTGACCATCACACGCATAGCACAACAGCTATCGACTGTCCTTTGGACCCAGAGAAACAGCCACAGCATCCTTGGGTTTTTAATAAGGATTATGAGATTCCCGCAGGTCTTCATAGCTTTGATGCGCGTCATGACATTCAGATACCTACAGACATTGACTGCGGCGACTATCATTTCATGATTCGTCTCACGGATCGTGCTGGTTGGCAGCAGATTCATGCCGTAGCTATAAAGATTGCAGAATAACCCTTTGCTATGTAAGGGCATATGACGAAGTTATCGCATCATTAATCTTTTGAGTATATAGCTTCGTTCTCCTTCGCCGTTTCTTTTATGGTCTCTTCATGGCCTGAAAGGGCAGCGAAGGGGGCGAACTGAGCTGCGCGGTTCCACATTGACATCTGCGGATGCGTCTTTGACACATGATGTGGCAGATTGATGATATCGTTGTAATTATCCATAACTCTATGCTCTAAACTTTCAACTACGCCTTATGTCCTCCAATTTGTCTGTTACGGTCTTTGGCCGTGGCACCTTCATCGAAGTTTAAGCCTCGTAGAATAGCGTTTTTGCCGAATCGTTTCTTTATCTTTAACTGCGCCTCTTGCATCCTTCGCTCTTTTTCCATTTGTGTCTTCTCCTCTTTGCGCTGTCGGTCCAGTGCCTCGTAATCTATGAAAAGCTCAAGTTGCTGTGCTTGTTTCTTTTGGCTTAAAGTTAGTTCTGAAACCACATGATTGGTAGTCAAGTTCAGACGTCGGATGAGCAGGTCGGGATTCACATGACAGTCGAATAGCTCTGCTGCTCCGCCCATTATAAGACGCGATGAGGAGGTTGGTGTCTTAAAGTTTAGGGTGCCATGCGCATGCTTCGGTACAGGTTTTCCATAGTGATTATAAGTTATCTCGCCATGGTATTTCTCGCATATATCGGGTCGTGTCAGGTTCTCAGCATCATATCCAACGGTCAGAACCAGTTGGTCTGTTACGAGACGTTTGGATACCAGATCAAGTGCCATACCTTCGGCCATCTCGCGTATCACCACACGGGCTTTCTTGAAGGTATATGGCTCCTGTAGCACCTGTCCGCTACTAAACGAGTTGGTCTCAGGCCTGTATGCTTTTACCGCTTCCATGGTGCAGGGCTCCCATCCCCAGGCATGGTCTATCAATAACTCGGCATTCACGCCGAAGAGCTTGTATAGAAATTCCTCGCTCCGTTCTGACATACGTGCCAGCTTGCCCATCGTGTCTATGCCGTACCTTGCCAGTTTCTCGGCTATGCCATTGCCTATACGCCAAAACTTGGTGATGGGTTTGTAGTCCCAGAGTTGCTGGCGGTATGACATCTCGTCAAGTTCGGCTATGCGCACGCCGTCTTTGTCGGCAGGCATCTTCTTGGCCACGATATCCATTGCCACTTTGCAGAGATACATATTGGTTCCGATACCCGCCGTTGCCGTGATGCCCGTCTGCTTCAGTACATCGCGAATCATCTTTATGGCCAACTCGTGCGCGGTCATCTTGTATGTACCTAAGTAGGCCGTTACGTCCATAAATACCTCGTCTATGCTATAGACGTGTATATCTTCCGGTGCGATGTATTTAAGGTAGATGCTGTATATCTTAGAACTGACCTCGATGTAGTGAGCCATCCTTGGCTTTGCAATGATGAAGTCTATGCCTCGGGCCTTTTGTTTTACCTCGAATAGGCGTGCTCTTCCACCAATGCCGTATTCTTTTAGTGAGGGTGTGACAGCCAGACAGATAGTTTTGTCCGTGCGACTTTCATCGGCCACCACAAGGTTTGTGGTCAGTGGGTCAAGCCCCCTGTCCACGCACTCAACCGAAGCGTAGAACGACTTCAGGTCGATGGCGATATAGGTCCGTTGCTGTTCAGGCATACCTTTATTATAAATTATGCCACAAATTTACGCATAATTCTTTATATTCGGACTGAAATGACTAAATTTGCATCAGAAATGACATAAGTATGCAGAAAGAAGGTAGGAATATTCATTCGCAGATGGGACTGATGGAACTGATTCAGGAGATTGGTTTCCTGCCCTTGTTGGATAGTGGCATTCGCGGTTATTCGGCCGAGGAGATGGTAGATGAGGATTGCCGCTATGTGGTGTTTCCTGATGGTGGCTGGGACTGGCCCTTGTGGAAATGGAAAGGACCTGTTGTTACCGAAGGAGACTGTGTCTATGGTAAGTTTTTTGCTGGCAAGGCAGGTTTCATTAGTCGTGAATGGTGGCCCGATTTCTATAATTACCGTCGTTACTCGCGTCCGGCACCCAAGGAGGGTAGTATTGAAGAGACCATTCTGCAGACGCTCGAGGAATGCGAGAACCTCATCACGCGCGAATTACGTGCTGCCTGTGGGTTCGACGGACCTAAGATGCGCAGTAAGTTCGACGGCTATATCACCCGTTTGCAGATGGCAGCTCGCATTGTGACAGAGGATTTTGTCTATCCACGCGACAAGCATAACCGACAGTATGGTTGGGGCTGGTCGTTGCTGACAACACCCGAGCGCCTGCTGGGACGTGATGCCTGTCTATGCGGCCGAACACCCGAGGAATCCTATGAACGCATCCGTCGCCAACTGAGGACCATTTGTCCCGAGGCGACGGATAAGCAAATCGATAAGATAATAAGGTAAGCCCTAACTCTTGTGGGTCATGATGTTCAGGACGAAGCGGTCTGTCTCGTCCATACCCTTAGAACCGATACTGGTAAGGTTATGGATGCTGCGGTCTACATCATCGTCTATGATACCTTCGGCCGAAGTAACATGATTATTCTGGATGGCCAGCATGGCACTCATTACCGCTGTGCTGACACCTGTTGTCAGTTTCAGGGCACACGAAGGCTTGGCACCGTCGCATATCATACCGGTAAGGTTGGCTATCATGTTCTTTACAGAGTAACAGATCTGGTCGTAGTTGCCCCCCATCAGATAGGTGATACCCACGCTGCTGCCTGTGCTGGCAACCACGCATCCGCACAATGCCGACAGACAACCCAGCGACTGCTTGATATAGATAGCCGTAAGGTGAGAGAGGGTGAGGGCACGGATCAGTTCCTCCTCGGTATTATGATTCTCGCGTGCAAAGACCACAACGGGCATTGTAGCACAGATACCCTGGTTGCCACTGCCGCTGTTACTCATAACGGGAATCTTGGCACCGGCCATACGAGCGTCGCAGGCACAGGATGTTACGGAGAGGACCTTGGCAAAGATACTCTCACCCATGATGCCGCGTCCTAACGGACTGCACATGGTCTTGCCCAACTGGTGACCGTAGTTCTCGCGCAGGCCTTCCTCGGCGGCAGCCTCGTTCAATTTCTTAGCTTCCAGGATGAAGCGTATCTCGTCGAGCGGCATGGTGGTGGCAAACTCGTAAACCTTATGTAGTTTCAGGACATCGGTATATGATTTTTCCTCGGTGCAAGGGGTAGAGGAGACTTCAGAAGATTTTTCCACGAAGTTGGTGTGGCTGCCCTTGATGGTTGCCTCTGCACTCTTGCCTTCGGCTGCTGCCGTAACATGGATATACAGCTTGTCGGGATCCTGCTCCTCCAACTTGATATCAATATGGTCCTCCTTGATATATTCCTTGGCAATGCTGAGCTCCTTTTCCGTGCAGTCGCGCAGCACCTCCAGCCCCAGACATGACTTTCCGCCTACAGCACCCAGCGCAATGGCGATGGGCAGACCTATCATACCGCCCGTTCCGGGGATGCCGACACCCATGGCATTCTTCAGGATGTTGGCACTCAGGTGCAAAGACAACTTCTCGGGCAGATAGCCGGGTTCTTTACCTATCAGGTTTCTCAACTCTTCTACAGCCTTGGCTACGCAAAGAGCTACTGCCATAGGCTCTGTACACCCAATGGCAGGAACAACCTCCTGATGTAGTAGAGCCAGTATTTCTTGCTTTTCTTCGTTTGATATCATGTGTTTTCTTTTTTAGCGTTACAAAGTTACGATTTAGAACTTTACAATTAAAATAAAAGCATTTTTATTTTGTATTTCCCCCGCTTAATCGTATTTTTGTTCCCAGATATATATGTTTTTTAATATAATGAAACTGATTTAAGATGAAAAACTGGATTTTATTAGCTATGATGCTGGTATTCGGAATGAATGCCTACAGTCAACGGAAAACAGAAATCGTTGAAACTGTGAATGTGCCGGTTGCCGATGACGGACTGGTACTGAAGAGAAAGGTTGCCATAGGCCGTTTCTCGAACGAGACACAATATGCAAAGGGTATCTTCTATGATAAGGAGAATGATCCTATGGGTAAGCAGGCCCTTGATATTCTATCCTCTAAGCTGGCTGCCTCGGGCAAGTTCCTCCTGTTGGAGCGTAGCGACTTGGCTGCCCTTCTGGAGGAATGCCAGAAGAACGGAGCCGGTGCTGCCACCATCGGTGCCGATTATATGATTATCGGTTCTATCACTGAGTTCGGACGTAAGGATACGGGCAAGAGCAAGGTTTTTGCCTCCGAGAAGACGCAGATGGTAGAGGCTGCTGTGTCTATCCGCCTCGTAGATGTCTCTACGGGTCTGATTATCTATTCCGACGAGGGTAAGGGCTCTGCTGAACTGACCACCAAGACTACTATGGGCCTGGGCGGTAAGGCCAGCTATGATGCCACATTGAGCGACAAGGCTATCTCCGAGGCTATCGGACAGTTGGTAGAGAATATCATCAACAAGTGTACTGACAGCCCCTGGAAGACCTACTTCCTCTCTTGTGACAATGATGCTACCCTCATAGCAGGTGGTAAGAGCCAAGGCTTGAAAGAGGGCATGGTGTTTGATGTGAAGACACAGGGCAAGAAGGTGAAGAATCCTCAGACAGGCATCATGATAACCTTGCCCGGTAAGTCTGTGGGCACAGCCAAGATTATCTCCTGCGGCGGTGATACCCCCGAGACGGAGTATTCCTTCGTGGAGGTCAGCAGCAGTGAGAAGATTGACAATGAGAATATGTCGAAATACATAATTGAGCAGAAAAAATGAAAAGACTATCGTATGTATTTGCTGCACTGACAGTGTTATTGACATTGTCTGGTTGCAAGGCGCCAGTGGCACAACAGGGCGGAAAAGAGGATATGGCTTATCTGCTGTTTGTCAGTCCGTCCCAGTATTATAATAAGGTAGTGCAGGTTACTGTTGACGATGCCACATCATTCGACGCTGAGGTGGTAAAGGCCAAGAAGGCCAGTCGTAAAGGCAAGCAGTACGGCATAGGCACTGGTGCACGTAGCATAAAGGTTACCAGTGATGGTAAGGTGTTGTATCAGAAGAAGATCTTTGTCTCTTCTCAGGAAGTTAAACAGATAATTCTACCGTAATGAAAAAGATTCTATATATGGGAGTGCTTGCAATTGCGGCACTTGCCACAACATCTTGTTCATCCACTAAGCAGCTTTATTCGTGGTATAATTACGAGGATATTGTTTATCAGTATAGCAAGAATCCTAACGAGAAGCTGCAGGCTAATGTGTTGGAGCAGTACAAAACAGTTACAGAGCATCAGCGAGGGCTGAGGGCTACAGTGCCACCGGGGCTGTATGCCGAGTATGGCTTCCTGTTGTATAAGACAGGAAAGAAGGACGAGGGCCTGAAGATGATGAAGCAGGAGATAGCCCTTTACCCCGAATCAGAGATGTACATTTCGCGTATCATTAAACAGCTTGAAAAATGAAGAATCTGACTATACTGGCCGTAGCGGCACTGATGCTGGTTTCGTGCGGCTCTTCATCCACTCTTGTGACACTTGATCAGAGATATCCTCTTATGTATCAGGAGCAACCGGTCTCCATCGTTATCATGCCTCCCATCAACCAGACCAATCATGCCGAGGCCAAGGACTATTTCTATACCTCTCTGTATACGCCGCTCTGCGAGAAGGGCTACTATGTCTATTCTCCCTACCTGACCATGGAACTCTTTCAACAGGAGAGTGCCTATGATGCTGAGCTTTTTCTGGAATCGGATTTGTCTAAGTTCCGTGAGGTCTTAGGTGCTGATGCTGCTATGTTCACCATCATCAAGGATTGGCGCCGTAGCAATGTAGGCGGTAAGATTTCCGTTGACATATGTTATATTCTCCGTTCCACAAAGACCGGCCAGACGTTATATTCCCGCGAGGGTAATATCTCTGTCGACACCAGTATCAATGTTGGCGGAGGCGGCATATACGGTTTGTTGGCCAACGCAGTGGCAACTGCCGTCAATACGGCTGCAACCGATAAGATTGTGGCAGGTCGCCGTTGTAACGCCTATGTGCTGTCGGATATGCCTACAGGCAAGTACTCTCTGTTGTATGGCAAAGACCAGAAGAATGCTGCCGGCAAGGCAATCGTGACAGCAACACTTAAGCAGTAATTATTCTAATTGTTAACATTATTGATAAATCTAATTTTAAGGTAAAAGAACTAAAATGAGACAATTGTTTTTATTTCTGGCGGTAGCCTTCTGCCTGTGTGGTACCGCTAAGACCGAGGTTAAGGATTCGAAGACCAATTATGCACGCGAGGCGCTGCAGCCATACCTGGACAGAGGCGAGCTGCCCGGAGCTATCAGTATCTTCTATAACAATGGTGTGCAGGAGACCTGCTGTATCGGTTATGCCGACGTAGAGAAGAAGCGTCCCATCAGATTGGATAATGTGTTCATGCAGTGCTCACAGACCAAGGGCTTCTGCGGTGTTACCAGTGCCAAGCTGGTAGAGGAGGGTAAGCTCTCGCTGGATGATCCCGTTTCGAAGTATCTGCCCG
>Ga0310786_10012175_pt1 | contig 10671 bp, 8 predicted proteins | sample AusTroGonzalo_MG_FD_203881 | JGI IMG/M metagenome (GOLD analysis project Ga0310786, IMG submission 203881) | Bovine rumen microbial communities from tropical cattle in Woodstock, Queensland, Australia - Gonzalo_03 (v2) (version 2) | ecosystem: Host-associated > Mammals > Digestive system >...
TTCGGGTGTGGGTTCCTCGCGCGTATATATGTATAGTGAAACAAAAAAATATGTGTCCTACGTGTCCCATGTGTCACTTTACTGATGACACGTAGGACACATAGGACATGTTTTTTTCGGTTAAGCAACTATGTATACGCGCGCGAGGCATACTGGCGCCGCTCCCCCAAGGTGTCGCCGTATGCACATGAAAAAACTTCTTCACTCTTTTGCATATTCCAACCTTTTTCCCTAACATTTGCACCTAATATCTTCTCCCGCTCCAATAACTCCCGTTTTCCAATGCAATCTATAATCCGCATGGTTTATTATGTATTTGTTTTCGTATGCAAATCTACAAATAATTTTGGAATAGAGTTTGCTTTCTGAGGAAAAAGTAGGGCGCAGATGGTTCGTTTTGTGATCTGCGCCCTACGGAATCGTTGATTGATTGTTATCTCTGCCTTTCCCCTACAATCTTGCGCACAGCAACGACGAGTTTATCCACATCCTCGCGGGTATTATAGAGAGCGAAGGTGGGACGGACGCTCATCTCGTAACCGAGGGCTCGGAGGGCGGGCTGAGCGCAGTGGTGACCAGCACGCACGGCGATACCCTCTTTGTCTAGTAGAGTGCCAGTTTCTGGCACCGGAATCCCGTCGAGCACGAAGCTCACCACCGACACGCGGTTCTTGGGATTACCGATGAGGGTGAGCCCCTTGATCTGGGCCAGTTGCTCGCGAGCGTATTCCGTTAGTTGGTGCTCGTGCGCCTCGATGTTGCGGATGCCGAGATGGCTCACGTAGTCGAGGGCGGCACCAAGTCCGATGGCATCAGCTACATTGGGCGTACCAGCCTCGAAGCGAGCAGGCGGCACGTTGTACTCTGTGCGCTCGATGGTCACATCCTTGATCATGTTGCCACCGCCCTGCCATGGCTGCATCTTTTCGAGCAGGTCCTTGCGACCATACACCACCCCGATGCCGTTGGGGCCGTAAATCTTGTGGCCTGAGAAGACGAAGAAGTCGGCACCCAGTTGCTGTACATCCACAGGCGTGTGGGCAATGGACTGTGCACCGTCGATGAGCACAGGGATGTTGTGCCCGTGGGCGATGTCGATAATACGCTTCACGTCGTTGATGGTGCCGAAGGTGTTGTTCACATGTCCCACGCTGACGAAGCGTGTACGGGGCGTTATCAGACGCTCGAACTCGCTCAGGATGAGGTCACCATTCTTGTCCGTGGGGATGGCCTTCAGCGTGGCACCCTTCTCGTGAGCCACCTGTTGCCAGGGCACGATGTTGGCGTGATGGTCGAGTTCGCTGACGATGACCTCGTCGCCTGGTGTCAGGAACTGTCGGCCGTAGGTCTGCGCCACCAGGTTGATGCCCTCGGTGGTGCCACGCACGAAGATAATCTCCTCGCTGCTGGCGGCATTGATGAAACGCTGCACCTTTTCGCGGGCCTCTTCGTAGGCATCCGTAGCACGGGCTGCCAGCGTGTGGGCACCACGATGTATGTTGCTATTATAGTTTTTATAATAGTCGCTGATCTTGTCGATGACCTGAATCGGCTTCTGCGTGGTGGCACCGTTGTCGAGCCATACGAGGTCGTGGCCATTCACCTTCTGATGAAGCACGGGGAAGTCTTTCTTGATCTCCTCCGAATTCAGCGTGTCCACTTCTTCATAGTGCAGGTCGCGCAGCTTCTGCGTCTCAGGAATGCCAATGCCGAAGCCGTTGTCCTGAGGCACAGCCTTCACCGAACCGCGCGAATCGTCAGGGTCGCCGAAGTACGGCAGGTCGGCATAGCCGCTTCCGCCACCCAGCAGTTGCTTGAAGCCCGCCTCCAGCGCCGTGAGGTTCAGGGCCTCATCAGGCAGCACACTCTGACGAGTCTCCTTGGCCTCCTCGGGGCAGTACTTTTGGGCGACCTCTCGAAGCAACGCAAAGCCTGGGTCTTCGATGCCGTAGCCGTTTATCAATTCATAATTCATAATGCATAATTCATAATTAGCTGCGCACACGTCGTGCGGTAGCCGCTCGACCTTTGGTCGCTTGCTACCAACGGGACGCAAGAAATTCTTCACTCTTTATTCTTCACTCTTCACTTAGCGACAGCGTTGCGGTGCTGATAATCGTGATAATAGCCTACCTCCACGTTCTCGAGAACGGCGATGGCGTCGTCGGTGAGGGCGGCTAATGAGAAGTATTTAGTGAGCAGGTAAGAGGCCACACCGAACTTATCGAGGCCCATCAGACGGGCACTCAGGCTGGGTGCAATCTCGCCGGGAATGCCGCTCTGGTGCAAGCCGATGACACCCTGATTCTGCTCGCCTGTACGCACGAGGATGATCTTCGTGGTGCCAACGCCGCGACCAGTGAGATACTGACCTTCTACCTCAACTTTGTCTGAAGGAATCAGGGGTACACCGCGCCACAGGATGACCTTCGTGCCAAACAGGTCGGTGGTCACGGGGGGTACACCACGCCAAGTACACTCGCGCTCGAAGGCGGCAATGGCACGCGGATGGGCCACGAAGAAGGCGGGCTCCTTCCAAACGAGACTCAGCAGTTCGTCGAGGTCGTCGGGTGTTGGGGCACCATAGCGTGTGGTGATGCGATAAGCGGGATTGGCAGCAGCCAGCAAACCGAATTGTTTGTTATTGATGAGTTCCCACTCCTGACGCTCTTTGATGCTCTCAATCGACAGGCGCAACTGCTCCTCCAACTGGTTGTAGGGGTTGTTATAGAGGTCGCTGACGCGAGTATGCACACGGACAACGGTCTGCAGCGTGTTCAGCGAGTACTCCGTAGGATTCTCCTCGTAGTCGATGTAGGTCTCGGGGATGATGTTGTCCTCCTCATGGCCGCTCACCAGGTCGATGTGTTTCTCGCCGTTGTCATTGACAGATGCCTTCAGGCGCAGTTGCTTATCGACGGCCTTGTTGAATGTCTCGCGGAAGTCGGGCACCTCCTTGATGAACTTGATCAATTCCTTCAGCTTCAGGCCGAGGAACACGGTGGGCGTGATAGCACGGACGCTGACGGTTGATTCCTGTTCGTCCAGCAAATCTGCCTCACCAAAGTACTCACCGTCGCCCAAGAGCGCAATCCGTAGGTCCTCGCCGTGAGGCCCCTTGCTGATAACCTCAGCCTGACCGCTGGCCACGATGAAGAAGCGCTGCTTGTCCTTACCTTCCTCCACGAACAGCTTATCGACATCCACCTCCTTCGTCTCGAACGAGCTTACTAGACGGTTCAGGATCTCGTCGTCGAACTCAGAAAACAGCGGGATGGCCTTCAGGTTCTTTGCCGTAAACGAGGGCACGCCATTCACGTACTGAATGGGCAGGCGGTCGTTCTTGCGGAGCTCCACCTTAGTGCGGTTCACGCGGAATGTACCACCGCTCACCTGTACCCAAGGCAGCAACTTCAGGAGTAATCTCGGGGTGATCGAGCCCATCTGCGGGGCGGTCTTCGTTGTCGTCGCCAGTCTTCTGGCGGTAGCAGTGGTCACACTGCGCTGTAAATTAGAATCTGCCATAATCTCTATAAACTTTAAACTATTAAACTATAAACTATTTCTTAATTGTTACCTTATGCGTGGTGCCTTCCACGTGCTCGATGGAGAGCACATTGTAGCCTTGCTCCTTAGCGTTGCGTGGAACATTGTCGAGAGGTTCGCCCTCAGCGAGGAGTACTTCCAGGATGTCGCCATCGTTGAGCTTCGAGAGCTCAATCTTTGTCTTGACGAAAGTCATTGGGCAATGCTCTTTCGTGATGTCTAAAACCTTTTTCATTTTACTATTCGACTATTTACAATTTAACTATTGATTGCCGACAATTGTCCAATGGTGAAATGGTCCAATTGTCAAATAAACAAGGTTTGTCCACCATCCGAGAGGTTCAGGAATGACGCCACGCCGAGCACATCTTTTACCTCAGGAATGAAGTCCTTTTTTTTCAACCCCAGCACGTGCATCGCCATCTCGCAGGCATACATATTGATACCTAATGCCTTGGCAGCCTCAACTAGTTCTTCGAGTGTGGCCACGTTGTTCTTCTTCATCAGATAGCGGAAGATCTTCGGTCCTGCACCGAGGAAGTTGAATCTTGAGGTAGGTGTCACCTTCAGACCACCCATCATGAATCCGAAGATCTTGGTGAGCCAGTTGCCACCCGTAAAGCTTCTGCCTTGCTTTTTCTTGATGGCATCGAGGCCCCAGAACGTGAAGAAGATGTTGACCTCGTAGCCTACTGCTGCCGCGCCCGTACCTAATGTAAATACAGCGGTCAGTTTGTCGAAATCGCCACTGAAGGCGATGATGCTCAACTTTTTGTTTTCTGCCATAATTTTGTCGGTTTAAATATCGGTGACAAAGTCGGTGCAAACCGAGCGCAGAGAGCTCGCTCTTTGCCGAGGTGCAGCCCGACTTCGCATCGTGAATTATTTCACGGTGCAAAGTTAGGGCGATTTCGCCAATTACGAAATCGCCCTAACGTGGCATACTGACTACCAAAACTATGGTATTTTACTTCAAATCGTGGTCGGTCATCGCACAAACACAGGAATCTGACCAAACATTCTCGGCTGTTTCCACCATATCGATGATGGTATAGATGGGCAGAATGATGCCCAGGATGGCGACGGGAGCACCAATGCCTGACATCAGCGAGAGCGTCAGGAAGAAGCAGCCCATTGGCACGCCGGCGTTACCGATGGCGGAGACGACGGAGATGAGAATCCACAGCAGGATAGTGCCAAGCGTGAGGGGTGTTCCACCGTTCTGCATCACGAAAAGCGATGTGACGAGGATGAAAGCTGCGCAACCGTTCATGTTGATGGTGGTGCAGATAGGTAGCACGAAGCGGGCAATGTCCTTGCGGACGCCAAGGCGCTCTTCGGCTGACTGCATCGTGACGGGAAGCGTTGCCGCACTACTCTTGGTAAAGAGGGCCATCAAGACGGCAGGCATCATCTTGCCTAAAACATGAAGAGGATTCAAACCGCGTGCCAAGAGGAACAGCGGTAGGATGACGAAGAACTGAATCACATTGCCCCCCAACACCACAAGAACGTATTTGCCTATTGAGTCGGCCACGACACCCGCAGAGACCTGTGCTGAGAGCTGCGCTGAGAAAGCTACGATGCCGAGGGGCAGCGTCCAGATGAGGCCGCGAATCAACAGGAAAAGCAGATCCTGCAAACCTGACAATCCTTTCACCACAACAGACTTGTTCTCGCTCTCAGGCAGCTTCGAGAGTCCGATGCCGATAGCAAAAGCCAATAGCAACAACGAGAGGACATTGCCTTCGAGGAAAGGCTTGATGATATTGTTGGGGATGACATTCAAGATATGATCATAGAATGATGTCTGAGGGCTGATGTCTGAGGGCTGAGTAGTGCTGCTGATGACTTCCGCAGGTAGATTTCCAGGGGCAATCACCACATAAAGCAATGCTCCCACAGCAGCGGCTGCAAACGTTGTCAGCAGGGTATAAATCAGTGTTCGTCCAAAGATGCGACCCGATCCTTTCGAGCCAAAGGTGGCAAACGTCGTGATGACTGCCAATACAATAGTCGGTACGGCCAACAACTGGAACAGTCGGGTATAAACCGTCGCCACAAAGTCCATCACATCGTTAAGCCATGCGATACCTAAAAATCCCAAAAGAGCACCAACAACGAGTGCTCCAATCCATATCAGTGTTTTCTTCATTCTAAAATTCAAACGTCAAATTCATGTAAATATTGCGTCCCTTCTGAGGGATGTGATTCCAGTCGGCATAGGTGGCGTAGTGCTTGTCAAAAAGGTTCTCGACGCCAAATCTAACTGAGAGTTGAGAGTTGAGAACTGAGAGTTGATATTGCGCCGAGAGGTTCAGAATTGTCCAGGCCTTAGCCGCCGTCTCGCCGTATTTATCTCCGTAGTTGCTCTGGCGAGTGTTACCTTTGATGGTGGCCTGTGCCTGAAAGCGCTGGTGCTGATAGATCCATTCTGACTGCCAACTGATGGGTGAGATGAGTGGCAACGGATTGCCGTCGGCATCACGACCTAAGCTGTAGCTTACTTTCTTGTTCCAGCATAGCTGCTCCGTTATCTGCCAATCCCACGACAGCGAGATGTTGGCGATGGTGGCATGACTGATGTTGCCATACACCTTCACGCCCTCGGCATCGACGGTCATCGGCGACAGGCGCGTTTCGAACTGACCGATGATGTAGTTCGAGAAAAGGAATACGTTACCTTCCATTGAGAGTTGAGAGTTGAGAACTGAGAGCTTGACTGCGCCGTTCAGCTCTACCGCCGACTCATTCTTTAGCGACGGATTACCGATGTAGTCGTACTGATCGAACGTGTTGTTCAGATAGTAGCCATAGGCCTCCGTTACCGTGGGCGCACGACTGCCCCAACCAGCTCCGACGGAAAAATTGAAGGATTGAAGAATTGAAAAACTGTAGTTCGCGGCAATGCGTCCCGTTGTCTGATGATACGCATCCTCCATTCCTGGGAAGAACACGCGAAGGGCGTGATAGCCCTCCTCGTTGTTCAGACGCTGCTGTTGCCAAGCGACCTTTGCTGATAATCGCAGCGACTGGTTGCGGGCGATGCTGACGTTGTCTGTCAGCGCCACACCCGTGTTCAGCGTCCCCACGTCGGGCCACGTCACCATATACATCGGCGCTGCACCGCCAGGATACATCGTCATGTCGGCAAACAGGCGGTTGTAGTACAGGTCGTAGTTCAGCGCCAGGTCGTGGCCCTTTTGCGATGTTGTCAGGAGGCTATAGACACCTGCCGTCCAACTCTTACCTGGCATGTCCATGTGAATCTCCACATCAGGACGTTTCGTGTCGTCCATGATATGGGTGATGTGGTTATAGTACGCCTTCGTCTCCCAACTGGCCTTGCGGAAGAGGTGCTTGTACGACAGCGACGTGATGAGCCCCTCAGCCTTCGCCACGTCCATGTTCAGCGCAGGATAGCCCACGTCGGTGGCACGGTCGAAGATAAAGGTTGCCTCCATCATGTCTTTCTCGGCTAGTCGAAGTCCAGCATTTGTAAAGACGTTCACCTTCCGGAACTGCGAAAATTCCAGCTCGTCGCCACCGCCTACCTTGTAGTTGTCGGCATGACGATAGAAAGCACCTGCATTGAGATAAGTCCTATGACTGCTCAGCGCCGCATCGGCACCATATACCTGCACGTGGCCGTTCCACTCATGACCAGCCGAAGCGCTGGCATGAAAAGAATCGTTGTCGAAGCCCGCTTTGCGCAGTTTCAGGTCAAGGCTGCCACCGATGTTACCCGTGGCCTGCGGATTGCCGTCGAGACCGCTGTTCAGGCTAATGCTCTGCAGGTTGCCGCTCTCCACATAGCTGGTCACGGGGTCCATCTTGTCTGTGCAGGCATAGAAGATTTTCATGCCGTCGATGGTCGTAGAGAGGCGTTCCGTCTGCATGTTGTTCACTACGGGCTCCCAAGCATACGAGCCTCGACGGACGAGGTTCACATGGCGCAGTTCACCCAAGTGTTCGTCGATGCTGGCCACCTGTCCCTTCGCCGAGCGTTTCCGTCCTCGCCCCGCCTCCGACACGATGACCACCTCGTCAAGGTTCTGCGCCTTTTGGGTGGTCACCGTGTCAGACAAAAGTATGGTTGATAGCAAAAGAGTTTCCAACACCATAATTATTCTTTTTTGACTACGAATTACACTAATTAAGCGAATTCCAAGGCTGTTAACCTACAATCGTCGTAAAGTAAGAATTAGTGTAATTCGTAGTTTATTATTATATTGTGACTTCCCAGTACAGCGAGCTATATCCGTCAGCCAAGTCGTCGCCACCAGCCACGACGTTGCCCTGTGCGTCCTTCACGGCGAGGTGGATGCGCCAGCGACCTGTCATCGTCAGGTTCACGGTGCCCTGATAGCTGCCGTTGGCTTGCTTTGTCAGCGCTACGTTGTCGGGCGACGTGTGGTTACCCATGTCGGGCATGCGCGGGTCAATCTCGATGGTGAACTGCTCCTGAGCCAGACCGTAGGGTGTCGTAGCTGGCGTGTTTTTCTTCGACACGTAGGCCGTAATGGTATTCTTGCCCGTCTTCCAGTCGGTGGGGTTCACTACAGAGAGATAATATGTATTATCACCGACCTTGAACGATTTCAGCCACTGCTGGCCTTCAGGCAGCGCATCGACCGTGATGTCAGCAGCCTCGATGCCACCCTTGACACCCAACACACTCACGTTGTAGCCCAGCGTCCACGAACCAGCCTCACTGCTGTTCATCACGAACGACACCCAGGCACGCTTCACGGCCAGACGGCTCTCGTCGAATGTCTCTGCGCTACCGCCTACCGGCGTGCTGTGCTTCATGTTCATCTTCACCATCAGCATCAGCGGCGACAGACCGTCGATATCGAAGTTTTTGATGTAGTTGCCGTTCTTTTTCTTTGTGGCCACAAAAAACAGCTCATTGTAACCCGTGTGGAACGAGCCGTTACGTGAGTAGGCAAACACGTCGTACTTGCCGTCAATCGTCGTCGAGAGTTCGGGGATGATTTTGACCGTCTGTAGGAACTTATACACCTGCAGCGCCTCTTCGGCCGAGCAGCAGTCAATGTCGCCATCTATAGTGATACCGGGGATTTCAATCGTCTGACTTCCAAAATCATCGTTCGAGTTGCAGGAGGCCAGTCCCACCAGGACTGCCGCTGCGAAAAACAATCTCATTACCTTTTTCATATCCTTACTTGTTTAATGATTAAATTTGATGGTGCAAAGGTAGTGGGTTTCTATGAGCTGCACAATCGCCCTTTCATGGCATTTCGCATACCAAACGTTTGGCATACAGTTTTTATCATCCCTTCTCTGTCATTATCTTTAGGATGACTTTCTCAGTTTCTACCATACCTGGAGAGGCAATCATGCCGATATGACGCATGGTTTCTTCAGGCGAATGACCATTAATTCCGTGACTATTGCCGATGGCGATGCCTTCGAGGGCAAAGTTGACGGATTGAAAGGCTGCATCTACAGCAACGATGCCCTTCATGGTACACCCATGGTTACCTCCATCGCATATCATGCCGGTGATACTGGAAGCCATATTCTGGATGACGAGCTGAAGCGTTTTCAGAGTGCCTCCTTTCAGGAATGCGAGTCCGCAGGCCATGCCCGTACCTGCTGCTATGGCGCAGCCGCAAAAGGCAGATAGTTTGCCGGAATATTCTTTGATATACATGCAAACAAGGTAACTAAGGGCTGTGGCACGCAGTAATTGCTCTTCACTGTAATGGTTTACTTGCGCCGATGCATAAAGGGGCAATGTGGCGATAATACCGTGAGCCCCACTGCCAGTGATGCTCATAGCGGGCAGTGAAAGTCCCAGTACTCGTGCTTCGATAGCGGCATTGCAGAGCAGGGAGGCAGACGTTTGTTCGTTGTCGGAAATGATGCGCTGACCGTTTTTCTTAAACAAGTAATGCGCAAATGATGTGCGACGGCTTTTGAGGGATTGCTTGAACAGAGCCAGGTTAAGGTTGTAGGCCTGACGGATAAAGCTGATTTCCTCTATGGGAACCTTATGGGCGTAACTAAAGAGTTTGCGAAGGGTGTAGCGATGAATCAAGGGCACGGATTTGTTTTCTTTTGCCGACTGGTCATCTGATTTTTTCTCGAAGATAGTTTTTCCGTCTTTCGTAATCTGCGTGATGTTGGTGTGCGTATCACGAATTGTCACACTGGCAAAGCCTTCGTTAGTAGTAATCTCGGCAAAAATATAGATACGACTGCTGATGTCACCCAGTTCTACTTTCACCTTCCCTTCCTTGATGAAGGTCTTGGCCACTCTGTTGTGATAAGGTTTCACGCCCTCAAGACATTCCAGACCTTTGTCGGCATTAGCTGCCACATAGCCGAGGGCTGCAGCATGTTCATTGCCCACCTCGCTACTATTTGGTATTCCACAAGTAAAGGCATTTTTATACATCCCGCTATTAAGTACCAGGCGTATGATCTTCACATCGCCCGTCACATACTTTTTTGCCGTTGCCACTGCAAAGGCTATAGCGCCTGGCTCAGTGACACCCAGTGCAGGACGCATATCGTCCAAAATCAGTCTCGTCAGTTCTTTCATTGAATCTTTCTTTTATAACCTGTTAAACACACCACAAGCATCACGACGAATAAGGTCCAGGGATAGATTGCGGTGAGGAGCACATCAGTTGCACGGATGCTTACCCCGCAAGCCGATGCCTCAATACCTTTTTGCAGCAATAGTACACATCCCCCGTAAGGTAAGAAGAAGGGGAATGTGCAGATAACTGTTGCCAACAGCGTAGCCCGACGATAAGGATGAAGAGCGTGCTGATGACCAATGCTGTTGACAAACGGTGCAATGCAGATGTTGGCAATGGTGTTGACAGCAGCGATAAGAATACCTGCTAGCGATACCAAGGAGAAGATGGTCAACTCTGCATCCCTCTTCGAGCGGATGATGTGACTGTTCAGTTTTCCAATGATAAAGTCCATACATCCACTACGGATAATCAGCCCCGACAACGATACCACTACCATGAGCAGAATACAAATGTTGACCATACTGGCAATGCCGTTAACCACGGCTCCGCTAACTTTCCCATCGCTGATACTGATGAGTTCACTCATGTCAAACAGTTGAAATGAAAA
>Ga0310786_10012177_pt1 | contig 10671 bp, 7 predicted proteins | sample AusTroGonzalo_MG_FD_203881 | JGI IMG/M metagenome (GOLD analysis project Ga0310786, IMG submission 203881) | Bovine rumen microbial communities from tropical cattle in Woodstock, Queensland, Australia - Gonzalo_03 (v2) (version 2) | ecosystem: Host-associated > Mammals > Digestive system >...
GGGAAGAACTATTTCGAGGCTGCCGTCAAGTGCTACACCAAGTACATCAGCGAGCGCAACGGCATCAACACCTACTATCCCGTGGGTGTAGACTTCTGCATGTGGCTTCCGGGCGGCACGACCTGGAACTCTTTCCTCTCTTGTCTCCGCTTGGGCGAGTCGGGCTTTATGATGACCTCTGGCTCCAACTCGGCCCTTATGAACCTTTACTCCAACGAGAGCTACTACTCTGCCAACGAGATTATCACCATGATTGCGGGTGACTCCATCCGCGCCGAAGGCTACTACAGCGAGCTGCGCAACTACTTCGTGTCGCGCGAAGAGAACGACAACCTGGTCAGCATCACCCCCTCCAACCGTATGGTGGAGATTTCTGAGGATCAGGTCAACGTGTGTATTGCCAGCAATAAGCGCGATGGCACCTATGCTCCCTCCGACCTGACCAACCACCGTAAGGGCGACCTGCGACTGTCCACCTTCTGGCGCGAGCAGGAGTTCACCGACTACACGTTGGGCACCCGCATCACCGCACAGTACATTTACAAGTACCCCACGCGCAATGTCCACGTCTACCGCCGCCAGATGCTTTACCTCCGACTGGCCGAGGCCCTGAACCTGCTGGGCCAGCCCCGTGTGGCCTATAAGATCCTGGAGCGCGGACTGGCCGACGACGTGCTTGCCGAGGATGTCTATCCCTACCTGAGTCAGACCGACTCTGCCTGGGTGGCCGGCAACCTTGACATGTTCCCCGTCACACAATACAAGGTGTTGAAGACCGAGGACCTTGACGCCGTGACAGACTTCCTGAAATACAACACCATGGGCATCCACAGCCGTGGCTCAGGCTGGACGCCGAAGAACGAGTATTACCGTCTTGTCGGCGACACCCTCTCATGCTACGACATGCAGGAAGACTCCACCTTCGTGTTCAATTCCGCCCGCTACGAGCAGCTCAAGGCGCTCCAGCAGCAGCAGGTGGACAGCCTCATCCTCAACGAGAACGCCTTGGAGTGCTGCTTCGAGGGCACCCGCTACTACGACCTCATGCGCTTCGCCCTGCGCAGCCAGAACCCCGGACAGTTCCTGACTGAGCACGTCAACCAGCGTGGCGGCAAGGGCACCAGCGCGGGCATCGACCTCACCAACCGCCAGAACTGGTATCTCAGATGGAAGGGACAGATAGGCTACTGACCTCCTACCGCCGCTATCTGCGACTACAGAAAAATGCCTCGACGAACACCGTCGAGGCATATTTTGGTGATGTCCAGAAGCTGTTCCGCTTCTTGGCCTCCGAGCAGGTCCATCCCCTCGATGTCACCCTCGACCACCTGCAGGCCTTCTCCGCCGCCCTCCACGACCTGGGCATCGGCCCCTCGTCGCAGGCCCGCATCCTCTGCGGCGTCCGCTCCTTCTACCGTTTCCTCGTCATCGACGGCTATCTGCACGACGACCCCTCCGAATTGTTGGAGTCGCCCGTCCTGGGCGAGCACCTCCCAGAATACCTCACTCCCCTCGAAGTGGACCAGTTGGAGGACAGCATCGACCTCTCCGACCCCTTAGGCCACCGCAACCGCGCCATCATCGAGGTGCTCTTCTCCTGTGGCCTGCGCGTCAGCGAGCTGGTCAACCTGCGCTGGTCGCAGCTCTATGCCGACGAGCACTTCGTGCGTGTCACCGGCAAGGGCGACAAGGAGCGCCTCGTGCCCATCAGCGACCGTGCCCTGCAGGAGCTGGATCACTGGGCCGCCTGCCGCCGGGAAATGACCATCAAGCCCGGCGAGGAGGACTATGTCTTCCTCAACCGCCGTGGCGCCCACCTCACCCGCACCATGATTCTCATCATGCTCAAGCGTCAGGCTGAGGAGGCCGGCATCCGCAAGACCATCTCCCCCCACACGCTGCGCCACTCCTTTGCCACAGCCCTGTTAGAGGGCGGTGCCGACCTCCGCGTCATTCAGGTGCTTTTAGGCCACGAGAGCATCAAGACCACTGAGGTCTACACCCACCTCTCCATGCAGACCCTCCGCAACGAGGTGCTGCTCCATCACCCCCGAAACATCCGTAACCAGAGCGGTCCCGGCGGCGGCACCACCCCATAATGCATAGTGCCGCCCAAACAGTCTCCTTTGGTTCCCCTATTGGAGACTTTTAGTCTCCCGCCGAGAGACTTTTGGTCTCCCCGCAGGAGACTTTTAGTCTCTCGCGTGTAGACTGTCAACACCATCGAGGCTGAGGGCTTCCAGTTCACGCTAAGTCTGCCGGAAGGGGCCGACGTAGCGCTCGACACCAACGGCCAGCCCCAGGCCAGCCTGAGCACTGAGCGCACCACGGCACAGCGGACGAACACCTTTATGGCTGCCCTGCGCGACGACAAAAGGCTGACAGTGATGGCGGCGTCGACCAGTGGCGCTGCCTTCAGCGGCAACGACGGCGAGGTGTGCACGGTGAGAATCCGCACGGCGCCTGACATGGCCGAGGGCGACTACCCGCTGCTGCTGAGCGACGTCTGCATCAGCGATGCCAATGCGCGCAGCCACAACGTGGCGCAGCTGACGACTCCCCTCACCATCAACGAGGCTTCCGGCATTGCCACCGTGACCAGCGCCAAGGTCCGGAAAGCGGCCTGTCACGACCTGCAGGGCCGCCGTATAGACAATCACGGCCAATTAAGGAAAGGCCTGTACATCTATGAAGGACGCAAGGTAGTGAGATAAACCTCTGCCTTTATGAGCGGCCGCCGCCGGTCTTCATGGCCCTCATGGCGTTGAGAACGGCCAGCACCGTTACGCCCACGTCGGCAAAGACGGCCATCCAGAGGGTGGCCATGCCGACGGCGGCCAACAGGAGCACGGCGGCCTTGACACCGATGGCCATGGCCACGTTCTGGCGGGCGATGCCGATGGTGCGGCGGGCGATGCCCACGGCAACGGCAATCTTCGACGGCTGGTCGTCCATCAGCACCACGTCGGCGGCCTCGATGGCCGCGTCGCTGCCCAAGGCTCCCATGGCGATGCCCACGTCGGCCCGCGCCAATACGGGCGCGTCGTTGATGCCGTCGCCTACGAAGGCGAGATACCTGCCCCGCCCCCTCTGAAGGGAGGCGGTTTGTTTTTCCTGACGCAGCAGCTGCTCCACCTTCTCCACCTTGTCCGTCGGCAGCAGCTCGGCGTGCCACTCGTCAATGCCTAACTGTTGCGCCACCTTGCCGGCCACCTCGCGCCGGTCGCCCGTCAGCATGACGGTGCGCTCCACGCCTTGCTGGTGCAGCCGGCTGATGGCCTCGGCGGCGTCGGTCTTCACCACGTCGCTGATGACGATGTGGCCGGCGTAACGCCCGTCGATGCTGACGTGGATCACGGTGCCGTGGTGCTCATGGGGGCACACGTCGTGGACGGCACCTGCGGCAGCCATCATCTTCTCATTGCCCACGCAGACGGTCTGCCCGTCCACCTGTGCTTTGATGCCCTGTCCGGCCACCTCCTCCACGTCGCTCACGCGGCAGCCGTCGGTGGCCTCCTCGGGGAATGCCTGTCGCAACGCCTCGCCGATGGGGTGGGTGCTGTAGTGCTCCACATGGGCGGCGAGATGCAGCAGGTGGTGCTCGTCGCAGCTGTCGGGGTGGACGGCCGTCACGGCGAAGCGGCCTTCGGTCAGGGTGCCCGTCTTGTCAAACACCACGGTGTGCAGTTTGGCTATCTGGTCGAAGTAGCTGGACCCCTTGATGAGGATGCCCTTGCGCGATGCGCCTCCGATGCCTCCGAAGAAGGTCAGCGGCACACTGATGACGAGTGCGCAGGGGCACGACACCACTAAGAACATCAGGGCGCGGGCGGCCCAGATGGGGAACGCTTCGCTAAATGATGAATGATAAATGACCAATGATATTAACGGGGGAATGAGGGCGAGGGCGATGGCGGCGACGACGACGACGGGCGTGTAGACGCGGGCGAAGCGCGTGATGAAGGCCTCGCTGCGCGACTTGTGGTCGGCGGCGTGCTCCACGAGGTCGATGATGCGGGCCACGGTGCTCTCGCCATAGCTGCGTGTGACGCGCAGCACCAACCGCCCCGACAGGTTGATGCAGCCCGACACCACCTCGTCGCCCGGCTCCACGCCGCGTGGCATCGACTCGCCTGTCAGGCTCGACGTGTCAAGGTTCGACGTCCCCTCGATCACGACGCCGTCCAAGGGGATGCGTTCGCCCGGCTTCACGCTGATGAGGCTGCCCACGGCCACCTCTTCGGGGCGAACGTCAGTCTCCCCGCACACTAAATGGACTACGTCGGCTCTGAGGTCCATCAGATGGGCAATGCTCTGGCGGCTCTGGCCCTCGGCATAGCCCTCGAACAGCTCGCCGATCTGGAAGAACAGCATGACGAAGACCGCTTCGGGGAACTCTGTCTCGGCTCCGGGCAGGAAGCCGATGGCCAGGGCGCCGATGGTGGCCACCGACATGAGCAGGTGCTCGTTGAAGGCCTCGCCGTGAAGCAGTCCCTCTGCCGCCTCCTTCAGCGTGTCGTGGCCGGCCACGAGATAGGGCACGAGATAGACCAGCAGCAGCTGCCAGGTGGCGAGGCTGGTGGTCTTCTCGATGACGACGGCCGCAATCAGCAACAGGGCCGAGGCGGCAATGACGGCCACCTGGCGGTGCAGGTGGTTGTGTTCGTGATGGTGTTGATGTTCATGTTCCATGTTCTGTCGGTTTTTGTTTTCTTTTCGGGTGCAAAGGTAGTGACAGTTTTTTGCAACTCGGTTGCAATTATTGTCTGCCGCCATCCGCCGCTTCTCTGTCCGCGAACCGCCGCTTCGTGACCAGTGAACCGCCGCTTCGTGAGCGGCGAAACGGCGGATGGTATTCGCTAACTTTATAAAAAAAGCAAATTATTGGGCGATTCTTCTTTTATTTATATAATAATGTGTACCTTTGCGCCGATTTTTGCGCAACCCGTGCGCACCGTTATTTTTATTATTCAGATGTTTTTAAACAAAAGATGAACGTAATTACAAAGACCCTTCAATTGGCTGATGGAAGGACCATCACCATTGAAACCGGGCGTCTGGCCAAGCAAACCGACGGTAGCGTCGTGCTTCGGATGAACAACACCGTTCTGCTGGCCACCGTATGTGCTGCGAAGGATGCAGTGCCCGGAACCGATTTCATGCCGCTGCAGGTTGATTATCGTGAACAGTATGCCGCCGCTGGCCGTTTCCCCGGAGGATTCACCAAGCGCGAGGGCAAGGCCTCAGACAATGAAATCCTCACATCGCGACTCGTGGACCGCGTGCTTCGTCCACTCTTCCCAAGTAATTATCACGCAGAAGTTTTTGTCAACGTCATGCTCTTCTCGGCCGACGGTGTTGACCAGCCCGATGCACTGGCCGGTTTCGCCGCTTCCGCTGCCCTGGCATGTTCAGATATTCCCTTCGAGTGCCCCATCTCGGAGGTCCGCGTGGCTCGCATCAACGGCGAGTATGTCATTAACCCCACCTTCCAGCAGATGAGGGAGGCCGACATGGACATCATGGTCGGCGCATCGGCTGAGAACATTATGATGGTGGAAGGCGAGATGAAGGAGGTCAGCGAGCAGGACCTGCTCGGTGCCCTGAAGGCTGCCATGGACGCCATCAAGCCCATGTGTGAGCTGCAGGCCGAACTGAGCAAGGAGCTTGGCAAGGACGTGAAGCGCGAGTACAACCACGAGGTGAACGACGAGGAGCTGCGCGCCCGCATGAACAAGGAGCTTTATCAGCCCGCCTACGACATCACCAAGCAGGCTCTTGAGAAGCAGGCCCGTGCCGAGGCTTTCGAGAAGCTGCTTGAGGACTTCAAGGAGAAGTTCCTGGCCGAGGTGCCCGAGGATTCTGAGATCTCCAAGGAGGACTACGAGGCCATGATGGACCGCTACTACCACGATGTGGAGCGCGACGCCATGCGCCGTTGCATCCTCGACGAGGGCATCCGTCTCGACGGTCGTAAGACCACCGACATCCGCCCCATCTGGTGCGAGGTCAGTGCCCTGCCCATGCCTCACGGAAGTGCTATCTTCACCCGTGGCGAGACGCAGTCGCTGAGCACCTGCACGCTGGGCACCAAGCTCGACGAGAAGCTTGTGGACGATGTGCTCGACAAGAGCTACATGCGCTTCCTGCTGCACTATAACTTCCCGCCGTTCTGCACGGGCGAGGCCAAGGCTCAGCGCGGCGTAGGCCGTCGTGAGATTGGTCACGGCCACCTGGCATGGCGCGGTCTGAAGGGTCAGATTCCCGAAGACTTCCCCTACACCGTCCGTCTGGTCTCGCAGATTCTCGAGTCAAACGGCTCTTCGTCGATGGCTACCGTCTGCGCAGGCACACTGGCACTGATGGACGCCGGCGTTCCCATGAAGAAGCCCGTCAGCGGTATCGCCATGGGGCTTATCAAGAATCCCGGTGAGGACAAGTACGCCGTGCTGAGCGACATCCTCGGTGACGAGGACCACTTGGGCGACATGGACTTCAAGACCACCGGCACACGTGACGGTCTGACCGCCACCCAGATGGACATCAAGTGCGACGGCCTGTCGTTCGACATCCTTGAGAAGGCGCTCATGCAGGCCAAGGCCGGCCGTGAGCACATCCTGAACTGCCTGACCGACACCATCGCCGAGCCGCGTCCGGAGCTGAAGCCCCAGGTGCCCCGCATCGAGGCCTTCGACATTCCGAAGGAGTTCATCGGTGCCGTCATCGGCCCTGGCGGAAAGATTATCCAGCAGATGCAGGAGGACACCAAGACCACCATCACCATCGACGAGACCGACGGCGTGGGCAAGGTGCAGGTCAGCGGCCCCAACAAGGAGTGCATCGATGCTGCCATTGCCAAGATCCGTGCCATCGTGGCTGTGCCAGAGGTGGGCGAGGTCTACGACGGCGTGGTGCGCAGCATCATGCCTTACGGCTGCTTCGTCGAGATCATGCCTGGTAAGGACGGTCTGCTCCATATCTCGGAGATTGACTGGAAGCGTCTCGAGACGGTCGAGGAGGCTGGCATCAAGGAGGGCGACCACCTGACGGTGAAGCTCTTGGAGATTGACCAGAAGACCGGCAAGTATAAGCTCTCACACCGCGTGCTCATCCCGAAGCCCGAGGGCTACGTCGAGCGTCCTGCCCGCCGTGAGCGTGGCGAGCGTCCTGAGCGTGGTGAGCGCCCTGAGCGCGGCGAGCGTCGTCCTCGTCCTGAGCGCGGCGAGCGTGGTGAGCGTCCTGAGCGCGGTGAGCGTCGTCCTCGTCCCGAGCGTGGTGAGCGTCCTGAGCGCGGTGAGCGTTTTGAGCACCGTTCCCGCTTTGATGAGCAGGGTGAGCCTTATCGCGACCCCGCCGCCAACCGCGAGCCCCGCGACTTCAGCGATGCCCTCGACCACATGGACTTAGACTTCTGATTAAAGCCGTTTATGGTGGGTGATGCAAGGCGGCAGCTCATGTTCATAATGAGTGACCATGAGCAGCGTCTTGCGGGGTTGGCGGCAGTAAGTGTCGATGATGTCCTTCGCCCGTTGGCTGTTGGGAGCGTCAAGACCGTGCAGCGGCTCGTCGAGAATGAGCAGGTCGGGGCTTTTCACGAAAGCCCTCGCGAGAAGCACCATGCGCTGCTCTCCGCCCGAAAGGGTGAGGAACGACCGTTCGGCCAAGTGCCCTACGCCAAACACATCCATCCACCGCAGGCATAGTTCCCGTTCTTCCACCGTGGGTCTCACATAGAGGCCCACGGTGTCTTTTAGTCCGCTGGCCACGACTTGCAGGGCAGGCAGCTGCCGCTGGTAGCTGCGGTGCATCTCGGGCGACACGTAGCCGATGCGCTTCTTGATGTCCCAGATGCTCTCGCCCGACCCGCGACGCCGTCCGAAGAGTGAGATGTCGCAGGCGTAGCCCTGCGGGTTGTCGGCCGAGATGAGCGACAACAGGGTTGACTTGCCGCTGCCGTTGCGTCCCGACAGTGCCCAACATTCGCCCTGGCGGATGGTCCAGTCAACAGGCCCCAAGATGGTCCGCCCGTTGTAACTGATGGTGACGTTGTGCATCTCAACAACGGGGCGGAAAAGCCCACCTTCGAGCCTCCCCCCATCCCCCTCCAAAAGAGGGGGGGCTGTTTTTTCTCCCCCTCTTTTGGAGGGGGGCGGGGGGAGGCTTCTGGAGGGGGATGGGGGGAGGCTCGGCGGGTCCATTCGCACCACTTCTTCTGTCCAGTCGGGAATGTCCTCTTCACGGGCCAACAGCATCACTACTTGCAGGCCTTCCTCTTTGGTCAGGAAGTGCAGCAGCTCGTCCAACTGTTGGCGTGCCTCGGTGTCAAGGCCGATGAAGGGACTGTCTAATATCAGGGTCTTCGGGTTGGCTAACAGAGTCTTCGTCACCTGCAGCTTGCGCAGCTCGCCGCTCGACAGGGCAATGACATACTGGTCAAGCAGACGGTCGAGACCTAACGACGAGGTAAGCCGCTGGCGCAGCGCACGGCGTTCAGGCGTGTCGGCGCCCGTCAGCTGATAGGCGCGCTCAAGGCTCTGCCCCACGGTTGGAGTCTCGCTGTCAATGTCGTGCTGGTTCCAGCGTTGTTGCAGGTAATAGGCGCGGTCGGTTTGCGTGCCGTAGGTGTCGCAGAAGGCCATGTAGCGCACGCTGTCGGTGGCCATCATCCGCCGCATCTGTTGGGCGTAGCGGGTCTTGCCGCTGGCGTTAAGCCCGATGAGGGCAATGGACTTGGCTTGGAGGTTCATCTTAATTGGAAGTTTGGTTTTGATGTGCAAAGGTAAGCATTTTCCGCCGTTGCTGACGCTTTTTCCAGCATTTCTTTCTTTCTTTGCCGGAAAAAGCGTAACTTTGCACACACTTTCACACTGGACGCATGACTTATAACGACCTTTGGCGACCTTTGGCGCAGCTTTATGACGATGGCGAGGCAAAAGCCATTGTGCGGTTGTTGCTGTCAGACGGTTTCGGTCTGACGCTGAACGATGTGGTGTGTGGGGCTGTTGAAGAGCTGCCTCTTGACAAGGCCCATGCGTTGCAACGTCTGCACCAGCGGTTGCTGACGGGTGAGCCGGTGCAGTATGTGTCAGGTCAGGCGGAGTTCTGTGGCCGTCGCTTTGTGGTTCGCCCGGGGGTGCTGATTCCTCGCCCTGAGACTGAGGAGCTTTGCCGCCGTATGGTGTCTTTGGTTCAACCTCCAACCTCCAACCTCCAACTTCAAACTTCAAACTTTAAACCTCAAACCTCAAACATAAATGTCCTTGATGTGGGCACAGGCAGCGGCTGCATCGCCGTAACGCTCGCCCTTGAACTGCCGGCGGCAACGGTGACGGCATGGGACCTCAGTGACGAAGCCCTCGATGTGGCCCGGACGAACGCCCGGCTGTTAGGAGCGGAGGTCTGTTTCGCCAAACAGGATGCCCTTGCGCCGCCTGATGACAAAGGGCTGTGGGATGTCATCGTGAGCAATCCGCCTTACATCTGCCGCAGGGAACAGGCGGCTATGCACCGCAATGTGTTGGAGCATGAGCCTCATACCGCCCTCTTTGTGCCCGACGACGACCCGTTGCTCTTCTACCGTGCCATTGCCCACTACGGCTTAAAGGCTTTACGCCCAGGCGGCTGGCTGGTTTTTGAGCTCAATCCCCTCCACGCCGGTGGCGTGCGTGACTTGCTGACCGCTCTGGGCTATGCCGAGGTCAGCATGGCTGACGATGCCTACGGCCGCACCCGTTTTGCCTTTGCCCGTTACGCCTTATGATACAACGAAAACCCATCACCGAGGAAGCTGCTCTCGTTCAGTTGGCCTCGATGTGCTCGCAAGCCGAGCACTGCAGTTACGAGATGCTTGAGAAGATGCGCCGCTGGCAGTTGTCCGAAGAGGCGCAGGCACGCATCATGGAGCGCCTGATGCGAGAGCGCTACATTGACGATGAGCGTTACGCCCGTGCTTTCGTGGCCGACAAGATCAAGTACAACAAATGGGGCCGCCGCAAGGTGGAGCAGGCCCTTTGGCAGAAACACATTGATGAGGACGTGCGCCGGCGGGTGCTCGACGCGGTGCCTGAGACAGACTATCTGGCCGTGTTACGCCCCCTGTTGCAGCAGAAGCGGCGCACCACCAAGGCATCTTCCGACTATGAGTTGCAGCAGAAGCTGGTGCGCTTTGCCCTGTCGCGGGGCTTCGACTTCAGCCAGGTGCGTCAGTGTATGGAGGTAGACGTGGATGAAGACGAGTTTCTGGAATAGGCTTCTTGACCTGATCTCGCCCCGTGGCTGTGCCGTTTGCGGGCGCCGTTTGGGGGTTGCTCAGTCGGTGTTCTGTGCCCCGTGCGAGCTCCATATCCCGTTTACCTTCTACGAGCGCTCCCCCTACGACAATCCCATGGCGCGCCTCGTATGGGGGCATATCAGCGTTGAGCGGGCTGCGGCGCTTTTCTTCTATGAGCCAGGCTCGCCTGCCAGTCAGATGATTTACGACCTGAAGTATCATGGCCGCTACGAGATAGGCCGCTCCTTAGGACAGTTCGCCGCGCGCCGCTTCGATGCTGAGGACTTCTTCAGCGACATTGATGCCCTGGTGCCGATTCCTCTGACGTGGCGGCGGCGCCTGCACCGTGGCTACAACCAAAGCTACGAGATTGCCCGTGGCGTGAAAACCGTCACGGGGCT
>Ga0310786_10012178_pt1 | contig 10670 bp, 9 predicted proteins | sample AusTroGonzalo_MG_FD_203881 | JGI IMG/M metagenome (GOLD analysis project Ga0310786, IMG submission 203881) | Bovine rumen microbial communities from tropical cattle in Woodstock, Queensland, Australia - Gonzalo_03 (v2) (version 2) | ecosystem: Host-associated > Mammals > Digestive system >...
CCCGTCGCCCCCATCTGGATGGACAGTTCTACCTTCGACGAGTGCCGTGAAATAAACAAACTCCTCGGTGGCGCGGAAGAGGTCAGGAGGCTGACCGGCTCCGCCGCCACAGAGCGCTTTTCCGGCCCGCAGATCAGGCGCTTCGCCAAACTAGAGCCGGACAAGTACCACGACACGGCGGTAATCCACCTCGTCAGTTCGTTCATGTGTTCCCTGCTCCTTGGCCATTCCGCCCCCATCGACTACGGCGACGGCAGTGGCATGAACCTGATGAACATCCAGAAGATGTGCTGGGAAAACAGCATGCTGGAGGCAACGGCCCCGAACCTGGCCGTCAAACTGCCTTCGCTCGTCGATTCGCGCACCATCGCGGGGCAAATCAGCGAGTATTTCGTCCGTGAGTACGGCTTCCGCAAGGACACGATGGTCACCGTCTGGAGCGGCGACAACCTGAACAGCCTCATCGGCGTGGGCTGCTGGAATCCCGGTACGGCCGTAATCTCCCTCGGCACCAGCGACACGTATTTTGCGGCCATGCGCAAAGGCGCGCTGGATCCCGAAGGCTACGGGCACGTCATGGTCAATCCCGCCGGTGGCTACGCATCGCTCATCTGCTTCAAGAACGGTTCCCTGGCCCGCAACAAGGTTCGCGAACAGTACAATATGACCTGGCAGGACTTCGATGTCCGCGCCTTCGCCGGAACCCCCGTCGGCAACCACGGCAACATGATGCTACCCTACTACACGTCGGAAATCACGCCACTTGTCCTGAACGTGGAGAAGCCGGTCTGCGAGGGAAGCGACATCTTCTGCAGTGGCGAAGACGGCATCGGCACCGTCCGCGCCCTCGTCGAGGCGCAGGCCCTGACAATGCGCCTGCACTCGCAGTGGATCGGCGCCCGTCCCAAGACTCTGCGTCTCACCGGCGGCGCCTCCCGCAGTGCCGGCATCTGCCGCGTGATGTCAGACGTCTTCGGGGCTGTTGTCGAGCGGTCTCCAGTCTGCGATTCCGGAGCCCTGGGAGCCGCCATGCGCGCCGCCAACAGCCAGGACAAGATTTCCTGGAAGGACCTGACGGCCAAATTCGTAATCAAGGATGACTCCCTCGCCGTGCATCCCATCAAGGAGAACACGGCAATCTATGACGAGATGCTGATACGCTACAAGGAACTGGAGCAGAGCATCGTCGGGTGAACACGTCTGACCTGTATTGCCGCCTGGCCGCCGACTGCGGAGCCGTCGCCATTGCCTGCCTGAAACCGCAGGACTTCGCCGACGCCTCCGCCCTGGAAGCCAGATTCGCGGCCTGGGAAAAGGCTGGCAACGAGGGACTTTTCGCCTATCTCGACCGCAAGCACGAGATTTTCTGCCACCCTTTCGCCAACCGTCCTTGGGCTCGTAGCCTGCTCTGCCTGACCTTCCTGCCCCGCCCCTGGCCGGAAAACCCGCTCTATTCCCTGCCTCCGCCACGCCCGGGACGCCCCGTCGGCAGAATCGCCGCCTATTACCTCAACGAGGACTATCACCGAACCGGCCACGCGATTCTCCATGACCTGCAGCTCGCTTTGTCGGCATATTTTCCTGCCCAGGAATCAGAAGACATCCACTGGGAGCCTTGCGTCGATTCGGGGAACGTCTGGGAGAAATTCTGTTGCGTCATGGGTGGATTGGGCGGCTTTGGCCGCAACAGCCTCCTCCGCTCCGCCGCCTTCGGCAGCCGCTGTCACCTCGCCGCCGTCTGCACCAGCCTTGATTTGCCCCGGCATGTCCTGGCTTCGGAAGATACAGGTTGTGGTCCTTGCCGACGCTGTCTCCAGGCGTGCCCGTCTGGCGTCCTAAACCTAGACGGACAGCCTGATTTCCGCCACTGTTGCAGTTATCTCAGTGGCGAAAAATCCGGCCCTCTGACCTGGGAGGAACAAGTATTGCTGGACGGACGCCTGCTGGGTTGCTCCTGTTGCACGATGGTCTGCCCCGCCCCTGCCCTGCCCCCTCCGCAGGACCTGCTGGTTGACGCCGAGAATGTCTTGCGCCTATCCACGGCAGAACTGTCCCGAATGCTGAAAGGCACGGCCGCCGAGCATCCCGGTCCCATCAAACTCAAGCGCAACGCTGTCGCCGCCCTCGGCGCCCAATGGCCTTCTGAGACCCGCCAGGCTAGACGCCAGGAACTCATGTCCCTCACCGCCAGCGAAGCCGTCATCCAGACCATCGCCAACTGGCCAGGATAAGAGCGTGGCGAGGCGCGGGTCGCCACGCGCAATTTTCTCTACTTCAGAACTGGTATTGCACGCTCAATACGAACCCGTCTCCCACTCCGAGTTTATCCTTCTTCGTATCTCCGGTGTACACGTATGCCCCCACCAGAGTCAGTTGCTTGGTGACGAACCAGGCGACATGTCCGTTCCAGTAATCAGCGTTCTCGATATTGTCAGCGACCTTGCTGGTGTTTCCAACCTTGATTCCCTGGCGATATTCCACGCCGATGGCCACATTCTCGCTGGGCAGGACATCGATATTCGCAAAAAATCCCGTCCCGTAGTGATTGTGCCCGACCATGCCGTAGACAACCTCATCACTCCGCTGAAGACCGGCAGACACCAGGACGGGATATGGCAACTGCGTGATAAGTTTCGTCGCCACGAGGTAGTAGTTCAAGCCAGCATGCTTCAAGTCCATGGCACTTGTGGTATTGCTGTCCGTGTGGCGATACTTGACGCCCAGGGCGATGGCCGGCACCCATTTGGTGTCAAAGGCATTTTCGTCAAGCAACTTGAACTTGGCACCCACGGTGTTGGCCTCAATGTTGTTGTCGCCATAATTCGTGGCGTTCACCAGATTGAAGGCATAACTCAGTTCTACACGGTCAGCCAGGCTCAGCGACAGGCTGTAGGAACTCCAGGCAATCTTGCTGTCCGACAGTTTGACATACCAGGCACCGACCTGCGGCTTCGTAAACCAGTCGTCCTCCTCGATTTTCAGGCCTGACGTGTAGGCCAAGGGGTTGAAGGCAATGCCGCCCGTTCCGTCCAGACTGTTCAGGGGAACACCCCCGAAAGCCGTTCCGACCAACACTGAAACCACGATTCCCGCCAATGCACGTGTTAAAAAGTTCTTGTTCATGATTCACCTCTTTTTTAGTCTGGTTGATGTCTCTTTGACACTACCGTTTTAGTAGTGTTTATTTGGAAAACGAACTTAATATATACCGTACTTCGTACTTTGCAAATAAAGTCTACTAAAAAAGTTGATTTTTATAAAAAATTATTCGTAACTGTTCAGAACTACCTGAGGAGCCAGCCACAAAAGGCCTTGTTGCCTACAAATCCAAATAGCCCTGTTGAAAGTTGGGAACTTACCATGGCCACCGTCGTGACCGTGGAGAATCATTCGCCTGATGTGGGAGGGCCGAGCGTCTGCTCGGCCAATGTGCCTGCGGGAAAGTGTGTCGCCGACTGGTAGGGCGTCGAGCCCTTAGCCGCCGCCGTGCCCGTGGAAAATCATTCGCCTGATGTAGGAGGGCCGAGCATCCTTGTCCTCCGTAGCCTTGGCAAAGGTAGATGCTCGGCCAATATGCCCGTGGGGAAACGCATCTTCGACTGGTAGGGCGGCGAGCCCCTTCGCCGCCGTCGTGGCCAGGGGGGAACGTGCGCCATCGCGACGGGAGGGCGCGCCTCCGTGCGCGCCGTCGTGCCCGTGGAGAATCATTCGCCTGATGTGGGATGGCCGAGCGCCCTTGTCCTCCGTAGCCTTGGCGAAGGAGGATGCTCGGCCAGGGTGCCCGTGGGAAGGCACGCGGATTGGCGCGCCGCCATGTACCGTGCGGTAGTGCCATCCATCCACGCACACATAAATTGCCTCATTCTTGTATTAAGGTCCTCCCAAAGTCATCGAAAGTTACAAAAAATGTTGCATTATCGTTGGCAACGCATTTTTGTCCGAATCAGGCATTATATTAATTGGGCGGTGGGCGGGGGTGGTTCCCAAATAAGGTAAAAGAGCGCAGCGTTGAGGCATGGCGAGTTTGTCAATTTCACTTTTCTTGCCACATTTCTTTTGGACAGAGCCAAGTTTTTGAATCCACCATAACTGTTCAGTAGGTCTTCATCAGTCTACAAGAATCCATTGGGGCCTCATCATTAGTTTTCCGACCTACTTATGCGACATATCACTCTCTCGAAGACAAGACGTTTCGCGCAAGCCATCTCCACTCCGATATGGCGCTGGGGAGCACTTTTTCTGTTCTGGGGAATCTTCCACCTCACCTTTTCCCATTTCATTCTCTCCACGGGACTGGAACTCAGCGACATGGAACTCACAGGCAAGCAGTTCCTGAAAGATGTGATCATACTGTCCTGCATAAATCTGCTGGCGTTCCTTTGCCTTATTGCCACACATCTTTCTGGACTTCTTTTCCCGCCGTGGCGGTGGTTGCGGATTCTTTTGTGGCTCTTCTCCTTCCTCTGCTTTGGCATCATTCTGTCCATCCCTTTCCTTGATCCAATCTACAACCTGTTCGAGTTTTCAGGACGGACATGGACGGCGTTGGCATTTCTCGCGCAGTTCGCCGCCGACGTCCTGCATTCCTACTGTGAATACCACATCGCGCCTCCCAATGCCCGACCGCTCATACGAATAAGAACCATCATTGGCTTTCACGTTGCCCTCCTACCGCTCATAAGCCTAGCCTTCAACTACTTGCATTATTATATATTGCTAGAGCAAGACAGCATCTTTTTCATGATAGAGAAGCATGATGCAACTTATGCTCCTGAAGACGACGAGGCAATCGCCTCGGACTACAAGCGTTTCAACGAAATCGAAAAGGACTTTCTCGCCGTCTGGAAGGACGGAAAACACGAGGAGGTTTTCTCCAAGTGGCTGGGACTCAAAGAAGAGACGAAAGACAAGCCATATCTGGAAAGCACAAGGCTCCACATTCTCATAATTCTCCTTCGTGATGCAATTCCAGACGAACAGCAACTCTGCGCCAAAATCCAGACGGAACTGCGTGAAGCGGAAACAAACGTACAATCCAGACAATACAGTTCAACGCTTCATTCTTTTCTAAGCCATCATCACTCGATGCACGAAATCGGAATCTGTCCCGAAGACGAAATTGGCTTAATTCCGAACATCGTCAGCCATAACTTCAGGCATCTGACCGAGTCTCGTTCCAAAGCGCCATACGGCAGTCTCGAACGCTGTTACCGCGCCTTGCTCGTAAATCGCATCAATCAGTTCTATCAATTGAAACTCAAGGCAATCGATACCCCATTGGAGGAACTTCCACAACTGGAGGCGAAGTTCGACCGATGGCTCGCCTCCGTTCCTTGGAACTACTATGAATTCATGCCGAACAAGAAGTGCATGGATGGCGTCGGCGTTCACATCAACCGCTACGCCGACCTCTATGACGTCATCGACGACATCGCGACCTACCGCACCGCAGATGTCGCCATCGCCCTGCATCTATACAATCTGAAGTATGGAGAATGGCCCGACTCCCTCGAACGTCTTGTTCCTGAATTCATTCCCGCACTGCCGCAAGATCCGTTCACCAACAGTACGTTGCAAATCGCCCCACACTCTAAAATCAAAGATGCCATGAGCGTCTTCGCCCAACGTAAACTCGGAACTGACCACTTTCCAGACGAACTGCCACGTCAGGGTTTTCCCGTGCGCCACAAGCAATAGAATCCGCAAAATATTGCCATAATTTGCGATTGACATTAACCTGTCGATAGTTGGGGACTGGCCTTCGCCGCCGCCGTGGCCAGAGGAGAACGTGTGCCATCGCGACTGGAGGGCGCGCCTCCGTGCGCACCGCCGTGCCCGTGTAGAATCATTCGCATGATGTGGGAGGGCCGAGCGTCCTTGTCCTCCGTAGCCTTGGCGAAGGAGGATGCTCGGCCAAGGTGCCCGTGGGAAAACGCATCTTCGACTGGTAGGGCGGCGAGACCCTTCGCCGCCGTCGTGGCCAGGGGGAGACGTGTGCCATCGCGGCGGAAAATCACGGCTCCGTCCGTTTCTTCGCTCCTGCCCTGCCCAAAAATCCCGCGTCACGGCATTTGGAAACGCGTAAAAGCAAACTATATTATATTTGTGCTGATTTTGGGCAAAATTCCAGGGAGTTTCCGCAGATGAAATTACTTTTTCTCGGTGACATTGTCGGCAAAGGCGGACGAAACGCCGTCAAGGCCTGCCTGCCCCAACTGCGCGACAAGCACCAGTTCGATTTTTGCGTCGTCAATGCCGAGAACATCGCGGGCGGCAATGGCATGACCGCTTCCTGCCTCCAGGATTTGCGGACTGCCGGAGTCGATGTCTGCACGGGCGGCGACCACACATGGGACCAGAAGGATTTCGTCAACGAAATCGTGACGCTGGACTATGTGCTTCGCCCTGCGAACCTCCCCTCGGCCCAGCCGGGACGCGGGCACGGTGTCTTCACGACCGCCAACGGCCAGAAGGTCGGCGTTGTCAGCCTGCTTGGTCGGACCTTCCTCAACAACGCCGCCGAAAATCCCTTCCTGGCCGCCGAGCAAATCGTCGCGGAACTCAGACAGGAGACAAACATCATCCTCGTCGATTTCCATGCTGAAGCCACCAGCGAGAAAATCGCCCTGGCCCGCTATCTGGACGGCAAGGTCACGGCCGTCCTGGGCACGCACACGCATGTGCCCACAGCCGACGAGCAGATTTTCCCAGGTGGCACAGCGTTCCAATGCGATGTCGGCATGGTCGGCAGCCGCGAATCCGTCCTGGGACGGGAAATCGGCTCCATTGTATCGCGGTTCGTCACCGGCATGCCCACGAAATTCACGGTCGCGGAAGAGCACATTTCCCTCAACGGTGCCTTGGTCACCGCCGATGATGACGGGCACGCTCTCTCCATCGAACGCATCCACTGCGATTTGCCTTAAAATAAAAGGTTAGCCAATGCGCTGTCCCAAATGCTCATCAAATGACGACAAGGTGATTGAAACCAGAATCTCCAAGGAAGGGGAAACCATCCGCCGCCGGCGCCAATGCCAGAATTGCCTGTTCCGTTTCACCACCTACGAGACGGTAATCCCCACCGACATGTTCGTGGTCAAGCGCGACGGACGCCGCGAGGACTTCAATCCCGAAAAACTGCGCCTCGGCATCAAGATGGCCTGCTGGAAACGCCCCGTCGAATCCGAGCAGATTGACAAGGTCGTCGGCGACATAACCACTCGCCTGACTCTCCTGCCCACCCAGGAGATTCCCTCACATGTCATCGGGGAGATGGCCATGGAGGAGTTGAAGAAAGTCGATGAAATCGCCTTCGTCCGCTTCGCCTCCGTCTACCGCCATTTCAACGACGCCGGGGAATTTATCAGCGAAGTCCAGAAACTGACCTCCCAGAACGACTGATGATCAGCCTCTATTCGGAAAGCCTCTTCCTGATTGACCACGAAGGCAAACAGGTTTCCTTCGACCTCGATGCCTGGCGACAGGAACTCAACGACGCCTTCGAGGCCAGCGGCATCCACGGCGAGTGCTGGCGCACCGAGAACCTGGTGCTCTGCCTGGAGGAAAAGGCACGTCTGGACGCGAAAAACAACACCTGCCTGACGGAAGAGCAAATCATCCGCCTGCTGGTCAGTATGCTGAACGGCACGGGCTACGGCGAAGTCGCCGCCGCATTCCTGGAACAGCACCAGCAGAAACCACCACTGCCTGAAGGCAAATTCCAAACATGGACGGAATCCGACGCCACCCTGCTCCTGCTCCGGCGCCTGCCCCTCGCCCAGGCTGCGGCCAAAGACCTGGCTCGGCTCTGCTTGGAGAACTTGAGCAAATGTGGCCTGAGCGAATGTAGCGAGGATTTCCTTCAGGAACTGGCCGTACTCCTGCTACACGCCCGCGACGATACAGTTCAAACGACAGAAACGCCTACCGCCACGACCGCACCGACACCCCAGGCCGCCTCCGGCATCCAGTACATCTCGCCGCAAATCTGGCAGAAAAGAATCAGCGAACGCCCCGAGTTCGCCGAAACCCTCCAAGATGATTCCTTCCGGCTCCTGCCCCTATCGGACATCTTCCCCGCCGCCAGACTGGAATTCCGGCTGGACAGATTCTGCCGAAACCATCTTGACGGCTGGACAGAGGAACTGCCCCTGCTGACCGCCATGCCCCCCTACCTGGAGACGGCCAACAGCCTGCTTCTGACCATGCAGGAAATCATCACCGCCCAATGGCCACGCCTCACCAATCCCGCGCGGCATCTCATCTTCCCCCATTTCCATAAGTTCTTCCAGCGGCGCAAAAAGGCGGAGACGCGCCTGGCCGAGGCCATCGGCCAGCAAATGTCACGCTTCCCAGACATCATCGTCAGTTTCAACTGACATTCCCGTTTCCATGCAAGACAAGTACGACATCATCGTCATCGGCGGCGGCCTGGCTGGCCTGACCGGCGCCAACCGCCTGGCCCGCGCAGGACACCGTGTCCTGCTCGTGGAGCAGCACTCTCAACTGGGCGGTCTGGCCACGTTTTTCCGCCGCCGCGGCCATATCTTCGATGTCGCGCTCCATGGCTTCCCCATCGGCATGAAAAAAAGCCTCCGCAAATACTGGGGCAAGCAGTTCGCCGACAGGGTAATCCAAGTCAAGTCCATCCGCTTTGACAATCCGCAGTACAGTCTGGAATCAACCTTCGACACCAGCGACTTTAGCGCCAAGTTGACAGGACATTTCGGAATCCCGGCCACCACCGTCGAGGCTTTCTTCGCGGCACTCGCCAAGATGAATTTCTATGACGACAACCAGGAAACGACGCGTGATCTATTCCAGCGTTTCTTCCCAGGACGCACCGATGTCTGGCGCTTCCTCATGGAACCCATCACCTACGCCAACGGCTCCACCCTCGACGAACCGGCCATCAGTTACGGTATCGTCTTCGGGAATTTCATGAGCGAGGGCGTCTACACCTTCCTCGGCGGCACGGACACCATGCTCACCATGATGACCGAGGAACTCCGCCACAACGGCGTGGATGTCGAGACCTGCGCCTCTGCCGAAACCATCTTGACCTCGCGCCAACCCAGTGGCCTTCCGAAGGTCCGCGCCGTCATCGTCAACGGACGAGAAATCGGTTGCCGCGCCGTTCTTTCCAATGGCAACTTGTTCCGCACGGTCCGCGACTTTGCTGGCGCAGACAATTTCTCCGCCGAATACCTTCAAGGGCTTGACCAAGTGCGCCCCAGCACCAGCAGCTGCCAGGTCTACCTCGGCATCAAACCAGGGGAAAAAATCCCTTACATCGGCGACCTCCTGTTCACCTCCACTTGGCCGGAGTTCGACACTGCCGCCCTCCTGAGCCACAATGTCACCAGCCGAACATTCTCCATCTACTATCCAGAAATCCGCCCCGGCAGTGACCGCTACAGCATCGTCGCCTCCATGAATGCCAAGCATGAAGACTGGGACAAACTCTCCGCCGGGCAATACCGCGCCGCCAAGGAAGCGATGATTGAGGACACGCTTAACTGCCTGGAACGCTACATCCCCAACATCAGGCAAATCACCGACTACACCGAGGCGGCCACGCCTAAGACTTTCCAACGCTACACCGGCCATCTTCTGGGCGCGACCTTCGGCACCAAATTCGAGGGCCTTCAATTCAGCATGGATATGCCCAAGCAGGTCAACGGCCTCTTCCACGCCGGCTCTGTCGGCATCATCATGTCCGGCTGGCTAGGCGCCGCCAACTACGGTGTCATTGTCGCCAACGAAATCGACAAATACCTGATTGAAAACAAATAGCCAATGCCCAAAGAACCCGCAGATTTTGCCTCGACCATAGAGAAACTCGCACCCTTCCTGCTTAGGGCACGGTCCCTTGAGGTCGGCCGCGACAGGTTGTGGCAACTACGCCATCGCCTGGCCTTCCTGCTGCTGACCACCGACATCTCGGAAAACAGCCGCTACAAATTCCTCAACGCCTTCCCCTGCCCCGTCTTCCAGGCACTGACAACCGATGACATTTCCCGACTTTTCGGCTACCAGGGCACCAAGGCTCTGGGCTTCCGCCGTACATCCCTCAGTGTTGCTCTGCTGAAAACCTTATCACCGTATCGCCTCCATAAGCCAGAGACGCCAACCACGCCTCAGACTCAAGTTTCACATCAAAAGAAGGAAACGACATGAAAAGACTACTTCTGTTCTTCCTTGCCGCCGCCTCCGTCCTAGCCTTCACCGGCTGCCATCACCACCACGGGCATCACCACGGTCCGGCAACATTCACGCCGCGTGGTCCCCAGCCCCCACAGCACGGCCCTGTGCGCAACCCCCAATCTGCACCCAACAAATTTGCCCCTGGACAGCCTCCCCGCTCCCCCAGATAACAGTTCCCTAAAAAGGAAATTTCCATGGAAAAAAAGTCACTTCTTCTGCTGGCCATCTCCACCATTCTCGCCATGACCGGTTGCGAACACCTCGAACCTAACTACCGTCCGGTGCCCGCACCGCCGCCAGCCCCCAGGCCAACACCTCCACACTACAGACCAGCCCCACCACCACCGCCGAAACATCATACACCCGCGCCACCGCCCGCCGTGCACAAGCCCGCGCCGCCGCAACCGTCACCAAAGCCAGCGCCACCGCCCGCCGTGCACAAGCCCGCGCCGCCGCAACCGTCA
>Ga0310786_10012180_pt1 | contig 10670 bp, 9 predicted proteins | sample AusTroGonzalo_MG_FD_203881 | JGI IMG/M metagenome (GOLD analysis project Ga0310786, IMG submission 203881) | Bovine rumen microbial communities from tropical cattle in Woodstock, Queensland, Australia - Gonzalo_03 (v2) (version 2) | ecosystem: Host-associated > Mammals > Digestive system >...
CTCGGCATCCTTATTAATTTTTAATCTCATAACATGCCCGCAATTCTTCGGACGTAAAAATTGCAAAATACTTCTTTTCTTTGTCGCAACTGACAGAAAAGACGGTTCAATATAAATCATTCCATCCTCGGGCATTGACAATATAGCATCCAGCGCCTTCGAATCAAGCGCTCTATAAGTATAAAAACTTTTCGCCGCCTTTTTAACTTTATAATTAAATTTGAAAATATTTGATATGATATCTGCATTTTTTCTTATTTCTTCTTCATTTTTCACTGGTTCACCATGTCTTAAAAGTTTGTGAATATACTTCGAATTACTTTTATAAGTTTGAACAGCCATTGTTTCTTCCGGTGAATAGTGCTTTATCATATTCCCAAATTTATCATATATACTTACATCACCATCTTGCATATTATATATTCTGAGCCTTCTTAAATTCTTAAGCCCGTCATAATCAACCGCAATATGGTGGGAATAATATTTTGCAAAAGCAAATTTTCTCTTTATAGTTCCGACAAAAGCCGCATAATGGGTAGTAAAGCAACTCACTAATTGCTTTAAAGAACTAACTCCGCCAAAATCTTCCATCGGCCTGACGACAATATGCTCTTCGCCAATAATACCTCTTATCAGAGCTTTAGTTTGACGACTCTTAGAAGGCTTATTACAATAAGCTTGTGCCCTATTACTTACTTTATGAAATAAACTACGATAAACATTTCTTATACGCATAGCACTATAAATAAAATACAAACATATTATTTTTTGCTAAACAAATTTATAATGCTACTTTACAATGAAATTTCTTTGTGTTCTAATGATTTCGGACGGGTTTTGTTTCCTCACTTAATTCGTCAAGAAAATCCGAAAGCGGCAATCGGTTTTTCGATCTATACCGACGCTGAAAATGTGCGTCAAATATAAATAGTAAAGGATTTTGAAAATGTTAAAAATAAGATTAAAAAGACTTGGTGCTAAAAAATCACCTACTTACAGAATTATTGTTATTAATGCCACAACAAAACGTGAAGGCAGACCTGTTTGTGAACTCGGTCATTACAACCCGAAAACAAAAGTTATGAAATTTGACGTTGAAACCGCTAAAGAATGGGTTAAAAAAGGTGCTCAGCCTACAGATACAGTTAAGTATTTAATGGATAACTGCAAACCTGACGGAACTCTTAACTACAAGAAAAAAGAAACCGTTAAATTATCTAAAAAAGCATTGGCTAAAAAAGAAGCTGAAGCAAAAGCTGCAGAAGAAGCAAAAGCTGCTGCTGCCGAAGCTGAAAAAGCAGTTGCGGAAGCACCGGCTGAAGAAACTACCGAAGTTGTTGAAGAAGCTAAAGCAGAAGAAACAGCAGAAGCATAGTTCTTTTAAAATTTTCGTAAAAATCCCGCTCTTGAATTTGGGCGGGATTTTTCGTATTTATAAAGGATGTAATTAAAACGGAATACAGGTAGAATAGGTCGTATGAAGTCATTTTTTCGCTTTATTATTTTAATACTCATTATTGTCCTGATAATTCTTGGCATCCGCCATTTTATGCCGGAATTTTATACAAAACAGGCTAACAGAGTTCACGGTGTATATTTTATCTACCAGGGAGATCAGGCATTAAAAAAACATAAGTGGCAAAACGCAATTGATATGTATAAAAAAGGACTGTCTTTATATCCTGAGCATTACAGCGCATGGCACAATTTAGGAAGTATTTATGTACTGTATGAAGATTACAACAGCGCACTTGACGCGTACGCCCACGCAATCAAGTATAATCCTCAATATATCTGTGCAAGAATGAATTACGGAATAGTTTCCTCGGAAAAATTCGGAGATTACGACAGCGCAATTACCCAATATGATGAAATAATCAAAATGAAGAAAAAATTATTAAATATCCCGTGGATATTTGATAATACCAAAAGTACAAAAATAAACAAAGGCTACGCATTTTATAATAAAGGTCTGGCATACAAAAACAAATCTTTCTATTGCGAAAAAGATGAATATTTAATGAGAATTAAATATTTAAAAGAAGCTCTTGAAGCCTATAAATCCGCCCTAAAAGTACTCAAAAAGAACTATGAAGCACAATATAATTTAGCATTAACATACCATATGCTAGGTTATAAACGGGATGCGGGAATAAACTACTGTAAAGCAATAAGATTATCACCTCTAAGTTATGAGGCCCACTACAATCTTGCAATATTACTGAGAAGCTTAAGACAATACAAAGAATCTCGAGAAGAACTGGAAAAGGCTGCAGAATTAGTTTCTTTTGCAGACGGATTTTCCAACAGGCAAAATTATATATTTGAAGTTCTAGCTGAAGTTTCAAACACTATGAAAGATTTAGATGAAGATAATCAACCGATACTCGACCCTAAAATGATTAGAAAAATTGCGGAACAACGCTATTCTGTTGAAACGGAAGCTATGCTTTTGGATAATTTTTCAACATGTAAATCGTTCAAAATATTCGATAAAAACTTTGAAGATACCGAAAACGATATAAATTTCAGAAAGAGTATCAACATTCCTCAATAAACCTGAGGAGCTTACTTTTATTAAGAGTTATGTGTCCCTCTTCTTCGATTGTTCTGATTTGGTTTAATGCGTCCTGCGCATTTATAAGCCCCTTCTTCACAAGAACCGTAAGTCTATTAACATATTTCTGTTGATTTTTTCTCGGATATCTCTGTAAAGTTAGATACAAAGGTTCATTACCACGTCTGGAATTCGGGCCTCGGCGCGCTAGCGCACAATTTGCAAATGTTGTCAAGCCGCCTTTGGATTGTGGTTTTAAGTGTTCTAACGATGCAATTGAAGGATTAAACAACCTATCACCTATAATATCAGGTTCTGAATCTTTAAATTTTAATATCAAAGCATCGGTACTGTTCATAGAATTAGGAAGAGCTCGCGTTGTTGCAATGATTTCCTGCTTTGCACGCATATCAGGTAAGTCCTGAAGCAATCTGCTAATATCATAAGTAAAAGCTTTGTTACTGAACGGAACATATACGGGAACTCCTTTTAACATTTTTATATTGTCATCACAAAGAGTTGCTATTCTTTTATATCCCTTAGACGTTGCCATCCTTTCAAGCTCGCGAATTAATTTAACCTTTTCTACCACGTCAAATTCAGTAGTTTTCTTTCCCCAAAATAATCTTATTATCATTCTTTCAAAATAATTTCTGTAATGTTTGCCGCTAATTCCATTTATTAATGTTTTTACCAACATTTTCACCTGATTATCAGTAATGTTATTTGCCAATTTTGTAAGTTTATATGTAAATTCTTTACGGCTGAACTGACGTAAAATCGGCTCGCCTTTGACTTGCTTATCTACAATTTCCATATAATCCGCAAATTTTTGTGCATATTCGCCCGGCAATTCGCGCCCCAAAGCTTTCATATGCTCAAAAAGTGGTCTTTGCGTTTTTTCTATTTCTTTTAATGATTTGAAATACAGACTGTTGAAAACTTCATTTATAGTCAATTTCGGATGTTTTGTGGCTTCGACTTCCATTATATCAAATACCGCATATTCAATAGGTTCAAGATATTTTTCTTTATACGGTCGTAATTTTTTTATAACTTCCGAAATAGTACCTTTAAATAAATTGCGTTTTTTCATCTTATTTAAAAACTTTTCCGTAAGTAAATTTTCGCCTGTATACATATCAACCATATAAGGTGCCAGTTTTTTAAACGCTTTCGGGCTCATACCTTCAGCAACAGACTTGAACGAAACCGTATCAAAGCCAGCATTCATAGCAGATAAATAGATGTATGCAGAATTTTGAGCCACATTACCACCTTTGCATGCAGGATGCTTTTCTAATCTTGTATTTATTATCGGAATAATTTGCATATAAGTTTAATAATTGAACATGAAATATTTTGTTATGTAAAGAAAAAATATTTACAAAATCCCAAAATTCTTTACATTCATGCTAAAATCGTAATGTGAAGGGGTTTATAAGGAGTTATTTTGCATGAAAAAAGTTATTGTTTTGAATGGTAGTCCGAGGAAGAATTTCAATACCGCAAAAATGCTTAAAGAAGCATTAAAGGGCGCTGAAGCAGCAGGCGCTAAAACTGAATATATTGACTTGGTTGATTTGAATTTTAAAGGCTGTATGAGCTGCTTTGCTTGCAAAAGAAAAGGTGCAACAACAAACGGTTTATGCGCATACAATGATGAATTGCATCCAATCTTAGAAAAGATATTATCGGCCGATGCCGTCATTATCGGAAGTCCTGTTTACTATTCATTCCCGACAGGTATGTTCAGAAACTTGTTGGAAAGAATGTTATTTGCAGGCGGAACTTATATGAAAGATGATAACGGCGGTTGGAAAAGAATGTTAAAAAGGACAATCCCTGTAGGATTAATCTTTACAATGAACTGTCCCGAAGCTTTCGCCAAACAATTAAATTATCCGGCAATTCTCGGCGCAAATGAAGGAGCTTTAAGCATGATTTACGGCTACTGTGAAACAGTAAATGCGTACGATACATACCAATTCAGCGATTATTCAAAATATGATTGTGATGTATTTGATGAAAGCCATAAAGCTCAAGTAAGAGATACTCAATTCCCAAAAGATTTGGAAAACGCATACAATTTAGGTAAAAAACTTGTTGAAATGAACGTATAAGGAGTTAAAAATGACAGAAAAAAAATCATTAATCGCTTATTACTCACACTCAGGCAACACTAAAAGTATTGCACTGAAAATTCAGCAGCTTTCAGGCGGTGATTTGTTTGAAATGAAGCCTGTTAAATCCTATCCAAGCAATTACAATGACGTTGTAAACTTAGCGCAAACAGAAAAAATGCAAAACTTCAAACCTGAATTAATTAATAACGGCGACATTTCGGAATATGACACAATCTATATCGGAACACCTGTTTGGTGGTACACATTTTCAAGTCCCGTAAGAACATTTTTATCGGAACACGATTTTACGGGCAAAACAATAATCCCTTTCTGCACACATGGCGGAGGCGGAGAATCCTCAACATTCACTGATATACAAAAGCTTTGTCCGGGCGCAGATGTAAAAAAAGGGTTTGCATCATTCGAAGACAGTGCAAAATTATCAGATATTGAGGAATGGCTTAAATAAATGTACGAAGCGGAACTTAATGAAGTAAAACAAAAATGCTTATCATGCGATAAATGTCCGTTATCTAAAACCCGCACAACCGTCGTGTTTTCAGGCGGTATTCCTAACTCGAAACTTATGCTGATAGGCGAAGCTCCTGGGTACTGGGAAGATCAGAAAAGCGAGCCTTTTGTCGGAAAAGCAGGACAACTATTGGATAAAATTTTTGCATCCGTTGGTCTGTCAAGACAAAAAGATGTTTATATCTGTAATACAATTAAATGCCGTCCGCCTGAAAACCGTAACCCTTTGCCTGATGAGAAAGCTGCATGCAGAGAATATTTGGATGCGCAAATTTCGATTTTAAAACCCAAAATTATTCTGCTTGCCGGAGGCGTAGCCGTTCAGTCAATTTTAGGTGATATCGGTGGAATAACCCGTATTCGCGGGAAATGGTTTGACGGCGAAAATTACGGACTTCCTAACACTAAAATCATGCCTATTTTTCACCCGTCATATCTTCTGAGAAACGACTCGCACGAAAAAGGAAGCCCAAAATGGCTCATGTGGCAAGATATTAAAGAAATTCGACGAGCTTATGACAGTTTATAATTAAGAAAGTAATTTTGAAACCAAAACCTAATTCACAAAATCTCATTCATAGTCCCTCTTTTTATCTATATTTTACATTATTAATTTTTGTAAATGTATATAAAATTTATAGCAATTATACTTAAACAAAATACTTTATATTATTGTACAGATTTTAAGAGATACGAGATATTTATATTAAGAAAGGAGTATTTTATGACTACAATCAGTAGTCTCGGTGGAGATAAACCTTTTTCGACAATTAGCGGTTCATGCTATGTCGGTATGACGGAATCAGATGCAACAAGCAGACGTGAAAAAAGAGAATTCAGAAAAACAGATACAAATCACGATGGTAAACTAACCGGTTCAGAAATTGTCGCAAGGAGAAGGGATGAAACCAGAAGCAATACAATTGAAGCGGAAGGATACGTGATAGGTGGCTCAATACTAGTAATTGGCGGTACAATAATCAGCGCCACCGGTATAGGCGCCCCATTAGGCGCCGGTATAATATCCGCTGGTATGTTTGTGGATGGAGCCGCCGCAGGTAGAGCAATTGCAAACGACAGAGAAAATCGGCTAACTAATGAATATGAAGAACAACATAGATTTGACGAAAATTACTAATTAAAAAATAAAGTACATTGTTATAATGTACTTTATTTTTAAGCAAGCAGTTTTGAAACCATTTCAAGAATTTTTTCAAAATCTTCGTCAGTCGGATTCCATAGAGATTTGATGTTTTCGTCAATCACGTCAAATCCTGCATCTTTTAAGCGTTCCTGCAAGATTTTTACGCTTTCACCACTCCAGCCGTAACATCCGAATGCAGCAGCTTTTTTATTTTTAAATCTTAAAGATTTTAAAAACGACATCCACCCTGAAACACTTGATAAAATGTCGTTCACACAAGTAGGCGAGCCGACCAAAATTGCTTTTGATTTAAAAATTTCGGTCATAACTTCATTTTTGTCCTGTTTTGAGATATTGAAAACTTTTACCACAGTATCAGGACTTTGTTTTTGAATAACTTCTGAGATTTTATGCGCGATTTTTGCAGTCCCTTCCCACATTGTATCATAAGCGATTGTTACCTGATTTTCCTGATAAGCATTCGCCCACTCGGCATATTTTTCAACAATTTGCATAGGATTTTCACGCCAAATCGCACCGTGCGACGGTGCTATAATATCAATCGGCAAATTCAGAGCTTTAATTTCTTCTATCTTTTTAGATACAAGCGGTGCAAACGGGTTTAAAATATTTACGAAATACTTCAATGCCTCATGCCACAAAAGGCACTGATCAGCTCTGTCGTTAAAAAGTTCCGCAACGGCATAATGCTGACCAAAAGCATCATTTGAAAACAAAATATTATCACCCGTCATATATGTTGCCATAGAATCAGGCCAATGCAGCATTTTCATCTCAATAAAAACAAGTTTTTTACCGTTTCCTATGTCGATTGAGTCGCCCGTTTTGACAATCCGAAAATCCCAATTCTGTTTGCCATACTGCCCTTCAATACTTTTTTGACACAAAGCAGTACAATAAATCGGAGTATTTGGGATTTCTTTCATCAAAGCTGTAAGTGAACCGGAATGGTCACATTCTGCATGGTTTGCAACTATAAAATCAATTTTTTTAAGGTCAATTTCGCTTTTCAAATTCTCGACAAAATCGCATCTGTGAGGCGTCCAGACTGTATCTATCAAGACCGTTTGGCCTTCTTCAATTAAGTAAGAATTTTGACTTGAACCATTCATAATAGAATAATCATCCCCATGGAATGTTTCTAGTTCCCAATCCATGTAACCAACCCAACTTACATTATTTTTTACAAGTTTTCTCATATATTTTTCCTTATTTATAAAATTCTGCAAAAATACACTCTGCACAACAGCCAATAGAGGAGAATTGCGCATACCCGAATAATTTAATTAATTAAACTATTCTTCTTCTGTATCAACCAATAGAGAACCCTGCTCAACACTTAAAGGTTCTTCATCCGGCAAATCTTTACCCTGATATTCTTCTTCATCCTCAGGGTTCAAAATCTTATTAACAGAGCATACGCTGTCACTATCGACTAAATTTATTGCTTTAACACCCGTCGCAGGACGCCCCTGGCGAGAAATGGAACCTGCGTTAATACGTGTTACAATACCGTTAGCTGTAACCATCATAATATCATCGGTATCTTTAACTATAGTCAATGCCACAAGTTTTGATGATGATGATTTAAATTTGGTTGCAATCAAACCGATACCGCCTCTGTTTTGGCTTCTAAATTCACTTATTTTTGTACGTTTGCCAAAACCGTCAGAAGTTACAACTAATAAATCGGCATCATAATCTTTAGGAACGATATCGCATCCGACAATTTCATCACCTGTTCTGAGTTTCATTGACGTTACACCTCTTGCGCTTCTGCCCAAAGGTCTCAAATCTTCTATAGCAAATCTTATTGCCATACCGTTAGATGTGCCAATTAAGATTTCATCTTTCGCCGTTGCAAGTTTAACCCAGCACAGACTGTCATCTTCTTCAAGTCCTATTGCAATAATACCACTTCTTCTGATATTAGCAAAATTATCAAGTTCTATACGTTTAATAAAACCTTTTTTAGTCAACATTATAAGGTTCAAATCGTGCGAGAACGTGCTTACAGGAACAACCGCTGTAATCTTTTCATCCTGCTCTATAGGAAGAACATTTACTATCGGCAAACCTTTTGCCTGACGACCGCCTTCAGGGAAGTCATAAACATTTAGACTGTATACCGTTCCTTTTGAAGAGAAGAACAATACTTTATCGTGCATCATTGCCGTAAAGAAGTGTTGAATATCATCATCCTCTTTAGTTTTAATACCGGATTTTCCGCGAGTAGCACGGTTTTGACGTTCAAACGTATCAAGTGAAATACGTTTCAGATATCCCTGGTGAGTGATAAATACCGCCATCGGAGTATTCGGTGTCAAATCTTCGATGGTAACTTCACCTTGCTCCGGCAAAATCTGGGTTTTTCTGTCATCACCGTATTTGTTTTTATCTTCTTCAAGTTCTTTTTTGATAATATCCAAAATCTTTTGACGGCTAGACAAGATATCTTCATATTCAGCAATTTTCTTAATCAAGTCATCATATTCAGCTTTGACCTTATCCTGTTCCAAACCTGTTAAACGTCTTAATTGCATTTCCAAAATGGCATTAGATTGATCAACATCAAGTCCGAAACGCGACATCAAACCATCCCGAGCATCATCGGTAGTTTTAGATTTTTTAATAAGTTCAATTACTTCATCAATAGAGCCCAACGCAATCAACAAACCTGCTAAGATATGAGCTCTGACTTTTGCTTTTTTGAGGAAGAAAATCGTTCTTCTTGTTACGATTTCAACTCTGTGTTCAACAAATTCTTCCAAAATTTGTTTAAGGTTCAGTAATCTTGGCTGCTTTCCGCAAAGAACAACGTTATTAACCCCAAAAGTTGTACATAATTGAGTATATTTAAACAAATTATTTTTAACAACATCAGGTTTTGCATCACGTTTCAATTCAATTACGATACGCATACCGTCACGGTCAGATTCATCACGAATATCTGAAATACCATTTATTCTCTGATCTTTAACAAGTTCAGCAATCTTTTCGATTAACATTGATTTATTAACCTGATAAGGAATTTCTGTTATAACAATTGCTGTTCGTCCTTGACGTCCCGCACCACCGGCGATTTCTTCAAATCCGGCAACCGCCTGCATTTTGATTGACCCGCGACCAGTTTCATAAGCTTGTTTAATATCATTTAAGCCGATAATTGTTGCAGCTGTTGGGAAATCAGGGCCTTTAATATATTCCATAAGTTCCGCAACAGTGATTGCAGGGTTATCAATCAATGCGATTGTACCATCAACAACTTCACTAAGATTGTGCGGCGGAATGTTCGTTGCCATACCGACCGCAATACCTGAAACACCGTTAAGCAAGAGCATTGGCAATCTTACAGGCAAAACAGAAGGCTCCATCAAAGAACCGTCAAAGTTTGGCTCAAATTCTACCGTTTCGCAATCAATATCAGCAAGCATACTAGGAGTAATTTTGTTCATACGGGCTTCCGTGTACCTCATAGCAGCGGCACCATCGCCATCTACAGAACCAAAGTTTCCATGCCCGTCAACAGTTAAATAACGAGTTGAGAAATCCTGTGCCATACGAACCAATGCATCATAAACAGCAGTATCACCGTGAGGGTGATATTTACCCAAAACTTCACCGACTATACGAGCACATTTCTTGAAAGGTTTATCAGGTGTCATACCGAGCTCGTTCATAGCGTACAAAATACGTCTGTGAACCGGTTTTAAACCATCTCTAACATCAGGCAATGCTCGCCCGACAATAACGCTCATCGCATAATCTATATATGAACGTTTCATTTCTTCTCTTATATTTACCTGAACAATTTTCCCGTCATCAAAAATATTTTGCTGAGTCAAAATTCTACTCCTTATTTCCCCTAAATACTATCTATATAAGAATTGTAGCACAAAAGTTTTATTTTTGCACAAGTTGAAGAAATATTAAAATATTAATCATACAAATATAAATCTTTTGTAAGCTTAATTTCATACAAAGTATCGGACGGCAAAGAAATTCTTTCACCCTTTGCCGCTAAACCCGCAAGAGGCGAAATTACAACACGGCCGGCATATATCAGCACTCCGCCTACAAAAGTAAACGGTGATAACAATATAGTCAAATTATCACTGGCAAGTTTTGACGTTTCTCGCATCGATTTTTTTAAAAAAGCATTACTCTTTGAGATACTTGTCTTTACCGATTTGGCGTACTTACGTTTACCCTTTATGTTATTTAAAAATATTTTTTTACCGTTCGCCTTTGTAATTTTTCCATCTGCATAATGCAGTGCATTATCTATGGT
>Ga0310786_10012181_pt1 | contig 10669 bp, 10 predicted proteins | sample AusTroGonzalo_MG_FD_203881 | JGI IMG/M metagenome (GOLD analysis project Ga0310786, IMG submission 203881) | Bovine rumen microbial communities from tropical cattle in Woodstock, Queensland, Australia - Gonzalo_03 (v2) (version 2) | ecosystem: Host-associated > Mammals > Digestive system >...
CAGTGCTTAATCTTTTAAGCAATAAATTTAGTCAATTATGTAATAAATTCAAAATGTCTTGGACGCCGTGGGCAAACCTCGCCTGTCCCGGGTAAAAGCGGCTGAAAACGATGCGTTTCTCCATCTCCACCGGTTTCCGGATGAACACCGTCATAGCACAGGGACTCAGGTCTTTGATATGGTTAAGCATATCGAATAATATTATCTCGTCGCTATTTCTTTGTCTTCTTTTCAGCCGGTAGTTCCACAATACGGCCGTGTAATCCCTCCGGCAGTCGTTTTTTGTAATAGTCGGCTTTTTTAGCGGGGACATTGATGGTTTTGACATACCGAAAAACCCTGTCATCAATTCTCTTAATCCCAGCACATAATATTACGGTCTCCAATGCATTGCACGAATGAATGAAATACGGCAATGAGATGGGGCATAAAACAGTGATCTCTTTGAGTCGTTCACAAACGGAGACTGCGGAATCTCCCAACTTTTTCACAGATGCCGGTATGACCAGGCTTGTGATACCAGTGCGGAAAATTGCATCTTCTTCAATTTCTGTCAGCGAGTTGGGAAGCACTATTTCATTTAATTCCGAACACTCCCCGAATGCATATTCCCGGATTGTCGATACCGAGTCGGGAATAACAATCCTGCTCAATTTAGAACAGCCGTCGAAAACACGTCTTTCAATAACATTCAATGATTCTGAAAGAACAACACTGGAAAGACTGGTGCAGTTTTGAAAAGCAAATGAGCCGATGGATGTGACAGAATTAGGAATACTTATGCTTTCCAGGGAAGAACAATCTCTAAATGCGCTATCCCCGATAGACAACAATTTATTGGGAAGACTAACACTAACAAGGCCTGTGCAACCACTGAAAGCCGCTCGATCAATTTCGGAAACCGAATCAGGAATCATCAGACTTGTAAGACTTTCGCAGCCTCCAAACAAATCAAATTCAATTTTGTGGAGTCCCCTTGAAAGGACAACGTTCTTCAAATTCACACAACCATGAAATACGGATTCGCCAATCTCCGTAACTGAGTCAGGGATAACAATGCTCGTTAGATTAATGCAATCCTTAAAGGCGTCGTCTCCAATTCTCGTCACAGAATCAGGAATAACTATATCCGTAAGGTTAATACACTTCTCAAAAGCAGATTGTGATATTGAAGTTACAGAAGAAGGGATTATCGTAGTGGAACAACCACAGATAAGCTTATTGGTTTCCGTCTTGATAATGGCATTGCAATCATTACGGGAATCAAAAGTCTTGTTATTCTTCGCGACTCGAATTCTTTCAATGCCGGTACAGCCTTTGAAAGTTTCATTGGCAATCTCAGTAACCGATTCTGGGATAACCACTTCTTTAAGGCCAGTGCAATTGATGAAAACTCGGGCATATAACTCGGCCTGTGGATAAACCACGCTGGTTATGCCCGTGCAACCGGAGAACGCCTCCCAATAAACTTTTGTTACCGATTCTGGAATTGTGATACCGGTCAACCCAGTGCATCCATTAAAGGCAGACCCTCCAATACAACGGACCGAGGAAGGGAAAACTATTCCTTTCAATCCAGTGCAGCCACAAAAAGCATTACTGCCTATTCTTACAAGCGTGTCGGGAATTATGGTAGAGCGACAACCCAATACCAACCCATCATCCTCTTTCTTGACAATAGCGTTACATTGCCCTCGTGAATCATAAAACGTATTATCCTCGGCCACCGTTATTTGGGTAAGGCCACTGCAATCCTTGAAGGAATCATCTGCAATCTCCATTACAGATTCAGGAATATGCAGGTTTGATAAAGAGCAGCATCCCGCGAATGCCTGGCTTCCAATTTTTGATACGAAGATATCAATGCTTGTTAAACCAGTACAACCCATAAAAGCATATGGTTCAATTGTCCCCTTAGCATTCTGGATAACCAGATTATTCAAACCGGTACATTCTTTAAATGCAGAATAGCCTATCTTTTCCGAATATATTTCGGCATTTTTCAAACCGGTGCAACCAAAGAAAGCTTCCTCACAGATTTCGTTTGTTGATTTAGGAATAACAATGCTTTCCAATCCGGAACACCCTTTAAAAGCGTCGTCCTTAATCATCTTAACAGAGGATGGGATAACGACACTTTTTAGGGACATGCATCCATAGAAGAGGCTCCCCTTAATAATTCTTATTGATTGGGGAATATTCACCTCTTCAAGAGTTGTGCAACCGGAAAAGGCAGAGCCACCGATTTTTTCCACCGTATCAGGCAAAACAATGCGTTTCAGGCTTTTACACCCATAGAATGCTGAAGAACCTATGGAGATGACTACATCCGGAATGGCGATGTGTGTCAAACTCTCACAATTAGAGAATAGGCTATTGGTTATCTCCCTAATAGAGCCAGGCAGTACAATGTCGCACAAATTAACACATCCCTCAAAGGCTTCTTCTTCAATCTGGGTCACGGAGTCTGGAATGACGATGCAGATTAACCCTACACAATCTTCAAATGCAAGCTCTCCGATTCTCTCCACGGAATCCGGGATATCTAAATGAGTCAATGCCGGGCAATCACGGAAAGTCCAATCCGGTATTTCCTTAATTGTCCGCGGCAAAGAGACGCTCGTAAGATTTGTGCAACCTAAAAAGACACATGAGCCAAGACTCAACACGGAATCCGGAACAATTATTTCAGACAAAGAAACACACTCCCTGAATGCTGCAGATCCAATCTCAGTTACGCTATTCGGAATCACAATGTTCGCCAGATTACTGCAACGCAGAAATGCCTCTTTGTCTATCGCTGTTACAGAACCAGGGATAACAATACTTTTTAATTCCTTATTATCCTTGAAAGCGCCTGCTTCAATGACGGTCGTCCCCTCCGGAATGATTCCGACACCGCCTTTAATCTCGTATTTTGCCATATTATTCAGTTCTGAAAACCTATTTGCACAAAACTATTTCTTTGCCTTCTTTTCAGCCGGAAGCTCCACAATGAGCGGATGTAGTTCCTCTGGCAGACGTTTTTTATAATACTCGGCCTTCTTTGCTGGCACGTTGATTACCTTCAGCCCCTTGCAGGCTGAAAAAACATCTTCTTCAATCTTTTTGATTCCAGCACCAAATGTCACAGTTTCCAAGGCAGTACAACCCGCAAAAACACTATCTTCCAGGTTCTTAACAGGTCCAAGAATAGAGATAGAATTCAAGCCGGCACAACCTCTGAATGCGAAGTATCCAAATTCCGTTACAGAATTGGGAATGACGATGCTCGTCAAGCTGGTGCAACCCTTAAAAGCGTGGTACCCAATCTCTGTCACCGAATCAGGAATGACAATGCTCGTCAAGCCGGTGCAGCGGCTGAAAGCGTAGTCCTCAATCTTCGTCGCTGAAATTATACCAACTCCATCTTTGATTTCATAATGTGCCATTGTTTCTTTTACGATAGTCAATTTAAAGAATATCAGTCATCCATTACTTGACCGGTCCAATCCCAATAGACAAGACCATTGTGTCCGACTTTTACCATCATATCTTCCCCGTTGTCTGACGAAACGTAATAAAAAACATCGCCAGCCTTGTTGGTAGAACACAACTCAATGGCTGCGTCAGCAAAACGGGAATACTCCTCCATCTCCCTCATCTGGGCCCGCAGAATAGCGGCAGTTTCATCATCCTCATATTCCGGAACATCCTCGTCCGGCTCCAGCAACTCCTCAATCTCGTCCATCACGTCAAGGTCCTTGTGGTAATTGCCGTCATAAGGCTTGTAACCGCCTCCCGCGAGGATATCCTTCGGGTCTTCATAGGCCTCTTCCAGAAGCATCCGGAAGTAGTCGGCAATCATTCCGTCCGTCAACTGATGCTCTTCATCAAATTCCTCTTCGTCACCGTAATAATACTCGAATATCTGCTCATCGGTAACCGGCTGAAGACTGTATAAATGGCAGGTAACAAAATCCTCCTTTATTACGCTGTCATCATTTTTGTCGATGATGTCAATTACCAGTTTGGCACAAACGCCGTAGTACCCGCCATTGATCAGCTCAATGTCGCGGAAGCCCTTGATGACAAAGTCGATGTTGTTGGAGTCAGTGCTCATATATATACGCCTCCGGATTACTTTGCAGGAGAATGGCAGACCAAATATCCAGAATGAAGTATGGTACGAAATAGTGATAGTTATAATGATGGTCCCACTCCTCGGAATTGTAGAAGTCTATCTCACGATCGAACCACTTCACGGGGTTGTAGTAATCGTGTGGATATTCTTTCTGGAGAAGATCTTCGAATGCCATCCTAATGTCCTGAAGGCTTACAAGATTTGGCTCGCGTTCCACATCGAGAACCAGAATCTTCTTGCCGGACAGGAGATCATCGGCCAGTTCGTCAACGGAAACCTCCTTCCCTTCCTGGGTGCCATCGGCGCGCCTGAATAAATAGCTTTGTTCCAAAAGGTCCCCGCCATCATCAACAAAGTAGTCATAGATGGCGCCGGAAAACAAGGCCGTCAGGGCCTTTTTGCTGCATAATAAATCAATCATAATGCTATTTCTTTGCTTTCTTTTCGGCCGGAAGCTCCACAATGAGCGGATACAGTTTCTCCGGCAGGCGTTTTTTGTAATAATCGGCCTTCTTGGCGGGTACGTTGATTACCTTCAGCTCTTTGCGGCCTGAAAATGCAGTTTCTTCTATTTTTTTGATTCCAGCACCAAACGTCACTGTTTCAAGGGCAGTACAACCTGCAAAAACATTATATTCCAATTTCTTAACAGGTCCAAGAATAGAGACAGACTTCAAGCCTGAACATCCTCTGAATACTCCTCCTCCAATTTCCGTTACCGAATCTGGGATGACGATGCTTGTTAGTCCTGTACAACCTTGGAAAGCGCCAATAAAGTCAAGACCTCTTTCACCTTCAATTGTCGTAACAGAATTGGGAATGATGATGCTTCTCAGCCCTGCACAACCCTCAAATGCATGATTCTTTATTACCGTCACCGAGTCTGGAATGACAGTATTCCTACATCCAAAGATTAATTCATTGGTTGCTTTCACTATAATGGCATTACAGCCATTGCGTGAGTCATATACCTTGTTACTATCTGACACAACGATGCTCGTTAGGCTTGTACAATTTAAAAAAGCTCCATCTCCAATTTTCATTACCGAGTCGGAGATGATGATGCTTTTCAGACCTGTGCAACCACAGAATGCATTACTTTCGATTTCGGTCACAGAGTCCGGGAAAACAATACTTTTCAGACCAGTGCAACCATTAAATGCAGACTCTCCTATTAGCGTCACCGAATCTGGAATATTGATGCTCGTCAGACCTGCACAATCACGGAATGCATTGTATGCAACTTTAGTCACCGAAATCGGAATGACTATGCTTGTCAGGCCAGTGCAATCTTCGAATGCACTCTGTGCTATTATTGTCACCGAATCCGGAATAACGACGCTCGTCAATCCTTTGCAGCCGCGGAATGAATTAGGTTCAATTTCAGTCACCGAATCCGGGATGACTATGCTTATCAGCCCAGTGCAATCTTCGAATGCACTCTGTGCTATTATTGTCACCGAATCCGGAATAACGACGCTCGTCAATCCTTTGCAGCCGCGGAATGTGTCATCATTAATTCTCGTCACCGAGTTCGGGATGACAGTATTCTTACATCCAGCTATTAATGTATTGGTTGCTGTCTCAATAATGGCATTACAACCATTGCGAGAGTCATATACCTTGTTGCCTCTTGACACTACGATGCTCGTCAGGCTTGTGTAACTGGAAAATGCACCACGCCCAATCTCCGTTACCGAATCGGGGATAACGATGCTCGTCAGGCCGGTGCAACCCTTAAAAGCCTGCCGCTCGATTACTTTCACAGAATCGGGGATGGCGATGCTCGTCAAGCCGGTGCAACCATCGAATGCGCGTTCTCCAATTTCAATCACCGAGTCGGGGAGGGCGATGCTTCTCAAGCCTGTGCAACCAAAAAAAGATAACGATCCAATTTCTGTCACCGAATCTGGAATAATGACGTTTATTAGGCCTGTGCAACCTTTGAATGCGCCCCACCTGATTTCCGTCACCGAGTTGGGGATGACGACGTTCGTCAAATCTGCACAACCCTCAAATGCATCTTTCTCAATTACCGTTGTCCCGTCCGGAATGATTCCGACTCCGTCTTTTATCTCGTATTTTGCCATAGGTTAGACCGTATTATTTACAAAAAATAGCATCTTCATATACTTTTTCTTCGCCAACAAATACTGTTATTGTGTACTTGTTGTCATCTGCCAAACAATTCGGATCACCCTCAAACTCTTCTATTCTGGCTTCAACAAAATCATTAACAATTGATTCGGCCATCTGCTTGAAAGACTGAAAATCATTAGAAATATCTTCTGACCAACAACAATAATCATCGATACTGTCGAAGTAAGAAGACGTATCAAAGACTTCCGGGACATTATAGTTCTCGTCTGTAGCAAATAACTGATTATTTTCAATGAGGAATAGGTACGCATAATCCCCGCCTTCATAATCTTTAAACGAGAGGAACAGGGTAGCTCTCTTAATATCCTTCAATTCCATAATCCTTCGTACTAAAGTTCTTCCCAACCCTTCTTCACATTGTCGGCAATCTCTGCGGCCAACAGTTCGCGGATTTGCTTCTCGTCGTTGGAGTAGAGCATGTCACGCTTGATCATATCCTTGCGGCCGGAGCTGAAATCGGTGTGGTAGATGATGTAGGCCGGGTAGCGGCCGGTCTGCTCCTTGTTGGTCTTCCAGAGGAGGAATTTGTGGAGCATCACCTTCTCGCCGGAGGTCTTGCGGAATACGCGACGCTCCAGCAAGGTACTGGGATCCAGTTTCATCGCACCGCCCTCGGGCTCCTCGAAGGGGCAGAGGTCGGTAAGTTGCGAAATACGGATATCGGTCTCTGAAGGCTTCTTGTCGGTACGTTCCCGCTCGAACACGATACCCTGCACGGTAACGCCGGGCACCGAACCTTCCAGCAGCCATCCGCTTGCATCATCATAGCGCAGCAACGGGTTCATCTTGATCTTGTCGTCGTTGCCGCGAGCCACCAGCTCGATGACGCTGATCTCGAACACCAACTCAGGCTTTACCATCTGGTAGGCAATGCCGCGCGAGTCGGACAGCACGTACTGAGACTCTACGTGCGACTTTTCAAGCCGTTTTGCCAACGCAGCGCGGTCTTCGTCGCTGAGGCCGTTGGAGCCAAGGGCGAACATCTGGAACAGGCCGTCTTCCCGGCGCACGGCCATCATCAGGTCGCGGACACCGCGGTCACCGACAGTGTAGCCGATGACGGCGGCGTCGATGGTGTGGCGGGGCTTCACTTTCCATACGATGGGTCCTTCGCTGTGGATTACCAGGCCTTCGGCGCCTTCGCCCACTACCCACTCGTCGTAGATCTCCTGCACTTCTGCTGCGGAAGAAGCGTTGCGCATCTGCACGGGGCGGACCTGCTCATCCTGGAAGATGGTGCACAGCTTGTTGTGCGTGTCGGCATAGTGTTCCGGCTTCCAGGGCGTGCCGTCGAGTTCTATGATATCGAAAGGCGCCAGGCAAAGCTTGTCGGCCTTTTTGGCATCGGCGAGGGCCGACAGGACATCGCCGCAACGAGGACGGCCGCTTTCGGCCGGAAAATAGAGCTCTGCGGCGATGACAGCTTGCTTCGCCCCCGCTTTTTTCAGGGCTGCCGCAAATACGTCCAGGCACTTGAGTGACTCGGCTTTCTGTTTGCCGCCGGAATTGAGCATGAAGGCCTTTCCTCCCTCATAGAACACCACTTGAAGGTGGCCGTCGATCTTGCGCGTCACTGCGATGCGCTCTCCGTCGATGCGCTGTTTCAACTTTGCGCCTTCCACCAGCACAAAGTGCCCGGCGATGTTCTTTTTGTAATCTATGGCTGTTTGGATATTTTTCTGGTCCATGGCATCTACACATTAATCGGTTTCAACTCCATATTCGTCAATCGCAGGATGAGGGCATATTTGTCGCCATCCACACGGCCTTCCAGGAAGGCGCGGTAGGGCGTGCCGCCACCGGCCATCACCAGCGGCTCGACGCCCTTGGCGCCGCCGCCGAGAAGCATCATCGCGTCGGCATCGGCCAGTTTCTTGGCCATCGCATAGAGGAAGTCATAGGTTAGACCATTGACGTGCTGCACCTGGTAGCTCCTCTTGAACATGAACATCCGCATGGCCTTGTCGCGGGGGATCAGTTTGCCGGTCCAGCGGACCGGAACGCCGTCCAGAGCGATGTTGGCCTGGGTGTCCGTTTCCGGGCGCACTTCCTTCTCGGTGCCGTCCGGCAAGTAAACGTGTTCGTTCAGGCTCACGCCATAGGCCACCTTCCCTTTCGGTGTCAGATAGACCTTCTTGATGCCCTCGACCTTGCGGCCGAAAGTCTCCATGTCGATTTCCGGGTCCGCTTTGACAAGTTCGTCGGCCAGTGCGGCACCGAATTTCTCGATAAGTGCATCGTCGGCTGTGGCCAGCGTGGCCTTCACGCTGCGCTGAGAGACGGACTTGCTGCCATCGGTGGTTTTATAGACGGGCGACGGGCGGTGGAACGTCGTTCCGAACGCCACCTCGGCATCGCGTTTCTGCTCGTTGGATAAGTTGATCTTTCTCATAGGGCATTCCGATTAAAACATGCTGAAATCCAGTTCATCGATACTCTCATCGACGGGTTCTTCCGTGTCGTCGATGGTAGTCTCATCGGCCAGGGCGACCAGCGGGAACTCCTGCTTGTCGCCGGCGAAGAGGAAAAGGCCACCGGGGGTGTTTATCAGGTAAGCGTCGTTGTGGTTCACGCCGCCGCGGTAACTGAATTCGAACTTGTAGATGTCGGCGCCCACGGCAGTGGCCAGGTCGGGGTTCACCAGTTGGTAGACCGACTCCCAGTCGTTGTCCAGGAACTCCTCCTTCGTGGCCTTGGTCTTGAGTTCGATGGGAGCGTCAAAGGATGACGAAAACACGGGCAACGCTTCCGTCCCGTCCTCGCTGAAAGCCTTGAGCGAAGACTTGTCCAGCCAGCGACCAGCGACATCGACAGTGGCCTGCTTGAGGCCTCCGGAGGGAATGATCAGGGAATCGTCCGGAGACAGGTATGCCGACTGACACACGTCTCCGTTCTTGTCGGTGGCAACGGTATCCGTCCAGCCGTAAATCTTCTTCCTTTCCAGTTTCACGGGCGCCGCCGCGAAATTAGATCCGGAGAGTTTGAAAATGAGTTCCTTTGCCATACGTCAAAAATCTCTTTTAAAGCTATAAATTTAGTCAAAATTTTTGAAATTTCAAATCTTTTCAGAACCCGATCTTCCGCACCCCGCGGCTGTCGAGGCGTTCGGCGGCGCAGTAATCGTGGAGGATGTCAAGGGGAGACTTTTCACGGCCGTAGAGAATGGCGTTGATGGAGAACTTGCGGGCGACGTTTTCCATCTGGCCGCCGGAGAGAGCGTAAGCAGCGGCGAGAGCGGAGCATTCGGCCGGCGTGAGCGTGGGAATCATCGTGTGCCAGATCTTTTCCCGGACGGAAGCGTCGGGGCGTTCGAAGCAGATCTTGTAGAGGAAGCGGCGCTCGAAGGCCGGGTCGAGGTTCTGCGTGAGGTTGGTGGTGGCAATGAGGATGCCGTCGAGCTTTTCCATTTCCTGCAGGATGATGTTCTGGATGCTGTTCTCCATCTTGTCGACAGCCGAAGTGGCGCCCTCCTGGCGGATGCCGATGATGCCGTCAGCCTCATTGAAGAGAAGAATCGGAGCCAGGGATGAGCGACCTACCGCATCGCGGTAGCGGTCGAACACCTCCTGGATGTTCTTTTCCGACTCCCCCACCCACTTGCTCTTGATGTCCGGCACATTCACGGTCAGGATACTGCGGCCGGTCTGGCGCGCCAGCTGGTAGACGGTCTCCGTCTTGCCGGTACCGGGCGCTCCGTAGAAGAGGCAGGCAAAGCCGCTGCGGAAGCCGCTGTCCATCATCCGCGCGCGGATTTCCGAATAGCGTTCGGGCATTAGGAAGGCGCGGAGTTCATCGACCTGCTGCGCGTTTTGGGCCGTGTAGAAAAGCGCCTTCTCCGTGAGGCTGTCCGGCTTGAGCAGGCCATTGACCGACTTTTCCGACGCGCGGATCCGGAAATCAGCCAGCAGCTCTTCCCTGGCCTTCTTGCTCAGGTGGATCCGCGATGTGTTGGCCTGGCCGTCTTCACAGACATGCTCCACCAACCCCCGCTGCATCAGCTCATGACTGCCGTCCCGGAAAGCAGCCTGAGCCTTGCTGAAATCGCTTGCGTATTCATACAGATCCTTGAGTTGATGGTAGCAAATCTCGTCATCATCCTTGATTACCAGCAGGAAACAGAGCGCTACAAGCACCATCCAGTCATCCCGGTCGTCAATCTTGAGCCCGGCCAGCTGCCGGACGAAGTTCACTTCCTTGTTCGATTCGAAGAGGTCTTTCAGTTCATGATACAGGTCCTTCGCCAGGATGGCATCGTTGTCCAGGTCATCGTACAACCCCTCCAGGAAGTTGAACAGTTCGGCGGCACTGAGGCCCGTCCGCCGCGGCTGCTCCGGCGCCGCGTTATTCTTAAAAGCACGGACCACACGCACCGGGATGTCAAAGGAA
>Ga0310786_10012182_pt1 | contig 10669 bp, 10 predicted proteins | sample AusTroGonzalo_MG_FD_203881 | JGI IMG/M metagenome (GOLD analysis project Ga0310786, IMG submission 203881) | Bovine rumen microbial communities from tropical cattle in Woodstock, Queensland, Australia - Gonzalo_03 (v2) (version 2) | ecosystem: Host-associated > Mammals > Digestive system >...
CGGTATTGACTATAAGTCTTATCATAAAGATCTGCTTAAAGACGAAGATAAATGGTTGTTGACCAAGCTTAACAAGACCATTAATGAAGTTACCGAACAGCTGGATACGTTTGAGTTTGGTGTGGCGCTCCAAAAGCTTTATGACTTCTTCTGGAATGATTATTGCAGTTGGTATATTGAGATGGTGAAGCCTCGTTTGTATGATGAAAATGCAGCCGGTAGGGCCGAGGCCGCCTATGTGCTTCGCTATGCTTTAGTTTCTATTTTGAAATTAATGCATCCGTTCTTGCCGTTTGTTACCGAAGAAATTTATGAGCATATTCGTGAAGATGATGTGCCGTTGATTGTTTCTTCTTGGCCTAAGGCAGATAATGAAAGCTATGATGAGGCCTATGAAAACATTGAACTGATGCAATATTTCATTACATCTATTCGTAATGTTCGCGCCAATATGAATATTGAGCCTGCTCGTAAGACCACGTTGATTTTTGTGGCTCAAGAAAAGGGCGAATTCTTAAAGTCATGTGCGCCTATTTTCCAAAAGCTTGCTTTTGGAAAAGCTGTGGAATTGCGTCATGATAAAACCGGAATTCCTACCAATGCGATTGCTATTGAACATTTGAACGGCTCACTGTTTATTCCGTTTGAAGATTTGGTGGATATTGAGGCAGAAATTTCTCGTCTGACAGCCGAAAGAGAAAAGTATGAAGGTTTGATTGAAAGAGTTGAAGCCAAACTTTCAAATGAAAATTTTGTAACGCGTGCGCCCAAAGAAACCGTTGAGGGTGAACGTCAAAAGAAGGCCAACTATGAACAGTTGCTCAATTCGGTTAATCAGCGTTTGAATGATTTGAGCCTTAATAAGGCAAGCGCTTAAATATATTGATGCTGACTTCTAAGAAAGCCCTCGTTTAAGAGGGCTTTTTTAGTTAAGTTTTATCTTAAATTAATGAGATATCTTGTTGATTTAAAAGCTTTATCAACGTTGGTGAATATCCAACTGGGGATAAGCAATCTCAATGTTTTCCTCACGGAAACGTTTGGTGATTTCATAGCGGATATCACTTGAAACATTCCAATCACTGCGAACATCCAAAACATGAAAACGCAACTCAAAATCAAGTGAGGAAGCACCGAAATCTTTAAATATTACCATCGGGCTTGGCACTTTGGCCACCTTTCGGTTGGTTTTGGCACATTCCAATAATACTTTTGTTACCAGTTCCACATCCGAATCATAAGAAACACCCACCAAAATGCTTTGACGCTGCCAATTATCACCGTGTGTTAAGTTAATCAGCGATGAAGAAATCAATGTGGCATTCGGAATAATCACACTTCTTTTGGTCCATGTTTCCAGCTCGGTGGAACGAATGTTGATTTGCTTAATCTTTCCTTCTTCGCCGTCTAAAATCACCCAATCGCCCACCTTAAACGGACGCTCAAATAAGATGATGATACCGGATACCAGGTTCTTAATAATGTCTTGTAAACCAAAACCGATACCAACGGAAAGAGCACCGGCAATAACCGCCAGGTTTGAAAGGTCAACCCCCATGGCCGCGACGGCTAGGATGACCGAGATGATAAAGCCCGTAAACGATACGCCGGAAACCAGTGAGTGTTTGATGCCTTCATCCATATTGATGCGGTTTAACAGGCTGTTTGAGAGGCGGTTTTTGAATATTTTTACAATGGAAAGCGAAATAAAGAATACCAAAAGTCCGGTTAGGATGGCAATCAACGAAATTTTGATGCCGCCCACCTTGAAACCGAATATCAATTTTTTGATGGCGTACATCAAATCACTGCTGGGCATACCCCATAAGCGCAATAACATGTACATCAGCACAGCCACTAAAATCGGCGTTATTAATAAAGACATCAAAAAATCTACCTTAGAGAGCAAACTTTTGCGCATCTTAAAGGTCTTAATCCAAAAGATGATACTGCGCCTTAACAGGTCTGATATCATGGTGCGGACCACAACAAATATGCCGATTAAAAAGATGGAGGCAAAAAAGCGCAGGAAAATCATGGTTGCCAAATCCGGATAACCGAACAGAGATATGAAAAATGTTGTTAAGGCAAAGAGTGTGGAAAATAAAATTACTCTGGCGCTTGAGCTCATTTTTTCATCTTCATCTTCTGAAGTTTGCTCGGTTGTATCGGCGTTTTTATCTTCTTCATCTTCGTCTTTGGTTTTAATATCGCCATATACGGCAACGGCCACCATGATAATCACAAAAGCTCTGATGGCATCCGAGCTCACATTTAAGAGCAATTTTAACTCATCACTGCCGTCAAAAAGTACGGCGGTATTTCTCAAATAAGCCATAACGCCTATCAAAATAAACGATAAGGTGATGGCCGAAAAAGCTCTTTCGGCTCTGGTATCTGAGATGTTAAATAACCGCCAACGGCCGTTCCATGGCGCTAATACCACACGTGTGGCGGCTCTGGCTAAGATAATGTATAGGGCATATTCAAGCGCACTGGATAAAAGTTCTCCGAAACGCGTATCCACCAGGTCTGCATTGGAATAGACCAATAACAAACCGCCGCCGATTAATAATGAGGGAATAACCCCATAGGCAAAGGCCGTAACAATGGCCACCAAAACTTTTTGCCAATAACCGGGTTGATCAACAGTCCGGCGATAACCCCAATGGTTAATGATGTAGCGCCTGATGTACAGACCTAAAGACAGGGCCAGCGCAACAATTAAGAGCATATACCAGCCTCTGTAAAGGAAATTGTGTTTGCCTTCCTCATTTAAGCTTTGGTACCACTCTATCGGCGAGATGGCTATCTGCCAGAAAAATATGGCGGCATCACTTAAGGCTCTAAAGAAAGTTCTGGGGACAACCAGAGCGTTCTTTTGCAGTAATTTGCTGAATATGACGCGGCCGCGTGCTTCAGAAACGGCCGATTGCAAACGAATAATTTCCGTTTTTAAAAGATTGGCTTCAATGAGCTTATTTTTGTATGAGGCAACCGCTGTGGTATATTTTTCACGCATGGCGGCATTGGTCGTGTTGGTCTCGGTGTCTTCACTGTTGCTTTCACCGAAAACGGCAAGCGACTCTTGAGCATAGGCCAGTTCTTTTTCCAGTTTGCGGGTGATGCTGTCTAAAGAAAGCGCGGTTTCATTTAAAAAAGTTGAAGCTTCATCCAGATTTTGTCTGGTAAAGTTCTCTTCTTTAAGGGTGAGTTCAATTTGAGTTAAATGTTCATTAATCTGGTGAAACTGCAGCTCATCATGGTCCATATTTTGGTTGGCGGTTGCTTCCATCTTCGGGGGCAGGGGTGCCGCTTTCTTTTTTGTGTTGGCAGCCATCGCCTCCGGATGTGCTAAAGCAAGGCCGAGCCATAATCCCAAAATGATAATCTTAATCGTCTTTCTCATCGTTTTATCCCACTCTTAATTTTTAAGCATTTGAAGCAATATGGCAAAGGCCACACGCGCGGCACCGGCACGGAGATTATCTGCCACCGTCCAAAAACTGATACCGTTTTGAACCGAAACATCCTGACGAATACGGCTCACATAAACGCTGTCTTCTCCTTGTACATCGTCCACACTCACATAACCGCCGTCAACGGTTTTATCAAACACAACCACGTTTTTAACCGTCTTCATGTCATTTCTTATTTCATCGGCATCAACTTCATCTGTAAATTCAGCATTCACAAATGCTCCGTCTCCGATAAAGGTTGGCACAAAAGCACAGTTTGCGTGCACCTTGATATCTGTCTTTAAAACCTTTTTTATCTCGGCGTTCATGGCCCATTCCAAAGCCGTTTCATCACCGATAAATTCACCCACCTGAGGCAAAACATTAAAGGCAATCTGCTTTTTAAAAATTTCCTGATTGTCGGCCAAAGTTTCATTTAAGAAAATTTTGCGCGATTGGGTAAACAGCTCATCCATGGCCTCGTGCCCCAAATATGAGGTGGAGCAAAACATATTGATGATAAGCCTTTTGAGCTTGTGCTTTTTAATGGTTTCTGCCAACGGCAAAAGGGTTTGATATACCGCCGAGGAGGGAACGCCCACAACTTTTGTATCAGCTTTTAATAAATCACCGTTTAATTCCGGAATGATGTAGGGGACGTTCATATCCGTGAATGTGGCGCCGCTTAAATCTATGACTTTAATGCCGGCGGTTTGAGCCTTTTTTATGTATTTTTTTGTTACTTCTTTGGGCGTTGCAAAAATACTGATGTCCACCTTCTTAAAATCAAACTCATCTAAAGATAAAACATCCAATTCATCATCTTCACCGTAAGAAACCAAATTTCCCAAATAAGAGCGCGGCTCTAAGGCGATGACATCTTGAGGTTTAATATTGTTTTCGGCAAGCAGGGTTAAAAACTCGTGTCCGGCATTTTCTTTGACACCGACAACAGCAATTTTGGGCATAATCTATCCTTTCTTATAAAACTTTTTGTTTTTTTATTTTTGACGTATTTTTTCTATTTTGCAAGCGTTTTAAGCAAATTTAGAGGGCTTATGCACAGCCCTTACTTTGAGCTCAGATAGAGGATGAAATTTCCGGATCGGCAAAATAACGTGCCACGGCACGGGCAATCGCAGCGCCCAATTTTTTGCGATAGTTGGCATCGCGTAAATACTTTTCTTCGGTGTAGTTGGAAAGATAACCGAGCTCTACTAAGACAGAGGGAATATCGGGGGCTTTTAACACGGCAAAGCCGGCAAATTTATGCGTGTTATTGACAAGCTTGACCTGCTTTTTCATTTCATCTACCACATAGGCCGAAAATTTGGAAGACTTGTTACGACTGTCATTTTGTGAAAGTGAAATCAGCACGTCATTAATTTCGGGCGAATTATCCGAAAAGTCCATCCCGTCTATAATGTCGGCTTTGTTTTCTCGTTCGGCTAGGGCAGCAGCTTCTTTGTCTGATGCGGTTTCGGAGAGTGTGTAGATGGAAAGCCCTTGCGCATTACGGTTATAGGTGCTGTCGGCATGGATGCTGATGAATAAATCCGCATGGTAATTTCTGGCAATTTTGACGCGTTGACGCAACGGAATAAATATATCGGTTGAACGTGTCATATACACTTGAAAACCTTTGGCTTCCAACTGTTTTTTAAGCTCTTTACCCATAGAAAGCGTGATGTTTTTTTCATAGGTTTTATACGAACGACCGATGGCTCCCGGATCTTTTCCGCCGTGTCCCGGATCTAAAACCACAATCTTTTTTCTTTTGGGGTTGGGCTTATAGGTTGAAGAGTTATTGGCGGCTCTCTTTTGAGCCGAAATGCCCTCTTTGCTCAAATCAATAACGAGCCGCCAATTTGTTTTTCCAACCTCGGGCTCTAAATCAAATTTCCGTTTAATATCGGCGTTATCCTTTAACTCAAACACGAGTCTTTTACCCTTCCCCCCGGAAAGTTCGCCGATACGAAAATTTTTAATGAGCGCATTGGCCGGAATTTTGGGATTTCCGCTGATTTGGACATTTTGGATATCAATAACCAAACGTGTGGGATCTCCCAATAAAAAAGCATCATACAGAAATTTTTGAGTGCCGTCTAAAACAACTCTTAGGCCGTCTTTTTGCTGACCGGTGCGGATATTTGTCAGAGTATTGATGGCATAGGCCTTAAAAGCTAAAAAGCAAAGGCATACCGTATATACCAGCACTCTTGATATTTTTGTCAGTTTCATTAATACCTCGTTTTATTGCGGCAATTTTTAAGTTGTATTATTTAACATTCTATACAACACTTCTTAAAATTGGTTTAAATATTTTTTTTTATTTTTGCAGATGTTTTTTTTAGTGTTTTTATCTTGTTAATCATTTATTTAGAAAAGCGTGATATATTATGCTAAAATTCAATATTGGAGATGAGTAAAATGTCTGATGATAAAAAAGTTGGTAAAAAGGTCGGTTTTATTGCCGGTAAGTTGTTAAGCCTCACACAAAAAGGCGCCAAGAAATTGGAAGATTATGCCAATAAATCGGCCGAAGAAAATCAAAACGAAAATGCCAGAAAATTGGCCGCAAAGATGAATAAGATTTCAACCGCATTGGAAGAAAAGCATGATGCTTATGTGAACAAAGTGGAAGAAAACGCCGATGAGTTGGTTCAATTCGGGCAACGTACTTTTGATAAGATGAAAAAAGTGTATTCCGAGATGAGGACTCGCGCTGAAACCGCTAAGGAAAAGGCTGAAGCCGACAGCTCACAAAAGAAAGAAGAAAAGGTTGAAGTGGCCGAAAAAGCAGAAGAAACACCTGCTTTAATAACAGAAGAAAAAGCCGAAGAGAAAACAGAAGCCAAAAGCGCTTCAAAAGCTCCGGCTAAAAAGACAGCCGCTAAGGCTAAGGAAGATAAAAAAGAAGCTTAATTATGAGAGAATCCAAATAATTTGTGCACGCTGTCTTTTTTTGAGATGGCGTGTATTTTTATTGAGGCGCTAATTTATTCTTGACATTGGTGGACAAAAAAGGTATAAATAAACCACTTAACTTATTTTTATTATATTATGGAAGAAATCATTCAAATGGGCATAGAGGGCAAAGCCTTTTCCCTTTTTGCCGTAGCGGACCTTGTTTATGGAAAGGTGGTTGAAGAAACCTTTGCCATCAACTATAAGGCCAAGTGCCAGATGAAGAAAATTGTCTGGCGAACAAGTAATTTTTCGCTCATCAATCAGCACGACCGACGGAAGTTAGTGGAAGCTATTGTTGATGCCGAGTTGAGCCACATGTTGCAGACGAGGATTTTGTGTTATCTTAGAAAAAGACTTTCGTTCTTGCACAGCAAAACGAATTTTACGTGCGTCAACAACGCTGTGGATAACACAAGGAATATGCTGCTTTTGCCCATGGAAATTATCCGTTGGCACAAGGCCGGCGTTCCTGCTGTTGCAGATGAGCGAAATCTCGTCAAAGAGCTTTATGATAAGGCCAAGAAAGAGCATAAAGTTGCTCAGATTGAGCTTTATCAAAGATGGCTTGATGCAATTAAATGCGATTAAGTAAAGGCTTGAAAAAGGGTGTTGATAGAAATATCATTCACCTTTTTTTATGTAAAAAGTCCGCAACCTGATGGTGCGGACTCTTTTTATTTTAGATTAAAAATTTGTGGCTCAAGCCTGATTTAAAATCTTTTTTTAGTTGCCAAAAGCGTTCTTTAAGTTATTGATGCTGTTTTTGGCATCTTCAACGGCTTTTTGTTGTTCGGCTTTTTTAGCTTCATTTTCTGCTTTTTTTGCTTCAACGGCGGCACTCACTTCTGCCTTTTTAGCTTCAACGGCGGCACTAACGTCGGCTTTCTTTTGTTCAACGGCGGCACTCACTTCTGCCTTTTTAGCTTCTACGGCAGATTGAACATCAGCCTTTTTTTGCTCTATGGCTGCAGAAGTATTTTCTTTTGCCGTGGCGCTTTGTGCTTTGGCAGCTTCAATTTTTTGGGCGGCACTATCTGCAGTTGCAGATACTTTGTTTAAGCCTTCAACCACATCAAAATCAGCCATAGCGGGCAGGGCAAACAGAATTGCGACTAAACTTAAATAAATTTTTTTCATATCGTTTCTCCTTTATCATTTCATGACGGGGCTATGATAAGAATTTTTATAATTAAATGGAAAAGTATGTTCTTTTTATCCCCAAATTTTATTTTGAGGTGCGTTTTTTTGACTTTTGATAAAGTTCATTTTTGAGATAGGCAAGCCTCTGATAATGTTCTTTAGAGAGGCGGCTTATGTAATATCCGTCGTCGGCAATTTCGTATAGCCTGATGAGATTTTCAAGGGCTTTTATCTGTTTTTTGAGGTTCATTTTTGTGTACTCCAATTCATATATTATTTTTCATATATAGGAATTAAGGGTAGAAAAATCAATAGGTTAGATATTATAATTTGGTATATTTTTTTTGTGCGCGAGTGAAATCGGGCCGATTTTTATGAGGATTAATCTTTATTTTATTTGGGCATTTGAGCTTGTCCGACTTTCTTTAAAATCGGATGCAAAGAGAATAATTTTATCTCTTATGAGGGGTGATAAAAAGAGGCGTTGTTTGATGAAAATTTTATTTTATTACAACGGACGGCTGATGAGCGAGTTTATGGCGCGACCTAAGATGATAACTTCATCTGTCGGACAACGAATATCCTGGTATCTCGGGTTTTCTGATTTTAAAAGATAACTGTCTGCCGATGTTTTTTGCAGGCGTTTAAGACTTATTCGGTTATCAAACTGAACAAGATACAGCCCGTCACCGGTATATTCCATCAGGCTTGAATCATAAAGAATTAAGCTGCCGGATGGAACAGACGGTTCCATATTATCACTGTTAAGACGTATAATTTTTAAATTGTAGGGATTACCGTTACACCAGCCGTAAAATTCTTTATAATTAAAAGCCATACGACCGATAACGCGGCTGTTTGAAATGGCTTCTCCCACGCGCGGCTCTATGATATCTATGCAAATATAATCTCTGGCATTGCCCTCTAATTCGGATAATTTGATAAGTGGGGTTTCCTGTACGCCGTTACGCAACAGTTCGTCATCTAAAAGCTCTTTTTCTTCAATGTTGAGAACCTGACAAATGCGCTTGCGATCTACCTCGTTTAAACGCTTTGGAAAGCCATATTTGATATATTGCTGAATATAGGAATCTTTGCGACCTATTTTTAAGGATATTTCCCGAAACGTATGCCCGCTTGAGATGATGTGTTTTTCTAATTTTTTGCGTACGGTTAATAAATCTGCCATAACTTTTTCTCCTTTGTGCGTCATACTAGTTCTCATCACATTTTTTGCAAAAAACATTTTTGCTCTTGACAATATATGAAAATTCATATAATGAAATAACAGCTTTGTCAAGTGGTTTTACGCTTATCTTTGCCGCTTAAAAGCCGATGCGGGTTTCTTTCTTGCCGCATTGTTTAACGGACTATCCTCATTTGAACTTTTTTTTAACTTTGCTTTAAGCAGAGTTTCTTGAACTATCCGGACTATCTTTTGTATTGAATTAACAGACCGTCATCGGTCTCAACAGGGGAGATGTATATGGATGAGATTGTGCTGGATGCCGATTTAAAGTTTTTGATGTCAGGGCTTGATTTTTATGAACGGGGCGAGCTTTTAACCGCGTTATTGAATAAGACCTATGAGGGTGAGAATGATGTGGTTAAGGGCGTTTTTTCTTATATCCTTTCGCTTCAGGCAAAAAAAGAAGATAAGAAAAAGCATATGCGCGAATTAAGTGCTTTGGGTGTTGCCGCCCGACTTAAAAAACAAAGCGACGATAAGCCGGCGGTTAATCGGCGGTTAAATGAAAGAAAAGAATCAAAAGAAAGTAATTTAAATAATAAAAATATAATAAATTTATTTTCTAAGAGGGATAATCAGAATCATTTTTTACCTCCGAGTTTGGACGAGGTTAAAAAGTATGTTGAAGAAAATCATCTCTCAGTTGATGCCGAAACGTTTGTTAATTTTTATGAGGCACACGGGTGGATGATGGGTAAGGTTCCCATCTGTAATTGGCAGGCCACCGTCAGGTTGTGGCAAAAAAGAGCTCAAGATAATTGTCATTTTGAAAACGCCCAGAACAACAAAGCCTTTGATGAAGATTATTGGCATGAGCTTAAAAAACGCGTGATGCTTGATGAAGAAAGCAGTCTTCAAAATTTTCCATCTCTTCATCAGAATATTTCAGCGGATAAATTAAAAGATTTGGACGTGGACTTAAATGAAAAACCATTCGTGCGTTTTATGCGGCGCGTGGAAAAATATGACATTGATCAGGAGAACGAAAATGAGTAATAAAAGCGACTATTTCTTTTTGTGTTTGAAACAACTTTATCCCAATTTTTCTAAGCCGTCGGCCATTGATGAGGAAATATGGTCGGATATGCTTAAAGAGCTCAATGTGGCTGATATTTACAACGCTGTTAAAGACTATCGCAAAAGTGTTTTCGGCGGCAGTATTCCGACACCTGTTAAATTTAAGGAATTTCTTTATCCGTATGAAAGGAAAATCAAACCGATTGATAATTCTTTGCCGGTTTCGCCGGAGACAGCCTTAATGGAAGAAGATATCAGAGAAGGGCGCTGCAAATATTTCTTTAGGGATTATAAGCAAGGGGTGGATTATGTGCTTAATGAGAAAATTAAAGCCTATGTGGATGAAAAAACTTTGGCAACCTATTCCAGAGGAATGCGCTTTCAGGTGGCGGTTGATTACGGCCTGTTCGGTGAATTTGAAGAAATTATGGATTTTTTGCATAAGAAAGGAAAAAAACTATGAGCACGAACACACCCAAAAGAATTTCACTTTTAAGAAAATATTTTAAGCAAGGTTGGTTGACGCGCCGTTATTTTGACGGAAAAAGTTTTTTGCAGCCCTATAGTGCCGAAGACAGATTGTACGCCGGTGAAATGCTTTATCGTGATTTTAGCGCCTGGCAACGGGGAATGCGTCTGACCAGAGCCTATGATATGGTGAAGGTGGATGTTTCTAAATCTATTTCAGGCTGTGTGCAGACAGGGGTTTCGGCCGAGCGTTTCAGAAAAGCCCTTCGTCTTTTATCTAAGGCCTCACTTCCGGTGGTTTATAAAATTGTGCTTCAAGAAGAAGAGGTGGATGTTTCAGAAAAAATGAGTGCACGGGAAAGGCTTT
>Ga0310786_10012184_pt1 | contig 10668 bp, 5 predicted proteins | sample AusTroGonzalo_MG_FD_203881 | JGI IMG/M metagenome (GOLD analysis project Ga0310786, IMG submission 203881) | Bovine rumen microbial communities from tropical cattle in Woodstock, Queensland, Australia - Gonzalo_03 (v2) (version 2) | ecosystem: Host-associated > Mammals > Digestive system >...
ACCGAAAAATCCAATCCGAAAAATTCACATTTTAACATAATTAACACTTTTTAGCCAACCGTGTAGCATTATCAGCTGCAAATATACGGAAAATTATTTGAAGTAAGCGGTTTTACATCCCTATTTTACACTATAACTTATGATTAGCACTTTCTTGAGCAGAAGCTCGACGACCGCTTGGCGCTGGCAGGCATCGAAGTGGTAGAAGCTCGCATCAACTATTTGGCATACGCTCCCGAGATTGCCGCAGTCATGCTGCGTCGCCAGCAAGCTTCGGCCATCATCACGGCGCGCGAAAAGATTGTGGACGGCGCCGTCTCGATGGTAAAGATGGCGCTCGACAAACTCTCGAAGGAAGGTGTTGTAGAGCTGGATGCCGACAAGAAGTCTGCCATGGTAAGCAATCTCCTCGTCGTGCTTTGCGGCGACGATTCTGCCCAACCCGTCGTCAACACGGGAACACTATAGTAATTTACGATTTGACTATTTACGATTTACGATTTATTTACGATTTAGTAATTTAACTATTTATTTCCTCCCCCCTGAGGGGGAGCTAGAGGGGGTCTCCTGTCTTTTTTTCTCCCCCTAGAGGGGGAGTCAGAGGGGGTCTGCTCTTCTGCTTTCCTTCAGTTGCTGATTGATTTCGGCTACGCGTTTTGTTGTGAGCGGGTAGAAGTGACAGGCAAGGATGGCAATCAGAGCTACGGCGGCGGGGATGAACGACATGAGGCATCGGAGGCAAAGGAGCGCCGATTGGGGCTGCGCGATGAGAGCCTGACCCGCCAGTTGCTCTTCGCTGCGGGGCATGTATCCGCAGGCGGAGAGTAGCCAAAGGACAGCAGCGCCGCCAATGGCACCGCCAAACTTCTGCGCCATCGAACTTGAGGAGAAGATGAGACCCGTGGAAGCCGTCTTGTAGCGCAACTCGGCGTAGTCGCTGACGTCGGCATACATCGACCAAACGAGAGGCGACATCACGCCTGTGAGCATACTGATGAGGACCTGGAAGAGAAGCATAATCCAGAAGCCGACGGGCGAAACGGGGATGAAGAAGAAGCAGATGCTGAGCACCATCAGCACGGCATTGACGCCGATGAACAGCGACTTCTTCCCGAAGCGCCTCGCAAGGGGAACCGTGCAGGCCACGCCCACCATGTTCGACACCTCGCCTACGCTGAGAAAAAGACCGGCATAGAACAATAATGACAGGTCAATACCGAACAAAGAAAGACGCAGGGACTGACCGAAGCCAATTATGTCGGCAAAGTAATAGGCAACCGTAGCGCCGCGAACGGTGCAGAAGAGGTTGAAGCAAAGGGCGGCACCGATGAGCAACCACCACGGACGATTGGAGAGGAGCGAACGGAAGTCCTTGCCGATGCTGACCGAGGAGACGGTCTTGAGGCGTTCGCGCGTCAGGGCAAAGGTGAGCAGGAAGAGCACGAAGCACGCGGCGGCAACCACCATCATGGCATGCTGCCAAGCCTGTGGAACGGTCTGTTCCATTCCGCGGAACCACGATACCAGCGGTTCCCATGCTGCCAGGGCGATGAACGAGCCGCCATAAGCAAAGAACATGCGGAAGGAGGAAAAGACCGTCTTTTCCTGCGAGTCGTCGGTCATCACGCCCAGCATGGCTCCGTATGGCACATTGATAGCCGTGTAGATAGTCATCATCAGGATATAGGTGACGTAGGCGTAGATGAGTTTAGCGCCATACGACCAGTCGGGCGTGGTGAAGAGCAAGATGCCGGCGATGCTGAACAACGGCGCCACATACATCAGGTACGGCCGATACTTGCCCCAGCGCGTCTGGGTGCGGTCGGCAATAATGCCCATCATGGGGTCGCTCACAGCGTCCCAGATGCGAGTGACGAGCACCAGGACGCCCGCATCTACGAGGCTCAGACCAAAGACATTGGAGTAGAAGAAGGGCAGGTAATACGAGAACACCTTCCAGAACATCGACGACGACATGTCGCCCAGGCCGTAGCCGACCTTTTCACTTAAGCGTGCCATGGTTCTTGCGGATAAGTTGTTTGATGGTTTCCACGCTGGCGCTTGTCGTCAGTCCGTCCTCGGGCGTATGCATGCAATAGTCGATGAGGCGGTCGAGCGTGCTGACAGCCACATGCAGACGCGTGTCGGCCGTGGCGTAGTAGATGAGGACGCGCCCGTCGTCGTCGAGAATCCAACCATTTGAGAAAGCCACATTCATCACGTCGCCCACATATTCCTTTCCCTCGGGCACCAGGAACCAGCCCCCGGGCTTGGCAATGACGCGCGTAGGGTCGTCGAGGGCCGTCATGTACATATACAGTACGTAGCGCAGTCCGTCGGCCGTGCCGCGCACGCCATGAGCCAGATGCAACCAGCCCTTCGGCGTCTTCAGCGGAGCAGGTCCCTCGCCGTTCTTCACCTCCTGAATGGTGTGGTAGTGCCGCGGATTGATGATAATCTCCTCTTTTATCTCGGCATGAGCGATGTCGTCCACCAGCGCCCAACCGATGCCTCCGCCACTTCCCGTATCGATGAATCCGTCTTGAGGGCGAGTGTAAAAGGCATACCATTTGCCCTCTACGGGTTTGCCATCTACTGTTTTTGTGCGGATGAATTCGGGATGAAGCACGACGTTGCGCTGCTGACTGCGGCTTTTGAGGTCGGGCAGGCGTTCCCAGTTCTTGAGGTCTTTCGTGCGGGCGATGGCGGCAGTGGCAGTCGCGGCGCTAAGGTTTCCGGGCTGCGAGTCGTCGTGTCGCTCGGCGCAGAACACGCCGTAGATCCAGCCGTCCTCGTGCTGCGTGACGCGCATATCGTAGATGTTGGTGGCGGGGATGACGTCCTCGGGCATCGTGATTGGCTCGTCCCAGAAGCGGAAACCATCGATGCCGTTGGCACTCTCAGCGACAGCGAAGAACGATTTGCGGTCGGCGCCCTCCACCCGGCACACCAACAGATAGCGGCCGTCGAGCTTGATGGCACCGGCATTCAGCACGGCATTCATCATGATGCGCTGCATCAGGTAGGGGTTGTCCTGCTGCGAGAAGTCGTAGCGCCAGTGCAGGGGCGTGTGTTCGGCAGTCAGTATGGGGCGCTGATACTTCTCATAGATGCCGTTGCCCCATTCCTCGGGTTCATTCTTCAGAGCAAGCAGCGCCTCGTGCCTCTCAAGCAATTGCTTCTTTCGTAATGCGTAGTTTATCATAGAGCGAGTTAATTTACAATTGGATTATTTACGATTCTTCTTTATTTACGATTTGACTATTTACTATTTACGATTTATTTACGATTTAGTAATTTAACTATTTACAGGGTTCTTGGGGCTGTTTTCCCCTCCTTTGGAGGGGCTGGGGGAGGCTATTCCTTTGGAGGGGCTGGGTGAGGCTGTTCCTCGGAGAGGGGGTTAGGGGTGAGGCTGCGCCACAGCAAGGAACAATTTTTCCTACAGCAAGGAACGGCCAACGCTACAGCAAGGAACGCCCTTTCCCACAGCAAGGAACTGCCAACGCTACAGCAAGGAACGCCTTTGCCTTTACTGCTAAGGTTCTCGTCCGACGTATCACTCCAAAAGGAACACGCGGCTGGCATATTCCTCGCGGAGCGGCATTTCGAGGCCTACCTCCATGAGGAAGCGACCTGTGAACCGCTTGCCGGAGAGCGCACAGGGCTTCTGGCCCACGCGCACGTTTTTCTCCGTCAGGGTGTACGTGGCATCGGGGTTGAGCCCGGCCAGTCGGATGCGGGGAAGCGGCTGGTCGTAATAGTTGGTTATCTTATAGACGAACAGCACAGCCTTCCGACGCGCATCGTCGATGTACATCAGCGAGGAGACGCCCTTCCCGTCGTAAGGCGAGATGAGGCGATAGAGGCCGGCCGTCTGCACGACCTCGCGCAGCTGTTTGTAGTCAGCCATGCAGGTGGAAGTCTGCTTGCGCTCCTCGTCGGTCATGTCCTTTGGCTGCAGCTCGATGCCGAGCCGTCCCGACATCGCGACATCGCAGCGGAACTTGATGGGAATGACCCTGCCGCCCGTGTTCCAGTAGGGGCAATGGTTGATGTGGCAGGCCATGGCGTTGGCGGGGAAGAAGAGCGACGTGCCCCACTGGATGAAGACGCGCTGCAGGGCATCGGTGTTGTCGGAGGTCCAGAACTCGTCGAAATAGGGCAGCAAGCCATAGTTGGCACGTCCGCCGCCAGAGGCGCAATCCTGAATGACGACGTCGGGGTACTTGGCCCGGATGCGCTGGAGGGTCTTGAGCAGTCCGAGGTGGTAATCGACATAGAGGTTCTGCTGCCGGTTCTTGGGCAGGTAGAGCGAACCGTAATTCTGGATGGAGGCGTTGGCATCCCATTTGATGTACGCTATCTCGGGGTTCTGCGTGAGCAGGTCATCCACAATCTTGAATACGAAGTCCTGTACCTCGGGATTGGTCATGTCGAGCACCAGTTGCGTGCCTCCGCGTCCCAGCTTCAGGTCGCGTCCCTTCGTCTGCAAAGCCCATTCGGGGTGCCGCTCGAAGAGTTCGCTTTTCGTGTTCACCATCTCAGGCTCAATCCAGATGCCGAACTTGATGCCGCGCTCGCGGGCTGCTTTTGTCAGGGCTTCGAGTCCGTTGGGCAGCTTGTTCTTGTCCACCACCCAGTCGCCCAGGCTGGAGGTGTCGTCCCCCCGCGGATACTTGTCGCCAAACCAACCGTCGTCCATGACGAACAGCTCGCCGCCGAACTGGCTGATGTCGTCCATCATGGCAATCATGCGCGCCTCGTCGATGTTGAAGTAGAGGCCTTCCCACGAGTTCAGGAGAATGTCGCCCGTCTTCATCCCGCGGTGCAACATGCCTTCGGTGCGTGCCCAGCGGTGGAAGTTGCGACTTGCGCCGCTCAAGCCTTCATTGGAAAAGGTGAGAGCCAGGTGCGGTGTCTCGAACGTTTGCTTCGGGTCGAGAATGTATTCGCTGGATTGCGGGTCGATGCCGGCATAGAAATGGTGTTCCTTGTGCGATATCGTATTGAAGCGAAGTTCGAAGTTGCCGCTCCAGCAGAGAGCAGCACCCACGACGCGACCGCTGTTCTCCTGCGGATGTCCGTCGAGGGAAACCATCACCTCGGGCGCATCGAGATGAGCGTTTCGGGTGCCGTCGGTGTTGCGGATGGTCTTGACGCCGCCCGTCAGGGGCTCTGATGTAGGCTCCGTCTCCGCTGCCCAGTTGCCGTGCATGTGCGTTATCCACACATCACCTTGGCGCAGAACCAGATGCCCCGAATCATAACGCTTCAGGGTGACGGGCTTCTTTTCAGCGTTCTCAATCTCTGTCCACGTTTCGATGATGTCCACCCCAGTGTATGCCTTGTAGAAGACCTTGACGGAGACGGGCTGCAACTTGTCCTGCATCGTGAAGACGTGGGTCTTCGCAGCATCCTCCGTTTTCAGTTCGTAACGCTCTACTTTCAGTTCAAGGTTCAGGTCGCCGTCGGCATGCAGCACCTGCAGAGCGGGCAGCTGCACCATGTCCACCGTACCGAAAGCCGGCAGAGCCGACGAGCCCAGGTCAGCGCCAGCATCGCGCAGTTCTTGCAGATTGATGCCGCGCGGGCCATAATACGCCATGCGCAGGTCGCCGCCCTCCCAGGCATACAGGAGAAGTACAGTACTCGGCGTCTCGATGGTCACCTCGCCACTCCATGCGTTGGCACTCAATGTTCCCAGCAGTGGGAGCAGAAACAGAATATACTTTTTCATATTGCAAAAGAATGATGAAGAATGAAGAATTGCTACCGCAATATAAATAGTTAAATAGTCAAATCGTAAATAAATCGTAAATCGTAAATAGTCAAATCGTAAATTACTTCAATTTTCAATTTACAACGTCTTTCAGCATCAATATCCTCTTGTCCTCTACCATCTTTCGGAAGTCGGGAGCGTCCTTGGTGCTCGGTGCAGGAGCAAAGTACTGATGGTGGTCGGCGTTGCGCCAAACGAGGAAATAGCTGAGGGGGAACTTCTCGATTTGCGGTTTCAGCACGCGCGTCCACCAAGTCGGGTCGGGAAGGTTCTGATAGCCACATTCCGTGAGGGCGACCATGCGATTGGCCTTCTTGGCATAATTGCAAAGCCGCGTGAGGTCTTCGCCAAGCGTGCGGATGAAGGCTTCCTCACCGTTTCGCTGTTGATAAGCGTCGAGGCCGATGATGTCCACGCGGTCGTCGCCCGGGTACGTGTCGAAGTCATCCTCTTTCATGCCGTAGTTCGGGCTCCAGCTCCATACGATGTTCGTGAGGCCATCGGCAAGCAGGCGGTCCTGCAGGCAACACCACAGCGCTTTGTATTCTTCAGCCGTGCAAAGTCCTTTGCCCCACCAGAACCAGCCGCCATTGTTCTCGTGCCAAGGACGAAAGATGAAAGGAACTGGCTGCCCCTGTTCGTCCTTCAACGACAGGAGGAAGGTCAAGAGGCGCTGCATCCATGTCTGGAACTTCTGATGCTGACTGCCGCCGGGAAGGATGCTACGGACGACGGTGGCATTCTTGTTGTCCCACGCCGTGCCGCCCGTCAGCGGGTTGCGCGGATGCCACGAGATGGTGGCAATGCCGCCGCGACGTACATGGGCAAGCAGCTCTTCCCGGATGCGGGCGAAGGGTACGCTGTCCAGGCTCTTCGCGTCGCCCATCTCGATGCCGCCAAGCTCGAAGCCCATCACGGCGGGGTAGTCGCCGCAGGTTGACAGGACATCGGAATGTCCTCCGGCAGAGGGACGGTCGTCCCAGTCAAGACCGTAGAAGGGATCGTCCTGATGTCCGAACATGATGCCCCGCGTGCTGAGGCTTTTCAGACGCTGAAGCAATGCCCCGCGTCCCGTGCCCGGCGAGCTCGCAGGATATAGCGGCTGCATTGCAGGCACGGCGGTCAGCGTGGCTTTCGTGCGGCCGAGGGGAGTAATCTTCAGGTTGTCGAAGTAGGGCGTGCTGACGCTGCGCTTGTGCAGGGGAGCGATGAGTCCCGCCATGCCACGGCCGTAGTGGTCCGATGTGGCCTTTACCGCCAGGGCGCCATCTACGTAGCCCGCGATGTGGTCACCCTCGAAACGAAGTCTGAGGTTGTGCCACTGCTGGGCCTTGATGCCGCTTACCTCGCTTTCGTCCAGGGTGTACTCGCCGCCCACCTCTACGTCCTTGCGGGCGAGGATGATGGCTTGTTGCTCCTTGTCGCCAATGAGTTCCTTCGGGTCGCGCTTACCGCGGGTGAGAATAAGCGTCACCTTCCCCTTGTCGTCCATCTTCAAGTAGTAGCCCTTGGCCCAGATGCCGTAGCCGGAGCCCACGTCGCAGAGGCGACCCATCACGCCGGCCTCGTCGCCCGGATTGAGAAAGACGTCGGCGCTTATCTCATAATCCGTCCAGCCGGCATCGCCGAGGATGGTGTAGTGATGCCATTCGGGTGCCCAGCTGAGCGTATGCGAACCGACCACCTGACGAATGCAGGTACCGGTGCCCGGTGCGGACGACCCACCTTGCGATGGCGTAGGCACCAGTTCGAAGCAACCTATCAGGTCTGCCAGGTAGTGCGGCAGATAGCCCCACTCGGCTGGATTCCTGTATTGCTCGAAGTCGTCTTCGTAAGGGATGGGGAAGGGCTTGGAGGCAGGAATGTCGGGGAATGCGCCCTTCTGCTGACCTGTCGTTGTGGATAGCGAATAGACGGCGTCGGGATTCAACGTGAAGGAGAAGCTGCCGCCACGCGGGGTGATGTCGTCCAGGCGCACAAACTGCTGCTGCGCGTCGCTGTACCACACGCATAGCTTGCCTTTGGAGAGCTTGTCTGTCACTTTAATTTTTACCGTTTGTGGCTGATTTGCCCCCTTGGTCTCGGCAATAATGCTGTAGTCGCCCGTCTTCGGGTCGCGCATCGTGACCATCGAACCGCCTTCGGGCAGGCCACGGCATCCGTCGTCGATGTAGCGCCAACCTGCTTGCGTAAACTGACCGTAATGCGCATATCCCCAAAGCGCTTCGCGAACAAGGTAGTGGCCGCTCCACGGTTCCTGCGCGAGCAGCATCGGCGGCTCCTTGCTGTAGGGCTCCAGCGGATAGGTGGCACCGATGTCGTACCAATTGACGACCTTCGTCGCTCCGCTGATGATGTAGTTCTGGTTGAAGCATTTCACGATGGTGATGAGGCAGTCGAAGCCAGGGAGATAGACGTGGTCTTCGCTGTTCCAAATGGGTTTGCCCATGTCCTCCGCCATCTTGCGCTGCTCCGGCGTAAGTTGTATCTCGCTAAACGTATGGGCGCAAACGGCGTCAAGGGCATCGCGCAGTTCCGTGTCCTCCTGCATCCGACTGAGGAAGTCCATCTTCTGATTGCCCCAGTTGCCGAAGCCGTGCAGCTTTACGTCGCTGAATCCGCGCTCGTTCATGACGCGGCGAAGGTTCTTTGCGAATTCGGCGTTCCAGCCTTTCTCGTTGTGGCAACCCAAGGCATCCAGCTCCAAGCCGTGCACCTCGCGCAGCCCCTGCAGCCAATCGACATAGTAGTCCACCATGTCGTCAGACCAGAAATTTCCCACCCATGCCGGTGCGCTCCAGCCGGTGGCATCGAGCGACAGCGCCTCGTTGCGCTGCTTGGCCTCCTGCATCACCCACCACATATAGCCGCGCAGATAGTTGTGGTCGCCTTGATAGTGGCTGTGCGAGGGCATGGAGCCCTGTGTGCTGTTGCCGTCGCCCGGCACCTCCACGAGGATGGCACTGACGCTGGCGCCGAACTTAGGCCGATAGACCATGTCCATGATTTGCGAGCGCTGCGGCTCGGGATAGTCCTTCAGCAGCACCGATGTGGCACCGCCGCCGTTCACGGCTCCGATGCCGTCGAACTGTTTGCCCGTGGCGTTAGCACTCAACTTGATGGTCTGTCCTGCGGCGCAGGCCCATCCGAGGGTCAACAATCCCCAAAAGAGTAAATGTCTTCTTTTCATGATATTTAAGTTATTTCAGATAATCGTTGATGAATGCCTCGCGCGGCTTGAGGTAGTGCTCGCGCCAATAGGAAGCGATGGGGCCTGAGGGCCAGGCATGGGTGCGGAAGGGCACGCAGTTCACCGTCTTTTTGCCCTTAGCATTGTTGAGCGAAGCCCAGACGGCGGACGGCGGGCAAGTAGTGTCGATGAGGCCCATCTCGCAGTATATCTCTGCTTTCGAATGACGGATAAGCAGGGCGCCGTCAAAGTAGGGCAGGGTGGCGTCGAGCTGTTCTGCGGAGAGGTTGGGATGGCTCTCGATGGGCTGCGGCCATCCGCTGCGACGTCCCTTGCGGGCTCCGCCCAAGTCCTGCATGGCTGGCACGTTGAGCACCACGCAGGAAACACGTGAATCCAAACCGGCGGCAGCAACAGCCTGTCCGCCTCCCTGACTTTCGCCGATGACGAGGATGCGGCGTCCGTCCCACTCGGGTTGGCGCGTCATGTACTCGATGGCACGCAAGAGGCGCAGGTACATGCCGCGGAAATAATAGGTCTCGCGGTCGGCGGCATTGTGCTCGTAGTAGTTCCTCAACTGCCCGCCTTCGAGCATCCGATAGAAGTCGTCGCTCTGGCCGTTAAGCATTCCGTGGGCGTTGATGTCGAGACTGAGGGCACCGTTTCCGAGGGCAGCATTACCCACGCACTCGCCCACCGAGCAGCGGCACCAGTTGCCACTGACGCCTGCCGCGCGGCAAAGGATGATGATGGGCAGCGACTTCTTCTTGGCTCCCGCAGGCTTGGCCATGTAGGCTCGCACTGGTGCAGGACCGAGACAATTGATCTCGACATCCTGACAAGTGTACTTGCCCTGATATTGCTGAGGTACTTCCAGCGGCACGGTCTTCACCTGCATGGGCAACGCCTTGAGCTGCTTCTTCAGGTTGTCCCAGTAAGGCATCAAGTCGGCTGGTTCTTCGTAGCCGGCACGAAAGCCCTCAGGTGCCACCACATAGCCGATGGCCTCTGGCTTGCCCGTATGTTCCTTCACCTCCACCGTGACGGCGCAGGTGCTGTCCAATGCTTGCTCCAGCACGTTGAAGTCCGCCGAGGAAGGCAACAGACGGAACTCGCGACATACCTTATTATTATATAACACGCGCACATGAAGGGAATCAAAGGGCACGGGGTCGGCATGGCACGAGACAACAGCGCGTTCTCCTTTCTCATATATGCCGCTCTCCTTGTTGATGCTCAGCCGATAGGAGCCGGCGCGGTTGACCTCGTCGCGCGTCAGGATAAGCTTCTCTGAGAGGAACTGACGCCAGAAGGCATCGTCGTTCTGCTGGCTGAAGACGAAAGGCGTGGTCCACGGAGCGACAAAGAGCCAGCGGGCGTCGTCGTTCTCCATTGTCTCCGCGCTTGGCACGCAGTCGCATTCGGCCAAGGCGAGCATCTTAGACGGGTACTTGCTGCGTAGGAGGTCGTACTGCTGCTTGAAGGAGCCATGTTGCGATGGTGCGTGGTACTGGTCGCGTGCCACGATATCGACATACGCGTCGCCCGGGTACCAGTCATCGTCGTCGAACTCGGATGTCCAGATGTAGATGAGGTTGTGCACGCCGCGCTCCATCAGGTATTGCTGCGTGTAGAGATAAAGCTGCTTGAACGCCTCAGCGCCGTCGTTGCCCCACCAGAACCACGCCTTGCCGCC
>Ga0310786_10012185_pt1 | contig 10667 bp, 4 predicted proteins | sample AusTroGonzalo_MG_FD_203881 | JGI IMG/M metagenome (GOLD analysis project Ga0310786, IMG submission 203881) | Bovine rumen microbial communities from tropical cattle in Woodstock, Queensland, Australia - Gonzalo_03 (v2) (version 2) | ecosystem: Host-associated > Mammals > Digestive system >...
ATCTTCATCAACATAGTTCACGCTATATTCTGCGGGAACCGATCCCTGGGGCGCTTTACCGTAAAACAGGGCCACATTGGTTTTCAAGGGAAGAGCCATTTCATAAACACGACGTGTTCCGCTGGACAGATCTGCTACAGTCACAGCCTCGGGTAAAGAGATGTACTTGCCCATGTCGGCATCTTTCACCATAATATTTCCCGGAGCGTTGTCGGTCTGTTCCATCGTAATCAGACAACCGTCATAGATACCCCGACGGAAAGTACCGTCTGCCTGAGTCGGCTCCACCGTCTGTTTAGTGGTGGGAGCTGCAGTAGAAACATTGAAAACGAACTGGGCTTTTACCTCGTTCTTTTCAGCATCGTAGTTTGGATTGATGTTTTTCAGAGGCTCCTGACAAGAAACTGCCGCTAAAAGCATCAAACCACTCAACAGAGTAAAAACTTTTGCTTTCATAACTAGTTTGTTTGTGTTAAAATATGATAAATAAACTATAATTCAGGTTGATATGTTCCTGCCTCATTCCATCCTAACGAAACACTCACACCGACCACCAGAGAATCGGAAGGTCCGGTGTCAGGGCCGGGACCGGGGCCAGGGCCAGGGCCGGGGCCGGGGCCGGGACCAGGGCCGGGACCGGGTTCCGGGTCGGGCGGAGGGCCGGGGACGAAACCGCCATTGCCTTTGAGCCATCCGCGGATGATTTTCAGGTGGGCCGCCTGCAAAGGCTCACCCAGCGAAATGACACTCTGCGTTACTGATCCGTCGGACAGCGTCACATACAGAACGAAGCGCCAGATACGTCCTTCGACGGTGCTCCCCGCGGGACTTTCGTCGAGGCTCGGGAAACCGATACTGCAGAACATAGATGGCATCTTCTGCCAGACGGGGACATCGGTCGAAACGCCTTCACCCGCCTTGGTCTGCGCCGCCTGTTGCAGCTTCTCAACGTACGGTTCTGCATCGATGAAGGAGCTTGTAACACAAGGGTTCGTGTTGTACGTATAGACGCTGTCGCGAATCAGGAAACCGTCGGCCAGGTCATACACTTCGGCGCGGATTGCTTTGAATTCACAACTGTCCGTATGCACCACCAGCGCCGTCGCATTGTTGACCATAAAGAGGTTCACCTCAAACATCTGCGACTCGTCGCGATGCACCGAAAGCGGAAGGCGGGCCGAAAACAGGCCGGTACTGTGCGAAGCCACCGTCTGTCCTGTCGATTGAACCTGTACGAGACGGGAAGTTCCGAGTACTTCGGAGTCCGTTAACTTCACAACCCGATTCCCCTCCAGATTGGCCAAGGCCAGGTGATAATAATCGTCGGCTACCAACTCTATCTCGTAAGTCGCCTGACCGGCATCCATGATGGCCGCACGGTGTTCAAGACGACGTCCCTCCTTATCAGGTGAATAGAACGAAAGGTCCACATCGTGGGCGTATTCTGCGAAAATGTCCTTCAGATGGTCTTCCAGGGCCAGGCGCAACGGCCAGTCTCGCTCGTCATACAGTTTATCGTCCAGTTCCGTCTGTATATTCGTAACGAGCCGCAGACGATACAAGAGGGTATAATCCTCCTTGCACTCCTCCAACGCTTCGTCTATAAGACTGCAACCATTCAAGGTGAAGCAAGTCAAGACGAAGGCCAGCGTCATGGTCGATGCAAGGATTAGAGATTTCATTCTTCTTCTCCTTTTTCCCGTGAACCAAAGGTATACACCACCCCCACCCCGATCCGCGGGACGAGGCCCAGGCCGCGCAGGTCTGTGTCGATGATGCAGTTGCGGCAGTGGGAGTCAATATAATAGGTATCGTGGCGATAGCCGCCAATAATGAGGCCGGCTTCGGCCTCGATGCGCCAGTGGGGATTCAGCAGCCAGGCATATCCGGCCGAGATTCCGCCGCCGAACAGGCGTCCCTGGACGTAGAAATTCTCTTCCCGCAGGGATTTATACAGGCCCAGCGGAAGGCGGATGTTGCCGGCATTGTAATGCGTATATAGTCCGTCGGCCGCCAGGAAGAATCCGTCGCCCACGATGCGGGGATACCAGCGGACCGTCGGGGCGACAACCAGGTTGCGCCAGCGCCTTGGGCTGGTGGAATAATCGTTGCGGAAGAAGCGGTCCCACCACTTGGCACCTACGTCGAAGCCAAGGCTCCACTGACGGGCGATCGCGACTTCAAGGCTCAGGTTCGGGGTGCCGGTTGCCAGATATGCCGCATTGGTCCGGATGGACCAAGAAGAGGCTGGCTTATCCTTCACATAGACGACCTTTTGTGCTTGCATGGAATCGGCCGCCTGCGCATAGACGGAATCGACGGCCTGTGCATAGACGGAATCGACGGCCTGTTTATGCACAAAAACGGTATCTTGCGCCCAACCGGGGAGGGTCAGGGCGCTGAGTGAAAGCAAAAGAATCAGTTTTAACAGTCTATGAATCAAAGGTTTCATAAAAATTAATCCAAAATTCATGCTGCTTTAACCAACAAAGTTATTTTTCTTTTTGTAAAAAACCAATTAAATTTGTTCAAAAGGACTCCCGAAAATTTATACTATTTTACATATGAAACGCATTTTTACCCTCTTTTTCGTGGCTGTTTTCTGTCTGATTTCGGCCACGGCGCAGGAGAATCCGCGCTGGCTTCGCAGCAACGCAATCTCTCCCGACGGAAGCCGCATCGCCTTCTGCTACAAAGGCGACATCTATGTGGTAAGCAGCCAGGGCGGCGAGGCCCGGCAGCTCACCAGCAACCCTGCCTACGACGCCGACCCGGTCTGGACGCCGGACGGCAAGACCCTCTACTTCAGCTCCCGTCGTGAGGGCGGCAAGGATATCTTCAGCGTCCCCGCGGAAGGCGGCACGCCGCGTCGCGTCACAAACTATCCCGGATCCGAGACCCCGAAAGCGGTGTTGCCCGACGGGCGCATCGCCTTCCTGGCGAACATCCAGCCCGACGTGGCGTACGACGGCTTCCCCGGTGACGCCCAGGTGTGGGCCGTGGGCCCCGAAGGCGGCCGTCCGGCCCTGCTGACCTCCATTCCCATGCAGCAAATCAGCGTCCGCCCCGACGGCGGCATCCTCTACGAGGACTACAAGGGCTACGAGGATCCCTTCCGCAAGCACCATACCTCCGCGGTCACGCGCGACGTCTGGTTCTGGAAGGACGGCGTATTCACCCAGCTCACGAAGTATGAAGGAGAGAACCGCCAGCCCGTGTTCGCGGCCGACGGCGATACCTTCTATTATATCAGCGAGCAGGGCGGCAAGACGCTCAACCTCTGGCGCAGCAGCGTCAGCAATCCGGCCAAGGCCGTACAGCTGACGCGCTACGAGAAAGACCCTGTGCGCTACATCTCCGTAGCCGCAGACGGCACGGTGGCTTTCTCGCAGAACGGAGACCTGTATGTGCTCAAGCCCGGCGGCGAACCGCGCAAGGTCGAGATCACGGTAATCCGCGACGAGTATGAGCGCGACCTTGTGAAGATGAACTATACGGGCGGCGCAACGGCCATGGACGTCTCGCCCGACGGCAAGGAAGTGGCCGTGGTCATACGCGGCGACGTGTTCGTCACATCTGCCGAATACAAGACCACCCGTCGCATCACCAACACGCCGGAGCAGGAACGCGGCGTGAGCTTCTCGGACGACGGACGCGCGCTTTACTATGCCGCCGAGCGCGGCGGTTGCTGGGGCGTGTGGCGCACCGTTCTGACCGAAAAGAACGACAAGCTCTTCACCTACGCCGTCAACACGAAGGAGGAGCTCTTCTCCGAGCCCGGCGAGACCAGCTTCCAGCCGGTCGTATCGCCCGACGGCAAGTGGGTGGCCTACCTGCGCGACCGCACGGAACTCGTGATCAAGCCCACCAAGGGCGGCAAGGTCAAGTCACTGCTCAAGGGTGTCAACTACTCCTATAGCGACGGCGACCAGTCGTTCGCTTGGAGCCCTGACGGCGAGTACCTGCTGGCCACCTACCAGGCCAACGGCGGCTGGAACAACGTAGACGTAGCCCTCATCGAGGTCTCGACCGGCAAGATTACCGACCTGACCCGGAGCGGCTACAACGACGGCAACTTCCACTGGGCCCTCGGCGGCAAGGCGATGACCTGGGAGTCCGACAAGTACGGCTACCGCAGCCACGGCAGCTGGGGCTCCTACGACGACGTCTACATCATGTTTTTCGACGGCAAGGAGATGACCCGCTTCGTCCAGGATAAGGAGGACGAGGAGATCGAAAAGCTGCTCAGCGGAAAGAGCGAGAAGCAGCTGGCCAAAGAAGAGAAGAAGGATTCCCTCGACCAGGAGAAACACAAGAAAGTCGAGCTGCTGCTCGACGGTCGTGAGAACCGCATCCGCCGGCTCACGAATTCCAGCGCCGCCTATGGCGACCACTATCTGTCGAAGGACGGGCGCAAGCTCTATTATGTGACGCCGCTGGAAAGCGGTGCCGGCCTCTGCGTGAAAGACCTGCGCGAGGGCAGCGTGAAGGTGCTGGCCCGCGGCGTAACGGGCAGCATCACCCCGTCGGCCGACGGCAGCAATATCTACGTGTTCTCAGGCCGCGGCATCACGAAAGTGACCCTCGCGAGCGGACAGACCAAGCAGATCGACTTCTCGGGCGATTTCGAATTCAAGCCGAAGGCCGAGCGCGAATACATGTTCTCGCACGTCTGGAAGCAGGTCAAGGAGAAGTTCTACGACCCGAACCTCCACGGTGTGGACTGGGATTACTACCGACAGAACTACGAGCAGTTCCTGCCTTACATCGACAATTACTTTGACTTCCAGGAGATGCTCTCCGAAATGCTGGGCGAGCTCAACGGTTCGCACACGGGTGCGCGGTACCGTGCACCGGGCGGCGAGACGCTGGGCCACCTGGGCGTACTCTACGATCTGGCATACACGGGCGAAGGCCTGCGGATCGCCGAAGTGCTGCCGGGCGGCGTGCTGAACCTCGCCGACAGCGGCATCAAGGCCGGCGACCTGATCGTTGCCATCGACGGCCACGCCATCGCCCCGGGCGAGAACTGGCTCCCGCTGCTCGGCGGCAAGGCGGGCAAGAAACTCGTCGTCAAGGTCCGCAAGGGCGGCAAGGACGAAGACCTGGTGGTCCGTCCCGTGTCCAACGACGGAGACCTGCTCTACCAGCGCTGGGTCCGCCAGCGTGAAGCGATGGTGGAACGCCTCTCCGGCGGCCGCGTCGGCTATGTCCACGTGGAAGGCATGGATTCCCCGTCATTCCGCGAAGTGTACCAGAACGCGCTCGGCAAGTACCGCACGTGTGAAGCGCTCATCGTGGACATCCGCCACAACGGCGGCGGCTGGCTCCACGACGACCTGGTCACCTTCCTCGGCGGCAAGGCCTACGCCCTGTGGATGCCACGCGGCCAGTACATCGGTACCGAGCCCTACAGCAAGTGGACCAAACCGTCCTGCGTGCTGATGAACGAGGACTGCTACAGCGACGCCTGCGGCTTCCCGTACGCCTACAAGGAGCTGAATCTCGGCAAACTCATCGGCATGCCGGTGCCCGGTACGATGACAGCCGTATGGTGGGAAACCCTCATCCATCCGCAGATCGTCTTCGGCATCCCGCAGGTCGGCGGTTGGGTTCCCGATAAGAACTACTACATCGAGAACCACCAGATTGAGCCCGATGTCCGTGTCCCCAGCGATCCCGCCTCCACCCTCCGCGGTGAAGACCCGCAGCTGGCTGCCGCCGTCCGCGAAATGCTCGCCGGCCTGAAATAAGTTCCGCGGGCCAATGTCAGAAAAAGCAAAATTTACGTCGCCTATAAAGAATAACGTAAGCCGGTGAAAATCATGGTGGTGCCGGCGATATTCCGGAGGAAGGCGTTGAGTTGGAGGGTGTGGGTGCGGCTGCCTCCCGTGAAGATGAAGTCCTGCGAGAGTCGGGCCTGGATGTCGTTGGTCCAGGTGACCGAGGCAGGAGATGTGTTGTCGATCAAGGAGCCGCCTTCGTAGAGGAGGGCGACCGTCGTGGCAAAATGACCTCCGCCATACGCCTTCTTATAATAGAAGCCGCCGATGACCTCGTTCGTCACGGGGCCATTGCTATGCGTGTATGCGGCGACAGCCCATGCCCGCTTGAACAAGGGCCGCTCCAGCTTGGCCATCAGCGTATACTGCGAAGCCTCCACATTGCCTTCCATGATGTAGAAAAGCTTCTTGACCAGCTGACTGTACGTCGCTTCCAGCGAAAGGTTGAACTGCCAGGGCAGCGCAATATCGACAGCACCCAGGTTCTTCCAAGTCGATCCGCCGGGCCGGCCATACACCGCCGTTCCGGCACGCAGCACCACCTTTCCGTTGCCCAGAATATCGTAGTAAACGCTCGCGCGCGGCGAGAAAGCAAACGGGAAGCGGAAACGCAAGCCCGCCTGCAGTGTCACGCGCCGGCCTAGACGGATGATGTCCTGGGCATAAAAGTCCAGGTGCATCGCCGTCGTATCGAGCCCAACCCCGCTCCAGCGGCCGGCCTGCACGCCAAAGAGCAGCTGCTGCGGCCCGGTCGCATACGAAAAGTCGTCGGACAGGCGCAGTTCCTGCCCCAGCCCGTCGCCATACCATCCGGCCTGAAGCCGGTTCGAAGCGGCGCTCCCGACTGCTGCGGTCCAGCCGCCAGCACCCCAGGACTCACCCAGGTAATGTCCTCCGGAAACATCCAGCCGGTTCGACTCGTTGAAGCGCGCGTCAAAGCGCCCGGCGCCCTCAAAGCCGGTAGCAGTCCAATATTGCAATGCTCCGTATAACTGGTAGTCTTCGCTGCCCAGCGGCGTCGAGACGGAAATGTTGCCCGAAGCCGTACTGCGCGGCCCCACGCTGTTGCCGGAGAAGAAGCTGTACATGCCGATAGCGGACGCGTGAAATTCGCTGCTTCCCGTCGAAACCTGCTCCATCATGGAAACGCCATCGTACGACATCTCCATCCGCACGTCAAAAGGCACGTCCGTGTACACGCGCTGCCCCATCACGCTGAAGGACCTCGGCGAGAATGCCACGTCACCGCCTTCCAGCGGCTCGCCGAACCGTTCGCCCATCCGCATGACCGTCGCCGCTTCATCGCAGCGGACTTGGGTGGTGCCGGCTTCCAGGTCGGCGTCCACCACCTGGTTCTGTCCGGAATAGAGATATAGGTTCCGCACCGTCTGCGGATCGTAACCGAAATAATGGATGCGCACCGTGAACGGGCCGCCCGGCACGATGTCCTGCATGTGGTACCAGCCGCGGCGGTCCGTCGAGGCATAGTACTGTGCGTTGGTCACCTGGTTGATGAGCACCACCGTCACGCCCTCGATCGGGCCGTTCTCGTCGACGATACGGCCGCCCAGGCTTGCCGTCGATACCTGCGCCTGCGACGGCAGGACAACCAGCAACGCCAGCAATAGGCTAAGGAATGTCTTTTTCATGGTGACACAAAGATACAAAAAAATCCCCCTCGTTTCGGAGGGGGATCTTAAGGTACCGGAACCGAAAGGCGCCGGATCCATGCATTCGATTAGTTGAAGAAGTACTTCAGACCGAAGAGGATCTGCCAGCACTCCGACGGGCTCTTGGAATACTTGTTCCAGGTCTCGGTCGGATATGCGCCGTCCACCTTGTTCATGGAGTACACCGGAGTAGCGCCGTCCACCGAGTCAAGCTTCAGGACAGGGTTGGTGTACGTGCCGCTCGAGGTGGTGTAGCAGGACCAGCGGTGAACACCCCAAGAGGAGTTGAACAGGTTGCCGATGTTGTCGATGCTGACGCTGAGCTGGAAGTTGTGCTTGGTCTTGCCAATCTTGAAGGCGAAGTCCTCAGCGATGCGGGCGTCGAAGCGGTGCGTCCAGGGAGCTGCTGCTGCATAAGCCTCAGCATACTGGCCTTTGTGCTTGCTCAGGTACTTGTCCTGCTCGACAAATGCCCAGAATGCGTTCTTGTCGGCGTCGCTCGTGAAGCGGAGCTCATCCTTCGTAGCCGGGATGTACATCATATCCGAAGAGATGCCGTCGCCGTTCATGTCGTTCGAGTAAATGTAGCTGTATTTGCCAGCGGTGTAACCCGAGTAGTAGAGGTTCAGGTGCAGGCCGTTGCCGCCGAATACCTTGAACGGAATGAAGTAGCTGATGTTTGCTATCAACTTATCAGGAACCACGTACTGCGAGCACTGCAGGGTAGCGAAGTTCGGACCGTCGATCGTGTAGAGACCGGTGTAGGCGCTGGTAGCGTTGGAACCAGGCATACCGGAGATCTCTTTGTTGACGGTGTGCGTGTAAGCGACCATCATGTCGAGGTTACGGGCGGGCGATGCCTTCAAGGTAACGTTGGCAATCCAGCCATAACCCTTGTGCGTATTGGTCAGCACGTAAGCCGTGGAGCTGCCGTACTTGTAGTTGCTCAGCGAACGGTAGTTGACGCGGTTGTCCGGACCAGCGAAACGGCCGCCGTGCATAACTGCATCATCGTTGATGTTCCAGTCGACGAGACGGACACCGTTGATGGTCTTGTTGAAGATACCTTCTGCGGTGAGGGTCATCGGGAAGCTGAACGGAAGGTTCCAGTCGAATGCGAGAGAGCTCTTCCAGACCTGCGGCATCTTGAAGTTGCGGTCAACACCGTTGATGGTGCCCTGCATGCTGCCTTCTGCTGCGGAAATGGTGCGCTTCAGGCCGAGGGCGTCCTTGATCTTGTCGGTGTCGGTCATCATCTTGCCACCTGCCATCAGTTTGTCGAGGGCCGAAGCGACCTCGTCGGAATAAACCACCTGGCCGTTCTTCAGCTGACCGGAGTACACTGCCTGGTTGAGGATCATACCGGAGTTGGTCGGCATGTTGGTGAAGAACACCAGCGGGAGACGACCCTGGAACAGACCGGTACCACCACGGATGGTGAAGCTCTTGTCGCCAGCGACATCCCAGTTGAAACCGATACGCGGGTTCACCTGGACCGTGGTCTTCGGCCAGTGGCCGGTGTCGACGCTACGTCCGCCCATGTTGTAGGCCAGGATGGCGTTGTTGGTGATCAGGTCGGAGTCATCGTACATGATCGTATCGAAACGCACACCGTAGTTGAGTTTGAAACGGTCACCGATGTTCCAGTCGTCCTGAACATAGACACCCAGCTGGTTGTAGGTGATCTGTGCGGTCTCCGGCGAGTTGTCGTATGCGTAGTAGAGGCAGAAGCTGAGCGGGCGTGCGCCGTTGATGAAGTCATCGACGCTTGCGAAACGGTAGTAACCCGCACCGTTACGGATGTACGAGTTGTCTGCGAACATGTGTTCGAAGTTGATACCGGCGGTCAGCTTGTGGGAACCTGCATAGTAGGTGAAGTTGTCGGTGATGTTCCAAACCCGGTTGGTCACACCATTCTTATAGGTGAACAGCTCGTAACCGAACGAAGTAGCCGGCTTGAAGTTGCCTTCCGACAGATCGCCGTGGTCCATGATATCAACGTGCGGGAAGATATCGGAGTTCGAACCGCGCTGGTCGTTGATGAACGAATAGGTAGCGATCAACTGGTTGGAAATGCTCTCGCTGAAGCGGCTGTTGAGCTCGGCAGCGAACGAAGTCACGTTGTTCTGCTGGCTGTACATGTTGTTGGAGAACGGCTGAGCCTGGTCGCTGGCGCGGTTGTAGGCCTTGTTGCGGAACTTATCGTCGCAGGAGTTGCCGTTCGGCGCGTACCAGGTGAGGTTCTTCGTATGGTTGAAACGGAAAGCCAGCTTGTGGTTATTGCTGATGTTCCAGTCGATGCGGGCCAGGATCTTCATGTTCGAGGTACCGCCCGGGAAGTCAGTGTAAGAACCGGGGTTATAACCGTAGTCGTTGATCAGCTTGCTCTGGACAGCCTTCAGTTCGGACTCGGAGATGCCTTTGCCGATACCGTTGGTCGTGATGGCCTGGCCCGGCTGGTCGTTCAGCTCGAAGTTTGCGAAGAAGAAGAGTTTGTCCTTCACGATCGGGCCGCCGAAGGTAGCACCGATGGTACGGATGAGCTCGGAGGGACGGTCGCCGAGATCTTCGCCGTAAATCTTGTTACCGCGGAGCTTCTCGTTGTGATAGTAACCGTAGACCGTGCCCTTGAAGGTGTTGGTACCGGACTTCGTAATAGCGTTGATACCGCCGCCCACGAAGTTGCTCTGACGAACGTCGAACGGAGCGACCACGAGCTGGATCTCTTCGATAGCGTCGAGGGAGATCGGCGTACCGCCACCAGGCAGGTTGGAGCTCAGACCGAAGTTGTTGTTGAAGTTCGCACCGTCGATCGTGACGTTGGTGGAACGGCCGTCGCTGCCGGCGAAGCTCATACCGTTTGCATACGGGGAGAGCTTGGTGATGGCGCTGAGGCTGCGGCTCGAGTTCGGAAGGTTCATCATCTCACGGTTGGAGACGTTGGTGGAAGCACCGGTCTTCTCCGTGCCGAAACGGGTGGTCGAAGCAACCACCACAACTTCCTTAAGCTGTTCTGCAGCATCCTCGAGGACGACGTCCTGCACAAACGTTTCACTCAGTTTGAGGGTGATGTCCTGATAGATAACAGTGTTGTAACCCATCATCTGAACCTTAACCTCATAGGGACCGCCCGGGCGAAGACCCTGGATCGTGTAACGGCCTTCCGCGTTGGAAATGCCATAATACTGCGTACCCGAAGGGGTGTGGACAGCGA
>Ga0310786_10012190_pt1 | contig 10665 bp, 7 predicted proteins | sample AusTroGonzalo_MG_FD_203881 | JGI IMG/M metagenome (GOLD analysis project Ga0310786, IMG submission 203881) | Bovine rumen microbial communities from tropical cattle in Woodstock, Queensland, Australia - Gonzalo_03 (v2) (version 2) | ecosystem: Host-associated > Mammals > Digestive system >...
AACACCACATACACCTATTACTTTGGTTCAGGATGGAATAAAAACCCCAACACGGACTTCCATTCCCTGACAGATTGGGAAGCCCATCTGAGCCATGCAGCCAATTGTGTGAGAACCCCCTTAAAACTAAGTGTGAAATGAAGACCTACATTGACATAGAGGGTAGGATGGTGGATTTGGAAAGCCATCTGTCTAAGGCACGCACCCTGATTACTCTGGGCAGAAACTCGGAGGAGGCGTATAATGTGATTGCTTTGGAGAATGAAACCATCGACTTGTTCCAATGCCAGTTCTCTCGTTCAACAGAGGGGAACTGGAAGGTGCAGAATGGTCAATGGAGAACAGGATGTCCGAAAGGCATCCGTTCACGGCTTCAGCATGCTTGTGCGTTGTGTATGGGCAGATGTGTCAATTCACGCACTGCCAACCCCACCTATGGTTGGAGAATGCCTGTCAATCCCACCCAACTGAATGGGAAAGAAATTGGGAATGAAGGTGTGGAACTGAAAGATGGAGATGTGATAGAAGTGGGTAATCTCCAGCTTGCCATCAAAATCTTATAATTGAGAAGCTGCCTGCACCTCTTTCATCACTCGCAGGAAGTTGCCGCCCCAAATCATTTGTATTTGTTCTTCTGTGTAGCGTTCGCGAAGCAAACGACGAGTGAAATTAATCAGTTCACTCGCTGAAGCACAACCACGAATGCCGCCATCACCATCAAAATCGGTACCGATACCTACATGCTCAATACCCATCACATTCACCATGTGGTTGAGATGCTCAATGGCATCAAGGATGGTGGCTTCCGTCACCCCTTTTGTATTTGTTGCAAACGAACGAAGTACGTTCTGTGGATTGTAATCCACTGAATCCTTCACCAAGAAACCATGATAGAGCGTCACTTGAGCCACACCACCCGCCTGAGCAAGAGCACGCATCTGGTCGTCGGTCAGGTTGCGAGGATGATCACACAAGGCACGAGCCGACGAATGGCTGCATACAATAGGTGTCTTGCTGATTTGCAGGGCATCATAGAAACTCTCTTCTCCTGCGTGGCTCAAATCCACCATCATGCCCACACGATTCATCTCCTCAATGACTTGTTTGCCAAATTCACTCACACCACCATGTTCGTGCTTTCCTTTGGCAGAATCACAGAGGTCGTTGTCACCATTGTGGCATAGGGTCATATACACGACACCACGCTTGCGGAAAGCTTCCACATTGCGGATATCCTTTCCAATGGCATAACCATTCTCGATGCCCAACATGATGGCACGTTTCCCTTGCCTCTTCAGTCGCCAAAGGTCATCAGGCGTGTAGGCAATATCAACGGCTGTGCAGTTCTTGGCAGCCATTTCCTCAATCTGGGTGAGAATCTGGTTGGCTTTGGCGGTGGCATTCTCCAATGAAGCCTCATCCCGTTCTTGTTGCTCCAGATAGGCAACCATAATGGTCGCATCAAGATGTCCTTCTGTCATCTTGTGGAGGTCAACCAGTATCTTGGGGTCGCGTGAAGCGAAGTTGATGTTTTGAGAGAAGAACATCGGTGTGTCGCAATGGCTGTCGAGAGTGAGCATCTTGCTGTGCAGTTTCTTTGCCTTCTTGAACTCCGCACTCTCTTGAACGAGCCACTCGAAGATGGGCAGCATTTCGGTACTGTTGCGAAGGATGTATGTCTCAGGATGCCATTGTACGCCCATAATGGACTTGAATTCTGTGCTCTCAATAGCCTCGATAACTCCATCGGTACTCATTGCTGTGACCTTCATGCCTGGGGCAGCCTCCTTGCAAGCCTGATGATGGAAGGAGTTGACAGCCAGTTCTTCCCCAAAGAATTTCTCAAGGAGGGAACCCTTCGTGAGGCTCACCTGATGGGAAGGATAACGACGGTCTTGGTCCTGGCTATGCTTGATACGGATGCCCTCCATCTGGGTGTGGATATCCTGATAGTTGGTGCCACCCAATGCAGCATTGATGACTTGGATGCCCTTGCAGATACCCAGCATGGGAATTTGACGGTCATACGCCAGACGAGCCAGCAGAAGCTCTTGTTGGTCACGCTCAGGAGTGATTCCATGCAGTTCCTTGATAGGTTCCTCACCCAACAACAACGGATTGATATCACCACCTCCACTGAAGATGATGCCATCCAAGCGGTCGAGCAGTTCACCCAAACGATCTGTCTCGTAAAACGGAGGGATGATGAACGGGATGCCACCTGCCTTCAACACTGACTGATAGTAACCTTCTGCCAGTGTGCAGGTCTCCTGGTTGTAATTGCCCGTGATGCCAATCACAGGAAGTGCCTCCTTTGTACTGAAATCACTGTTGAGATTTCGGTAGATGCCTAACCAATCGTAGTTGTCCATAAGATATCGTTATTTCTTCTTTTTCTTCTTGAATGATTCGTAGAAAGGTTGTGACTCCACTTGCCCTTCGAAGAACTTCGCCCATTCAGCAGCACCCTTAGGTCCACGTGCCGCTGTGTAACCACGCTCTTCACGAGAAGGTTTGGCAGCCTTGCCGCGTACCACACCACTCCCTTTCTTGGGCTTTCTGTCTTCAAAACGACGTTTCTTCTCACCGCCACGCTGACCTTCGGGTTGGTCGGTCACTTCCACATTCACTTTTCTTCCATCGAAATCGGTACCGTTCAACACCTTCAGCACGGTCTTGGTTTGTGGTTCTGGAACTTCGAAGAAGGAGAAATTCTGCATCAAATCGATGCGACCAAGGTCGATGTGTGCCCCTTGTGCCACACGGTTGATGAAACCCATGAACACCTTGGGGTTGATGCCGTCTTTCTTACCCAGATTGATGAAGAGGCGCGTGTAACCAGCCTCAGCAGTGCGACTACGCTCTCCACCACGACTGCGACGTTCTCCACGACCCCGCTTCTCACCAAAACCTTCAGCCTTCTCACCACGACGATCGCCCTTCTCTGAGGGCTGGAGGATTTCTGGCGCATTCTTATAATAGTTGAGGAAGGTGTTGAACTCCATTGACACCATACGCTTGATGAGGTCTTCCTTCTCCATCATGTCGAACTTGCGATAGACCTCTGGGAGGAATGGAGCAATCTCTTCTTCATCCACTTCCACCTTCTCGATGTCGTCAATCACCTTATAGAGTTGCTTGGCACAAATCTCCTGACCTGTTGGCAGGATGCCTGGCACAAACTTCTTGTTGATCTGATTCTCGATGTCGCGCACCTTCCGCTTCTCCTTCACGTGAATGATAGAGATGGATGTTCCTGAACGACCAGCGCGACCAGTACGTCCAGAACGATGGGTATAGCTCTCGATATCGTCAGGCAAACCATAGTTGATGACGTGGGTGAGTTCATCCACATCCAAACCACGGGCAGCCACATCGGTAGCCACCAACAACTGCACACGATGCTGACGGAACTTTTGCATGGTCAGGTCACGTTGTGCCTGGGACAGTTCGCCATGCAAGGATTCAGCGTTGTAGCCGTCCCTGATGAGCTTATCGGCAATCTCCTGGGTCTCCATACGGGTACGGCAGAAGATGATGGCATAAATCTCAGGGTAGTAGTCAGCCACTCGTTTGAGCGCATTGTACTTATCACGGGCACTGACCATATAATAGATGTGGTTCACGTGTTCCGCACCTTCATTTCGGCTTCCCACCACAATTTCCTTGGCATCATGCAGGTAGTTCTTTGAGATGCGTTCAATCTCCTTGCTCATAGTGGCTGAGAAAAGGAGGGTGTTACGTTCTGCTGGCACTCCTGCCAAGATGGTGTCGATACTCTCTGAGAAACCCATGTTAAGCATCTCGTCAGCCTCATCCAGTACCACATTCTCCACCGTGCTGAGATTTGCCACCTTGCGTTCCATGAGGTCAACCAAACGTCCTGGAGTGGCTACAATCACCTGCACACCTTTCTTTAAGGCACGAATCTGTGGTTCAATGCTGGCACCACCATAAACAGCCAAGACGTGCAAGCCCTTGATATATTTGGAATAATCCTTCAGGTCATCTGTAATCTGCAAGCACAACTCTCGAGTGGGAGCCATGATGATGGCTTGCGTGTCTGTGCGATTGGTGTCAATCTTCTGCAAGACAGGCAAACCGTATGCAGCCGTCTTTCCTGTACCTGTCTGTGCCAGAGCCACCACATCGTTGTTATGTCCCAGCAGATAAGGGATTACTTTTTCCTGCACAGGCATCGGAGAAACATAACCCATCTCTTGAATGGCTTTCAAAATCTCGCCAGACACACCCAAAGATTCAAAGGTGCTTTCTGTCGCCTTGAAAGCGTCCTCAATAGACTTTTCGTTGTCCATAGTCATTTCTTCATTGTTAATTTCTTCCATAATTTGTTGCAAATTCTTTACTAATTGAGTTGTTGAGGCTCTGGCACACTTCGGAAGCAAATGCCATACCATGAGCAATAATGCGGTTCCACTGTTCCTCGGTGATGGAGGCAACGTCATCACGACCAATACCTTCCTTCAGCAATCCGAAGATGATACCTGCATTGAAGTTGTCGCCAGCCCCAATCGTTGATACTGTTTCTATTTTGTTGACTTGATATTTCTTCGTGACATTGGGAGAGAACAGACAGATCTCACCCTCTGCATCGGTGCATAGCATCTGCTTGCAATAATATGCCACCTCTTGTTTGTACACCTTCTCAGGGTCAGACAAGCGGAACATGTTCTGGAAATCCTCTGTCGAGCCTCTCACGATGCTGGCATACTCGAAATTCTCCAAGATGGTGGAATAGAGCTTGATGGCTTCTGAGGCATGGGAGGAACGGAAGTTGATGTCGTAGTAAATCAGTGCTCCTTGCTTATCTGCATAATCCAGAAACTCTTTCACCTTCGTTCTCAGAATGGGGTTCAGCACAAAGTAAGAACCCATCATGACAATATCATCTTTCTCCACCACAGGCCATTCTACATCCAGACGTGCATTGGGATAATCCTTATAGAAAGTGTATTCTGCATCGTTGCGCTCGTTCAGATAGGCCAAAGAGAGTGCCGTGCGACCATCTTCATACATACAAACATGGGTGCTGTCAACCCCGTTCTCCTCCATGAACTTCTTGATGGTCTTTCCCACGCGGTCGTTGCCTGTCTCCGTAATCATCGTGACAGGCAAGCCCATTCTTCCCAAAGAGATGAGTCCATTGAAAGTGGAACCTCCTGGCACTGCTGCCGTAGGTTGTTCGTTCTTGAAGATGATGTCAAGAATCGTCTCTCCTATTCCTATTACTTTTCTCATTATCTAAAAATCAAAGTCGTTAATTCTTTTTCATTAAAAATCTCTCGTGCCACCTCTTGCAAGAGTTGGGGAGTCGTCTTCTCCAAATGTTCGATGGTGTCTTTCACCCCTTCGAACTTGTTGTAGTGAAGGTAGGCTTTCGCCATATCCAACACGTAGTTCTCGAAATTGTCACAAGCCACACCAATCTGTCCCTTGATCTGTTTCAGAGCTGCCTGGAACTGCCTTTCTGTCAATGGATCGTTCATCAGCTTGTTCAATTCGCCCCTTACAATCTTCAAACACTTGTCCACATCCTCGGCGTCGCATCCAAAGTAAATTGCCCAAGTGGAGGTGTCAGTGTAGTTGGTCAGCGAACTCTCCACCGTATAGACAAGTCCCTTGTGCTCTCTCAATGCGATGTTCAGTCGTGAGTTCATGCCTGGACCTCCCAAGATATTGTTGAGGAAGTAGAGCGCAATGCGCTTGTCGTCTTTGGAACCGTATCCAGCCCTGCCTATCATCACATGGGCTTGATGCGTGCCACGTTCCTCCGTGAAAGTGCCTGGATGAGTTGCCGTGGAACTGACAGGTCTTACAGGACTTTTCGGCTCGATGGGACTTATTTCTTTGGTGAGTTTCCCCACCACTTTCTTTATATGCTCAAAATCCACATCGCCAAACACAAAGAACACCATCTTCTCTGGGCGATAGAGCCTTTTCACAAACCTGAGCGCGTCCTCTGTCTTGAACCTCCTTACATTCTCCGCCGTGCCCAAGATGTCATGTCCCAAGCTGTTACCTTGGTAGATGAGGTTTTCAAAATGGTCAAAGATGAGGTCGGAAGGCGTGTCGTTGTAGCTTTCAATCTCATCCACGATCACCTCACATTCTTTGTCAATCTCATGTTGTGGAAAGGTGCTGTGGAACACGATGTCGAAAATCAGTTCTGCAGCGCGTTCGATGTGCTCCTTCATGAAAGCGGCATACACCACCGTCTCTTCTTTGTTGGTGTAGGCATTCAGGTCACCACCTACTGCCTCCATCCTGTTGATGATGTGCCACGCTTTGCGTTGAGAGGTTCCCTTGAACATCATGTGTTCGCAGAAGTGTGCCATTCCCTCCTCACCAGCTTCTTCATCACGAGTGCCTGCATCGATACTGATGCCACAATACGCCACATTGGTAGGTGAAGGTATCTGTATCAATCGCAAACCATTCTCAAATGTATGCGTCCTCGCCACTTCTCCCATTCTTTTCATTCTCCCTTCTAATAAATCAGCAAACCTGCCAATCCACACAGCAGAATCATGATGATAGGATGCACTTTATAGAGTCTTGTTCCTACGAAAGCCATGAGGAAGATGACAATGCTCACCACAAACACGAAGGGCGACTCTGATGGGTCACCAAAGTTTTCCTTCGACATCAGCATGATGGCTGCTGCACCAATCAAGCCCACAATCACAGGTCGCAATGCTGCAAAGACGCTCGTCACATTCTTCGAATCGTGATGTCTGATCAGATACCTGCTGATAGTCACCATCAAGATGAATGGCAACCAAATCACACTCAGCGAAGCCAGTACTGCCCCTAAAATGGCAGCCCATGTGGGATAACCAGCATGAATCACAGCGGTGTAACCCGTGTAAGTGGCACAGTTGATACCGATAGGACCTGGCGTCGATTGGCTAATGGCCACGATATCCGTAAATTCGTTGATCGTCATCCAATGATGCTTGTTCACCACTTCGTCCTGAATGAGTGACAGCATCGCATAGCCACCTCCAAAGTTGAAGATGCCTATCTTTGAGAAGACGTAAAACAATTCCAAGAATATCATGATTTTAAACCTTAACGATAACCTTTAACCTTTAATCTTTCCCCACAGAAATCCACCTATGCCTGCTGCAAGGATGCACCAAATGGGTGACACGCCAAAGGCAGAGATGAGTATAGCTGCCACAATGGGAATCCAGAAGTTGAACTTATTCAGTTTCGCCTTCTTCGCCATACTGAAACAAGGGGCAAGAATGAGCGCAACCACACAAGGACGCACACCCATGAAGATTTTCTCTACATAGATGTTCTCCTTGAAGGTCTGGAAGAAGATGGCGATGAGCAGAATCGCCACGATGGAGGGTAGGGCTGTGGCTATCGCTCCCACGATACCACCCGTCACTCCCTTCAACCTCAACCCGATATGAGAAGCCATATCGATGGCGAAAAGTCCAGGGGTGCTTTGTGCCACCACCAACGTGTTCATAAATTCCTCATGGCTCAGCCATTGCTTCTTCTCCACCACTTCCCTCTCCATCATCTGCACCATCGCGAAGCCTCCACCGATGGTGAAGCTCCCGATCTTGGCGAAGGTGAGGAAGATTTCAGTATAGGTGCCCATGCGTCATTTCTTCTTTGCTTCCACCCACTTTCTGGCATTCACGAATGCTTCAATCCATGGAGTCACCTCGTCCGTCTTGCGGTCAGCAGGATAGTTTGCCTGCTGCCAAGGGAAGATGGCGCGCTCCAAGTGTGGCATCATCGCCAAGTGGCGGCCATCCGCAGAAGCGATACCAGCTACATCATAGGTAGAGCCGTTTGGATTGCCTGGATAGCCAGAGTAGTTGTATTTCGCTACGATATTGTATTCCTTCTCAGCCTTAGGCAGACGGAAATTTCCCTCTCCGTGAGCCACCCACAAACCGAGCTTGCTGCCGCTCAGGGAACCGAACATCACAGATTTGTTTTCAGGAATCTGCAAGGTGACAAACTCACTCTCGAACTTGTGACTGACATTGTGCAGCATCTGTGCATAGTCCTTGGCGTCAGTCACAGCGTGGTTGTTGTTGATAAGACCGAGTTCCACCATCAACTGGCAACCGTTGCAGATACCCAGTGACAAGGTGTCCTCCCTTGCATAGAAGGCGTCGAGTGCTGCCTTTGCCTTGGGGTTGAAGAGGAAGGCACCTGCCCATCCCTTCGCGCTGCCCAACACGTCGGAGTTGGAGAAACCACCACAGAATACAATCATGTTGATGTCTTCCAAGGTTTCGCGACCACTCACAAGGTCGGTCATCATCACATCCTTCACATCGAAGCCTGCCAGATACAAGGAGTAAGCCATTTCGCGCTCACCATTCGTACCTTTCTCACGGATGATGGCTGCCTTGATGCCAGTGCGTTCACGACGGTCAGCACTGATACCATACTGTGCCAGCTTGCCTGTGAAAGAGGCTGGGAACTTGTGCTCGATAGGTTGCTTCTTATAGTTCTCGAAACGCTCCTTCGCCATACCATTGAACGACTGCTTGGTGTCGAGGCGGTAAGAAGTGCTGTACCAGATGTCGCGCAGCTTGTCGATGTCGAAGTAGCGGTTGCGGCCACCCTTCTTCACCACAATCTGGCGCTCTTCGATGGGTTGACCGATTTCGATGAAGCCAACGCCTGCCTTGTTCAGCAGGTTCTCAACGGCTTTCTTATTCTCATTCTTCACCTGAACAACCACACCTGGGTTCTCAGCGAAGAGCAACTTCACAGGATCACTCTCGTTCATGCCGTTGAGGTTGACCTTGATACCGCCCTTCTGATTGGCAAAGGTCATCTCCAACAAGGTGGTGATGAGACCACCTGCGCTGATGTCGTGACCAGCCAGCAAGAGTTCGTCCTTCACCAAATCCTGCACTGCCAAGAAAGCATCGCGGAAGTACTCAGGATTCTTCACCGTTGGTACATCGCTGCCCACCTTGCCAAGACTCTGTGCGAAGGCAGAACCACCCAACTTCAGGGTGTCGAAAGAGAAGTCGATATGGTAGAGGGTAGTGTCTGCATCGTTCACCAACACAGGGCTGACCACTTTCTTCACGTCGCTCACCTCACCACCTGACGAAACAATCACGGTTCCAGGAGAGATGATCTTGCTGCCGTCAGGATACTTCTGCGTCATCGAGAGCGAATCCTTACCTGTTGGTACATTCACCTGCAAAGCGCAGCAGAAGTCGCTCAATGCCTGCACACCTTCGTAGAGACGGGCATCCTCACCCTTCTGCGAACGGCAAGGCCACATCCAGTTGGCTGACAGGCTCACAGAGTCAAGACCCTCTGCCATAGGCGCCCAGACGAGGTTTGTCAATGACTCAGCCACTGACAGCACAGAACCTGCCTTCGGATCAGCCAAACCTGCCTGAGGAGCATGACCAATTGCTGTAGCAATACCTTTCTCACCACGATAGTCCAATGCCACCACACCACAGTCGCTCAAAGGCAACTGAATTTCACCCTGACACTGCTGACGGGCAATCTTACCTGTCACAGAACGGTCCACCTTGTTGGTCAACCAGTCTTTACAAGCCACAGCTTCCAACTGAAGCACATTCTCCAAGTAAGTCTCTATGTCGTTGTAGGAATAAGTCACATCTTCATATTTCCTCACCACCGTCTCATCGTGCATGTAGGTCTTAGGTGAGTGACCAAACATCTGAGCCACATCCAAGTCGAACGGACGGACACCATCACCCTGCTGGAAAGCGAAGTGTGCATCACCGGTGGTTTCACCCACCACATACAGCGGAGCACGTTCACGTTCAGCAATTTGACGAACATGTTCAATATGCTTCTCATCAATCAGAAGACCCATGCGCTCCTGACTCTCGTTGGCAATGATTTCTTTGCTTGACAAGGTCTGGTCACCAATGGGCAACTTCGTCATGTCAATCAAGCCACCACACTCTTCCACCAACTCAGAAAGGCAGTTCACATGACCTGCTGAGCCGTGGTCGTGAATGCTGACCACAGGATTCACCTCTTCCTCGCAGAGGGCACGAACCAAGTTGTTGGCACGCTTCTGCATCTCAGGGTTGGCACGCTGCACAGCGTTCAATTCGATGCCTGATGAATAGCGACCTGTATCCACAGAAGACACAGAACCACCACCCAAGCCGATGCGGTAGTTGTCACCACCCACCACAACAATCTTGTTGCCCTTCTCAGGAGTGCCCTTCAGGCAGTCGCGCTTGGTGCCATAGCCGACACCACCAGCCAACATGATGACCTTGTCGTAGCCATATTCCTCCTTCACGTCGCCCTGCTGTTCTGCGTGCTCAAATGTCAGCACAGAACCACAGATGAGTGGCTGACCGAACTTATTACCGAAGTCAGAAGCACCATTCGAAGCCTTGATGAGGATTTGCTCTGGTGTTTGATAGAGCCACTGGCGGATAGGCAGAATCTCTTCCCAAGGACGGATGTCACCCTCCTTGTCCGATTTCGTCCACTTTGCATAGCTGTGTGGCTGGCTGGGAGCGACACCATTTCTTGGGTAGCTTGTCATATACACAGCCGTACCAGCAATAGGCCAAGAACCGACACCACCACCCATACGGTCGCGGATTTCACCACCAGTACCCGTAGCGGCGCCGTTGAATGGCTCCA